>Ga0073908_1002537_pt1 | contig 21697 bp, 20 predicted proteins | sample MucameincwithD2O_FD_65484 | JGI IMG/M metagenome (GOLD analysis project Ga0073908, IMG submission 65484) | Mouse cecum microbial communities from Vienna, Austria - Mucus amended microcosms incubated with D2O | ecosystem: Host-associated > Mammals > Digestive system > Large intestine > Cecum...
TACATTCTATCGCTGACACGGCCTGGAAAAACGGACAATCCCCTCTTAAAGCTATATTGGCGCTCGTCTAAACTGACGGGCTAATTCTTCGTATCCTTTGTTCTCGCTGAATAGTTACGTAACATTTGTCGCATTTTAAAAAAATATAATAAGAGACAAGATTGGTTCAAGCTATTGCATCTGCCTACTGGTCGGCTGATAGACGTAGCGGGTTTCTTCCCCGCCGACGGTTTCGACGGTCCGATGATGACCAAGCAGTGGATCTACAACTCCTCGGCACGCCTCAAAAAACATCCCACCCGCAATCGCTTCCTATATGGCTGCGGTGACGAGGGGCTTTATGCCGAAATCTTCGATCTGGAAGACAACCGGGTCATCAACCGCAAAGTCATGCTCGACCAATATCCTACCTATCAGCCTGGCGAAGACGGCATCTCACCGGAAGGAGCTCCGGATTGGCAATTGACCGGATTCAAAGTATCCGTGACATCCCGGTACATCTATCTGCTTCTATCCCGAGAGAGCCATGGCGAACGGCGTGCCATAACCCGAGGACAAACGCCCGACAAGTTCAAGGGTCCAGGCAAAAGAACCGCTTTCAGCGAAGAGATTCTTGTATTCGACTGGGAAGGCCGTCTGTGCCACAAGCTGCACCTAAATCCCTTCGTGGTCAACATTGCCGTTACGGAAGACGACAGCCTCATCTATGGCATCACGGAATCGGAAGCGTATGAACCCGTCCTGATGCGTTACCCCCACATCTTCTGAAAGCAATGCCTCCCTCAGCCTGCCGGAATGTGCCGATACACTTCCTCCAGCAGGCGCAGTGCCAAAGCTGCCTTTGTCCCCCATTCGTCCGTAAAAGGCGTTCCCGCAGCGGCTTCCAACTGCCTTAACAATGCCACAACTTCCGCGGCTCCCAACAATTTGAAGAGGGGAATCATTTTATGGGAAACAGCGGCCATCCCGTCCATATCGCAAGCTGCAACAGCCTCTTCCAAGCGATGGATATTGAGACGCATCTCCGATCGAAAACTCTCCAGAATAGATTGTGCAGCTTCAAAATCATCGCCTGCAAAGGAAGTCAACGCAGCGAAGTCATAGGTCGAACCTGCCACCACAGAAGCAGCCTTCACAATGGGCACCGCAGTCCCGGTAATGGCGTTTGCCGTACCGGCAGACATCGGAACAGCCGCTGCTTCCGCATCTCCGGCATTCGTTTCGCAAAGAAGTTCCTGCACCGTAAAAGGCTTGTGCAGACACCCGGCAAAACCGTGCGAAGTAAATTCTTCACGCTTCATGTCACTACGGGCAGTTACGGCAATAATCGGAATGGACTGTGCTTGCGGTATATTTGAGGCACGTAGCAGCTTCAGCAAGTCGAAACCATTAATGGCAGGCATCTGTACATCTGTGAGCAGCGCATCAAAAGTCTCCGTGCGCAAAGCATCCAACAATTCGTCCAATTGCAGGCAGGAAACAGAATTTATGCCGCTCTGCCGGAGCATGGCGGCAGTAAGAGTAAGCTGAATACGGTCGTCATCAATAAGGAGAACATTCTTCAGTGAAGGATGAGAAATAGGGCATGAAGAATTGCCATTCTGCATGCCGGCACAGTCCGGCTCTTTATCCTTAATGTCATGTCCTTCACTTCTTACGGGATAGATAGGAATATATATGGTAAAAGTGCTTCCCTTACCCGGTACACTATCCACTTCAATCGCACCTTCGAGCAACTGTACCAACATACGGACGATGGAAAGTCCGAGTCCGAATCCTTCTTTTCCCTGAGCGCCCGGCAAGCGGGTGAACTCCTGAAAGATACGTTCACGGTCGGCAGGCTCCATTCCCTTACCGGTATCAGCGATGGCAACTACCAGTTGACGGGCTTCGTAACGGGCCGTCATGGTAATACTGCCCCAGTCCGTAAACTTCACGGCATTGGACAGCAGATTATTAATAATCTGGCGCAGACGCAAGGAATCGCAGATATAAGTGCCTCCCAGTTCGGAGGCTATGTCACAATGAAACGTCAGCCCTTTGGCAGCCGTAAGCGGTTCAAAACTGACGTGTATCTCTTCGAGCAGACGGGAAGGATGAAAGGTGACCCGGTTGACTTCGGCCTTGTTCAAGTCAAGGCGATGGAAATCGAGCAAATCAATGACCAGCTTCAGCAGATGCTCCGATGAGGTTTTCATATTGTCCAGGTAAAACCGCTGCCGCTCATCCACCGTCAGCCGGGAAAGCAGATCGGCATAGCCCATGATAGAGCCGAGCGGTGCTTTGAAGTCATGGGTAATGGCAAGCATCAGTTTTTCACGGACAGCAAGCAGGTCTTCGGCGCGACGGCGGGCCTCTTCAAGTTCACGGCGGTAACGGTTGCTGCGGGTTATGTCGCGACCAATGATAATAAGAAAAAAAGCGGAAAGCACCACCGCCCCTGCGGCAATGCCACCGATAATCTTTGCCGAACGGTAGCGAACCGCTTGTTGATATTCGTCCTCCTCCCGGGCACGCAGCAATGTTTCCGTCTCATAATCTTTCAGCAAGCTGTCTATGCGGGCTGTCAGTGTATGGTCCAAACGCTGCAGATAGCGTTTACGTCGCTGTATAACAGTGTTTACAGCTTTCTTCTGCCGGGCCACAGCCCGCAGTTTCTCATGCAAAGAGTCGGCCGGATTATAAGGTTCTATCACCGTATCCGTTGCAAATTCGAGGGAGGTTTTTACTTGGATAGCCGTATCTTCCTTGGAGGGGACAAACACTTCACCCAAACGACGGAAAAACCCCTTCTTCCTAGGACGCGTCACAACCGTATCCCGATGTGTAATGATACGATGCTGCACACGCTGCTGGGCCACTACCGAATCCTGCCGGGCAATTATCTGTTCAATGTCGCTAGTAGATACCACACTGTCACTCGCCTCACTCAGCGTACGCAGCATTCTTATCGTGTTGGCATCTTTCTCTCGTATCAAGGCAAGCACACTATCCGCCCATTGTACATTGTGGTCATCGGTAAGAATAAGGTTCTCCATTTCCCGCCGCACGAATAACAAGGAAAAAAACAATACAGCCAGCAACAAAGTGTAGCCTACGGCAATCTTTACTTTGGAGACACTATTCATACTTATCAGGCCCTGTTCCTTGTCTGTTTACGGAATCTCAACCACAGCATCAGCCCCGCACTGGTAAGTCCGAACGGAAAAGCCATCCAGACTCCCGTCAGTCCCCAGCCGAAGATGAAGCCACAAAGGTACCCTACAGGCAAAGATATCATAAAATAGGATATAAATGCAATAATAATCATTGGCTTCACGTCCGAGATACCGCGCAAAGCATTGGCAAAGTTAATCTGCAACCCATCACCGAACTGGTAAATCAAGAACGGGAAGAAAAGAGAAGCAACCATGGCAGAAACCTCCGCATTGTCCGTAAACCATCCGCCCACTTGTCCGCGAAGTGCAAAGACGATACTCAGCAACACCACCTCCATACAAAGGACAATGTGGAAACCTGCATATGCCGAGCGACGCACATTCTGTCCGTCTTCCCGCCCCTTGAAGTTGCTGACACGCACAGCAACCGCAGCACCCATGCCGTAATACATCATAAAGGTGAACTGAGAGATAGTAAGCATTATCTGATGCGATGCCAAAGCAAGTGTTCCCAACCAGCCTACCATGATGACACTCAGACTGAAGGAAGCCGTCTCCATTCCCATCTGCATACCGACGGGCCAGCCCAGCGCATTGAGTTTCTTGAACATCGGGGTCGACCATCCCAACCGCATGAAACCGATTCTATAACGAATAAACCGATGGCTGCGGAACATAATCAGCGCAAAGACCACCACCATTACAATGCGGGAAAACAAGGTACTGATACCCGCACCCAGCAATCCCAGTTCCGGGAAACCCAGTTTGCCATTAATTAGAATATAGTTTCCTACGATGTTAAGCGCATTTCCTCCAAGCAGAATCCACATGGCCGTCTTGGTATCAGTGATGCCGTCGGTAAACTGTTTGAAACCGTTGAACAACATGACAAAAACCAATGAAGCAAGCAACACCAGATAATAAGGCTTAATCAGAGGCAGTAATTCTTCAGGTTGCCCCAACCGTTCTACATTGAAATACAGAACAGTCATGACGAAAGTCAGCAGTAAAGCCACCAGCACATTGGCCACCAGACTGCACCGCAACGCCTGTCCGGCCTCGGCAAAACGGCGGTTACCGTAAAATCCTCCTACAATCGGTGTCAGCCCGTAACTGAAACCCGTACTGAAAATAATGCATAGAGTAAACAGATTGTTTACAAAAGAAGCGGCCCCCAGCTCCTCCGTGCTGTGATGCCCAATCATCAGCGTATCGGCAAAACCAAGTACAATGACTCCCAACTGGCCCACCACAATGGGCAGTCCCAAGAGAAGCAGTGCTTTATAGTGTTGCTTATACGTATCAAATAAATTTCTCATACTAAAGGTTTTCTTTTTGATAATAGAGCACAACCCCGTTTTCGTCACGGAACGTCTGCTGTGCCACCCTATGAAGCTGTTCTGCCGTCACGGCACGGTAATTGTCTACTTCACGGTCTATGTCTTCCGCCTCTCCGGTCAGCTCAAACCAGGCAAGGTTCGTAGCAACATTCAAATAATTGATGTTGCCGAATATCTGTGTAGATTCAAACTTATTCTTTACTTTCTCCAATTCCTGCTCTCCAACAAGCCCAGATTTCAACTCTTCCAGTTCTTGCCGAACAGCAGCCTCGGCTTGCTCCAGAGATACGCCTGCAGAGGGTTTTCCACTGATATGCAGCAGTCCGGCATCCCGTGTACCGGAGATATAGGCATCGAGACTGGAAAAGAGCTTTTGCTCCTGCACCAGCCTGCGGGTCAATCGGCTGGAACTTCCATTGCTCAGAACATCCGATAAAATATCGAATGCATAATAATCGGCATCCTTACGGCTACACATGTGATAAGCCATGAACAATGCATCCAAAGGAACATTCCGTTCCACCGTTTGTCGGCGTTCCACCGTCTGTGCGACTTCTTGCGGCAATTGCCTTACGGGCACGTTTCTACGGGGAATGGGAGCGAACCACTTTTCAGTCAGCCTCACCGTTTCTTCCCACGAAATATTTCCGGTAACGGCCAAAACCGCATTATTAGGTGCATAAAAACGGAAAAAGAATTCCTTTACCTCATCCAGCGTGGCATTGGCAATATGAGAAAGGTCCTTTCCGATAGTAGGCCAGCGATAAGGATGCGTCTGATAGGCCAAAGGACGAAGCAGATGCCCCACATCGCCATACGGTTGGTTCAGGCAACGTTGTTTGAATTCCTCCATCACTACCGCACGCTGCACTTCAAGACTCTGCTCACTGAATGCCAGTTCCAGCATACGGTCGGACTCCAGCCAAAAACCGATTTCCACATTCGATTTCGGAACCGTCAGGTAGTAATTGGTAATATCATTATTGGTCCATGCATTATTCTCCCCACCTGCCAGTTGCAAAGGAGCATCATAATCAGGAATATGCACCGAACCTCCGAACATCAAATGCTCGAACAGATGGGCAAAGCCCGTATGCCCGGGATGTTCGTCACGAGCACCCACGTCATAAACAATATTCAAGGCAACCATCTGCGTGCTGGTGTCCTCTTTGTGCACCAACCGCAGACCGTTGTCAAATATCTTTTTGTTTATCTTCATAAAATGGAATGACAGATTACATCATCAATCTATCACAGTCACTTTTTTAATAACCACATCCTCTTCGGGACGGTCGTTACGGTCGGTCTTGACCTTCTGTATTTTATCAACGATATCCATACCTTCCAGCACTTCACCGAATACGGTATACGCACCGTCCAAATGCGGAGTACCGCCCACAGTAGTATAGGCCTTTACTTGCTCGGGAGTAAATTTGAACTCCGGTTCCTTGGCAACCTGAGCCTCGGCCTGCGCAATCAATGAATCCTGCAAGTTCATCAAGCCATCCTGATCGTTATTCTTGCGCATCTTGTAGATTTCTTTCATGTGCTTCTGTGCCAATGCATTGAAAGCATTGTTCAGACGCATCTGGTTCATCTGCTGTTCCATACCCAGCAAAGTAGAATCACCATACACCTTTCCGGTCACAATGTAGAACTGACAACCGGACGATGCCTTCTCAGGATTCACCTCATCACCCTGACGTGCAGCCGACAAAGCACCTTTTTTGTGAAAATACTTCGGATAGACGAATTCGGCAGGAACGGTATAACCCACATCACCCGTACCAAGCATCTTGCCTTTCGGGGCCTTCTTCGATTCCGGGTCACCTGCCTGTATCATAAAGTCCTTGATGACACGGTGGAACAGCGTACCTTCATACGTGCCGTCTTCCACCAGCTTGATAAAGTTATCACGATGTTTCGGGGTTTCGTTATACAGTTTCACGATGATATCACCCGCACTTGTCTCAATCTTCAACTTCGTTTCTTTTTCCATATCTACTTCTTTCTTTTGTCCCGGCTTGCAGGCAGTCAGACCGCAAACCAGTATAGTTAATAATACAATAAGATTTCTTTTCATTTTGTTTTTTATTTAATTTAAGTTTGCAAATATACTAAAATCAGACAAAAGCACTTACCTTTGCCTACATAAAAGAGATAAAAGGCAAAAGCGATGACATCCATATTAATCGTAGAAGATGATATTACTTACGGCATGATGCTAAAAACATGGCTCGGCAAAAAAGGTTTCCAAGTAACCTCCGCCAGCAGCATAGCCCGTGCTCAAAAACATATTGAGTCGGGAACCGTAGATTTGATATTATCCGACCTGCGTCTGCCCGACAAGGATGGCATTGACTTACTGAAATGGCTGGGCGAACGCAACTTGCAAATACCGCTTATCATCATGACGGGATACGCTGATATACAATCGGCTGTCCAATCCATGAAACTGGGAGCCTGCGATTATATAGCCAAACCGATAAATCCGGATGAATTATTGAAGAAAATAGAGGAAGCGCAGAAAATGCGTGCCGGCCATAGTTCTTCAAAAGGCACTCCCGCCAAAGGGATAGAGAGCACTCCTCCCCCTTCCGATTATCTAGAAGGAGAGAGCGATACCGCCAAGCAACTCTATAATTATGTGAAACTGGTTTCACCTACCAACATGTCCGTACTCATCAATGGCGCCAGCGGAACGGGCAAAGAATATGTGGCCCACCGCATCCATCAACTCAGCAAGCGTGCCGACCGGCCGTTTGTAGCCATCGATTGCGGTTCTATCCCCAAAGAATTGGCCGCCTCGGAGTTCTTCGGCCACATAAAGGGTGCCTTTACCGGCGCATTGACCGACAAGACGGGCGCTTTCGTTGAAGCCAACGGTGGTACCATCTTTCTGGATGAAATAGGAAACCTGAGCTATGAAGTGCAAATACAGTTGCTGCGTGCTTTGCAAGAGCGCAAGATACGTCCCGTAGGCTCGAACAAAGAGATAAGCGTGGATGTGCGTCTGGTATCCGCCACCAACGAAAATCTGGAGCAAGCCATCGGAAAAGGGATGTTCCGTGAAGATTTATACCACCGTATCAATGAATTCACGCTGCGCATGCCGCAACTCAAAGACCGCCGTGAAGATATCCTGCTCTTTGCCAATTTCTTTCTGGACCAGGCCAACCGCGAAATGGACAAGCAACTGACCGGCTTCGACGATAAAGCATCACGCGCCTTATTGGAATATCCCTGGCCGGGCAACCTGCGCCAGATGAAGAACATGATACGCCGTGCCACACTGCTGGCGCAAGGCAAATTCATTACAATTAATGAACTAAGCGAACTGAAAGAACCAGCACCGGCCATCATCGGTATTCCTCTCCGCAACGAGGAGGCAGAGAAGCATCAGATTATCGAGGCGCTGCGGCAGACGGGGAACAACAAGAGCCGTGCGGCACAACTGTTGGGGATTGACCGCAAAACACTGTACAACAAACTGAAACTTTATCACTTGTCGGACTGAGAAGTGTGGAATAATTCCACATCTCCCTCCACATATTCCACATTTTTCCACACTGTGTCATACTGTGCCTCGAATTCATATACAGTTATATTTCAACAACTTAACCGAACCGCACTTCTTTTGGCACATCATTTGACCTATATTAAGCGTAAGCACCAAGCGCTACACCAAGCAGGCACTTAGACTTAACAACAATATATTATCAACCTAAAGCAAATGAATTATGAAAAAATTAGTATTAGTAGCAGCCCTGTTTATGTTTGTTTGTGGCGGATCGTTCTTGGCTCAAGCCAAGGCTCCGGTAGAACAGCCGAGTAAGACAACAACCTTGTCTAACGACACTGTGATAACGGATACTTTGCAGAAAGCCGAGAACGTCCCAGACACAGCAAAAGTGGCCGAATAACAGTAAGCACACTACAACAAAAAAGCCGTTTCCTCCTTGTCTATTCTGGGAAACGGCTTTTTCATTTCATCACAGTAAGATACTTATTATCAGACAGAAATCACTTTATATTCACTTTACCCATCATAAAGCGGCACTTTATTACCAGTAAAGTATTGCTTTATCACTAATAAAGCGGCACTTTATCGGTGATAAAGTGCCGCTTTACGATAGGTAAAGTAGAGATAAAGTATTACCAGTTCCTTTCCGGATAAAGGTCATTCCACCATGCCGGACTATCCTGCAACCAGCGGGCAAACCAAGCCATGATTGAATTGTGCCACAATTCACGCTTTGCATAATCAGACACAAAATGATTCTCACCGTCCACGGTAATGAATTCCACCGGCTTGCCCAATATCTTCAGCGCATTATACAACTGGATACTTTCACCGATAGGCACATTCGTATCTACCGTGCCATGCAGCAACAACAGAGGAGTCTTAATCTTGTCCGCATTGAACAATGCTCCATGTTTCGTAAACAAATCGGGACTATTCCAAGGATAGCTCTCGGCAGCTGCCACCGAGTTATAGGAGTATCCCCAGAAACCTTCGCCCCAATAGCTCGTCACATTACTGATACCTGCATGTGAGGCTGCGGCAGCAAACATATCCGTCTTAGTCTGCAGATACATCGTCATGAATCCTCCATAAGAGGCGCCCAAGCATCCGATACGTTTATCGTTGACAAACGGATGGGCTGCACAGAACTTCTTCGTACCTTCAATAATTTCATCGGCTGTACGCTCACCCCAAGCATTGACGTGGCGTGCAGAGAATTCCTGGCCATACCCGATGGCACCACTGGGCTGGATAACATAAACCACATAGTCGCGTGATGCAAACAACTGTGCAGAGTACGGAGAAGTAATGCCGCGGGTCGTAGGAGTCGTTCCTCCATAATAGTACACGATAAGCGGATACTTCTTGTTCGGGTCGAAAGACGGCGGCAAGCAAATCATTCCCTTTATCTCCGTACCGTCCGAAGCTGTAAAGTTCCACTCTTCCATCTGTCCCAGCTCAATCTTATCGAGGATGGGCTTCATGGGATTGGCAAGCAGGGTGGAAACTTTTTTCTTCGTGTCGTACGTGTAAGCTACGCCCGTGCTAGCGTTTCCTCCGCCCACATAGGCAGCCACAACCGGATTGTCATCGGCCAGCGTGAAGGAAGTAATCACATCCTCTTCAAGCGGCAGCATCTCAAAGCCACCCGTCTTCGGAACATAACGATAGATATGACTGCAATCTCCATCGGTCGTATCGAAATAGATACATCCGTCCACACGGTTCCACTGCACGAGAGACACCGTAGGATTGAAATCGCGCGTGATGGCTTGCACTTTCTTTGTAGCCAGATCCATAATGAAGGCTTGGGTATCAAAGTCATTGGCAATGGGATGTTCACCACAGTTCTTGCCGATGCCTCCGAAAGCGGACGGACTGCCGGTCACCAGAAGCTGTTTGCCGTCCGGAGAATAGGAAGCTCCTCCCAGATAGGCATCCCAAGCCACCAGTGTATCTGCCTGCAAGGTGGCCAGATCAATCTCGAAAAGAGAAGAGAGAGAGAAAGGACATCGAGTGATGTCTGGCTTGGAAGTGCTGCACAACAGTTTCTTGCCATCCGGAGAAATATCATTCAGATAGACGTTGCGGTTACCATAGGTCAGACGCTCGGAAAGTCCCGTCGCCACATCGTATTTCATGAGATAATAACGGTTGCGAGAATTGGGGATACGGTCGTCCGGATGCAAGAGACGTTTCAACGGGCCACTCACCTTTTCGCCCTCGTCCGTGAGCATATAGATAAGGTATTCTTCCGTAGGAGACCAGCTGAAATATCCTTCCGGGACATTCTTCAGCAGCACTTCTTCACGCATCGTAGCAGGGTCGAACACAACCAGGTCGTTCTGCCTCTCACCCATAACCGTATAGTAAAGCTTGTTGCTGTTGGGCATCCACTTCATCCCTTCATTGGCATTGGGCAGTATCACCCGGCCGGTCTTCACCTCGGTCAGTTCACAACGGGTTCTGAAACGTTTCACGTCGTAACTGTCCGAATAGCGGGTCAGCAGGTACTTGCCGTTGGGCGAAAGAGAAACCCAGCTCACTCGGGAACCGAAATTGGTGTTGAACAAAGAAAAGCGTCTCTTCATGTCCGGTGCTATCTGACAGGCTACATCGGTAAAGTCTTCTTCCTTTTCAAATTCGCATTTCAGCATCGGCTGCATCTTGTCGTCCGCGCTTGAAAGCAACTTGATAACAATTTCATAATCTGCTTCGGGATTCATGCGCAGACTCACGGCCGTAGGACGAACCTGCGACAAGCTGTCCTCTGCCGTCTCCTTGACCTGTTTGGATTCACCGTTTACAAACACCTCAAAACGGGCAGGGGAATATACATTCAGCTTGCCCTTCATGAAACGCTCGGCACGCAGATTGGTGGCAAACAGATAGAACAGATTGTCCTTATCCGCCTTTGCCACAGCGACATATCCGGCCGTATCAGCCGCCATACGTTCGTACTGACATCCGTCGAAGCCGAGGTTGACCTTCGTCTTCAAAAGATTACCGACAGTAAACTTATCTCCTTTGAAGTTGATACTATCGCCTTGGAGGGGGGTGCGCACCGTAACGGCAGGACGCACATTATACTCAGCAATCCTTTCCTGAGCTTGGGCAGCCAATCCCGCAAGGAGCAGCAAGCCCGACAAAACTATGATTTTCTTCATTACAGTAAGATTAAATCGTTTCAAAACCATTCCATAAATTTCCGGGAGGAACAGGCGCCTCCACTTCTATCAGTTCTTTGGACACCGGATGCACAAAACGGATAGACCGCGCATGCAGACAGATGCTGCCGTCGGGGTTGGAGCGGGGCGAACCATACTTCAAGTCGCCCTTGATAGGAGAACCCATCTTTGCCAACTGACAGCGTATCTGATGATGACGTCCAGTTTTCAGGTCCACTTCCAACAGATAATAGTTCTGCGACCGCCCGATAATCCGATAGCGCAAAATCGCTTTCTTGCTGCCCGGCACCTCCTTGTCGTAGGCATAACTCTTGTTCTGTTTCTCGTTGCGTACCAAATAATTCACCAGCTCCCCTTCTTCTTCGCGAGGCAGGTTCTTCACCACTGCCCAATAAGTCTTCTTCACCTCGCTGTTCTTGAACATCTCATTCAGACGCGATAGTGCCTTACCGGTCTTGGCAAAAACAACAAGACCGCTCACGGGGCGGTCCAGTCGATGGGTGACACCGATAAAGACATTTCCGGGCTTGCTGTACTTCTCTTTCAGGTACTGCTTTACAGTTTCCGAAAGCGGTGTATCACCCGTTTTGTCTCCCTGAACTATCTCGGAAGCGGTCTTGTTGACTATAATGATATGATTGTCTTCGTATACGACAGTCATCGTTATTTCAAAAATTAATAATGACAGAATTAAAGAATAAAAGTAGATTGTACCTTTCAATTCTTAATCCCTCAATTTGCTTGTCATTCTACATATTCATACCACCATCTACCTGAATTACCTGACCGGACACGTACGAAGACATGTCAGAAGCCAGGAAGGTAGCAATGTTTGCCACGTCTTCGGGTGTACCGCCACGGCGCAAAGGAATCTTCTTGCACCATTCAGCCTTCACTTCTTCGGACAAGGCATCGGTCATGGCTGTCATGATGAAGCCCGGAGCAATGGCATTGGCACGGATACCGCGAGAGCCCAGTTCCTGTGCGATAGACTTGGCCAAAGCAATCATACCGGCTTTGGAAGCAGAATAGTTGGCCTGGCCGGCATTGCCGTGAACACCTACCACAGATGCCATATTGATAATGCTACCTGCCTTCTGCCGCATCATGATAGGGGTGCAGGCATGGATAAAGTTGAATGCCGATTTGAGGTTGACATTGATAACCATATCCCATTGCTGTTCGCTCATGCGCATCATCAGGCCGTCGCGTGTGATACCGGCATTGTTTACCAGAATATCGATGCGACCAAAGTCCTTATGGATTTCTGCCACTACATTGGCTGTGTCTTCAAAGTTTGCCGCGTTGGAGGCATATGCCTTTGCCTTTACTCCCAAAGCTTCCAGTTCCTTTGCTGTAGCCTCAGCATTTTCATCAATCACCAAGTCAGTGAATGCAATATTTGCTCCTTCTTGAGCGAACTTCAAAGCGATAGCCTTGCCGATGCCACGTGCTGCACCCGTCACAATGGCTGTTTTTCCATCTAATAATCCCATATTATTTTTAAATTATTTATAAAATGTATTCTTACTTCTTCCCCAACGCGCCAAGCACCAGACGGGTAACGTAAGCATCCCGCACCTCATCCTCCAGATTGGCTCCTATATGGCCACGAATATAAGGTGTTTCAATGCCTTTGACACTGTAATGCACAATCTCAGCAGTCATATCCAAATCGTCTATCTGGAAAACACCTTTCTCCATGCCTTCACGCAAGACTTCCTTGAAAAGTTGGGTTTCCTTGGCGTCAAAACGTTTGCGCACTTTCTCCACTCTCCAAATATCCCGAAAGAAATTGGCACGAAGGGTACCGTTCCGAAAAACAACCTCCTTCACTGCATCCAGATGGGTATAAATCATTTCCATCAGTTTCTCGTCCGGCTGAACATCCTTCTCCACCACGCGCTTCATCATATCCGAGAGAATATCCAGCTCCGACTCAACAACAGCCAAGTAAATATCTTCCTTGCTCTTGAAATAGGTATAGAGTGTTCTCCTACCTTTCTTTGAAGCGAGGGCAATATCATTCATCGTGGTATTTTCAACACCCATCTTTGCAAACAGCTGACGGGCAACGTCCACTAATTTAGCTTTTGTTTTAGATACGGTCATAAATTAATTGCACATTGCTTTATTATTTGAGCAAAAGTAAGACATTTCCGCATATCTTACAAGAAAACATTCATTTTATTAACAAATAGCTCTAAAAAGAAAGAAAAAAGCAGGCTTACTATCACTCTATTTATCAACACATTACCTAAAAAAACCTACTTAATCTCAAAATTATCATGCATTTTATTTGCATATTAAATAAAAAGCCGTACCTTTGCACTCACAAAACGATAACATCGCGGAGTGGAGCAGTTGGTAGCTCGTTGGGCTCATAACCCAAAGGTCATTCGTTCGAGTCGGATCTCCGCAACTATAATGAGGATAAATAGCTGATGTAAGCTTTTTATCCTCTCTTTTTTTAAAAAGGTCGGACAGGGCAGGGGCAGTTTGCAGATTTTTTATGGAAATACGTATAAAACAGATACCCTCATAGCCTAACGACCATGAGGGTATCTACCGATTAAAAGCAAACCAGATTCTCCGATATACTTTACTTCATCTTTATACTTCTGTCTCGTACTTTTCTCAATATCTTTTCCAGTTCGAACACTTTCTCAGGATATTGTGTTGCCACATTCTTTTTTTCGCCTACTTGCTTCATATCATATAATTGAGGAGTACCCAAATATCCAGTTTCAATTTTCGGCCCCCAAGGTATCATTTCCGGTCCGTCACCTCCTTCAATGAATTTCCAGTCTTTGGTACGTACAGACAAAGTGTGGTTAGCGGCTTGCTCAATAACCCATGGACGATCTGTCTTGTCTTGGCCCAACAAGTTACCCAGGCGGTTGTAACTGTCGGGAGCACTTCCTTTCGGAATACGAGCATTCACTAAAGAAGCCAATGATGCCAACCAGTCTATTTGTGAAATAAGAACATCGCTAACCCCGGGCTTGCCGACGGCCTGGGGCCAATGCACAATTACAGGAACGCGAGTACCTCCTTCGAATGCACTATATTTCCCCCCTCGCAAACCACCGGTAGGTTCGTGACCGTTCAGTAATTCTTCCGCTTTGTCATCGTATCCGTCATCTACCACCGGACCATTGTCACTGGAAAGGATAATCAATGTATTCCCGGTCAGCCCCATTTCGTCAAGGGTTTCCAACAACCGACCTACACTCCAGTCAAACTGTGCGATAGCATCACCACGCAACCCCATCTTGTTTTTACCACGAAAACGCTCATGTGGAAAACGGGGAACATGCACATCATTCGTAGCGAAATACATAAAGAAAGGCTCGTCCTTATGTTGCTTGATAAACTCAATGGCATGTGTAGTAATGGAATCAGCTATATTTTCATCTTTCCACAATGCTTTCCCCCCCCCTTTCATATAACCGATCCGGCTGATACCGTTTACAATGGACATATCATGTCCGTGGCTTGGTTTGAGATTGTACAACAGTTCGGGGTTGTCTTTACCGGTAGGCTCACCGGGGAAATTTTTTACATAGCTCACTTCTATCGGAGCGGAAGGATCGTAATTGGCAACTTGGCCATTTTCAATAAATACACAAGGAACCCGGTCGGCCGTGGCAGCCATAATATAAGAGTAATCGAATCCTAAATCGCCCAAAGAGGCGGAAAGAGGAGCATTCCAATCTTGTTGCCCAGTTTTGTCACCTAACCCCAAATGCCATTTACCAAATGCTCCTGTGGCATAACCGGAACTTTTAAACATATCTGCTATGGTGTACTGTTCGGGACGTATAATCATTCCCGCATTTCCTACCGCAACGTCTGTTCCCGGTTTACGCCATGCGTATTCTCCTGTCAGCATGGAATATCTGGACGGGGTACTGGTGGCAGCGGTGGCATGTGCGTTGGTAAACCGGATACCTTTGGATGCCAAGCGATTAACATTAGGGGTTTGCACATTTTTTGCCCCATAACATTCCAAGTCACCATATCCCAAATCATCAGCATAAATAAGAATCACATTCGGTTTGTCCGTATTCTGCTTTCCATTTTCCGCATAAGCTGTCAGGTATGAAGCTACAGCTAGAGAAAGCATTCCATAGTGTTTTTTTTTCATATAAAATACCATTATTTTGTAAGTAATGCGAATCAGTATTTGAAATCACTTACTGATTCAGTTTATAAATTGTTATTATTCAATCTCCTCATATACTCATCTCTTAATCTCCTTGTTAATCAACAAATTATAAGAATAAAAAACACTCATTATTCTAATTATGATTCCCAAGTAGAAAGAGTTAAAACTTATGAATATATATATGTATATCTGCGATGTTTACGAGTCTTCACTGAAGTTCTACACCAATCAGGAGCTACTTACTGTACAGCGCTATTTTAGCATCAAAGAGATACATACATTTACCAAAAAATATTTGCTTTCCTGGTTTCCTAACCTTCCCAACTATCGGTTAAACCTGATGAGTGAGGCGATTAACGAACTGGTGAAGCTGCTGCTTACTTTCTTTAAACCAATAGATTGCGATTCTATGACATCACTTATTGACTCCATGCCCATCACTACTTGTGCAGGAAAGACAAAACAGAGGAAATGGCTACTGAAAATGATTATCTTATCATCCGCACAGGAGAATAATCTGACAGTTCTTAAAAGAGAAGCAGATGATGGTCTGATAAACAGAGATATATTTGCCGATAAGTATACTCAGACTTCGCATTTTTAGGAAATAAACAGCAAAAAAAGTGTAAACATACTGACTCCCACTAAAGTTATAAAAGGAGAGAATCCGATTATTACGCAAAGACAGAAAGCAGACAGAGACCTATTTTCTATTGCCGTTTCAAAGGTCAGACAACCCATAGAATCGTTTTTCAACCGGCTAAATGAGAAAACAAATACTCAAAGAACGATGAAAATCTGATTTACATTCGGACTTTTGGTACATACGATGGAGAAAATTGCCATCGAATTTATTTATTAAAACAATGAATCAGAGTTCAACTACTGATTCGCATAAGTAACAGATATTACAAACCTACGCAAAATCCTTTAGATTTTATGCCAGTCGCATAAAAAAACAACACCACCTCCTTCTCCTTAGCCTTATTTGTACTCTTGGTACACATTTTTTCTTATCTTTAGGTCTCCAGTAATTAAGCTATAAATTGGCTTCTTATGAATGTGGCCTTGATGTTCACAAAGATAGTATTTATATATATATCTTGTATAAAAACGGCTCAAAAATTGATTCTGTTTTTGGTAGTTGGATAAACTACGTGATTTGCTTGTTTCCCATCATGTTTGTGAAGTGTCCCTTGAGAGTATGAGTATCTATTGGATTGTTGTTTGGAATAACTCAATGGTTTTGTAACCGATACCAATCGTGATATCCTGCGCCAATATCATGAGGAACGCTTGCAGATGAAGCGGCATAAACTTAAACTTTATTGATGAAAAGGACCGTGTCTTTGTGGGAGACTTCAAAAACAGGAAGTCTCCCGGGATAATGTGGGCCTAATAAATCATATCTATCCCCAAGCAGAAAGAGAGAGGTGAGCTTCTTTGTTTTTTAGAGGAAAGATAGGGATATACTCCAAAAGGCTCAGAGTAAATCTACAAAATTACGGAAGGATTCCCTTCAAAAGAATCGGTTTCCGTCAAAACATCCTGATAAAGAACAATCCCAGCCCGATGGCAACCCCAGTCGAAATAAGTCCGGGCAGCATGAACGAATGATTCAGTACATACTTGCCGATGCGGGTTGTTCCGGTACGGTCGAAATTGATAGCCGCTATCACAGTGGGGTAATTGGGAATAAAGAAATAACCGTTTACCGCGGGAAACAGGGCAATCAGTACCAGAGGCGAAATGCCCAAAGCGATGCCTAAAGGCATAAGCGCACGCACAGTAGCAGCCTGGCTATAAAGCAGAATCGACATGACAAACAAGGCTATACCGAACAGCCACGGCATCTGCCTCACCACTCCTTCGATGGACTGGGTCAGCTGGAGCACGTTTCCCTGAAGAAAAGTATCTCCCATCCAGGCAATGCCGAATATGGCAATCACCGCCTGCATGCCTGCAGGGAATACGGAACCTTGTGTTGCCTTCATACCGTCGGTACGGGTCAGCAGCAAGATGAGGGCGGCAGCAGAAAGCATCACGATTTCGATGATGGCAGACATGCCGAGCTTCACCGTTTCTCCGTCTATCACGAAGGCAGGTCGTAAACTGTCGAACGAACCGAAGAACACGATAAAAACAGTGGCAAGGAAGAAGATGAGGACGGACAGGACAGCATGCCGCTTGTTATGTATATCCCTTATCTCCACCTTCGCAGCGGTCAGACAACCTTCGGATAACCGCTTCCTATATTCCGGATCGTCCGCAAGGTCCTTGCCCACCTTCATAGAAAACAAGGCACCCACAAGCACCCCGATAATGGTAGCCGGAACTGTTATTTTCAGAATATCGAACAAGGTAACGTCAAATCCAGTCAGCAACCCGAGCAAGGCAACGGTGGCAGCCGAAATGGGACTTGCCGTTATGGCCTGCTGCGAAGCAATCACCGCAATGCCCAGCGGCCTTTCCGGGCGTATCTTTGTTTCGGTAGCCACCTCGGCTATCACAGGTAGTAGCGAATAGGCCACATGTCCCGTACCTGCAACCAAGGTGAAGAGATAGGTGACGATGGGACTTAGGATGGTGACCTGCGAGGGATTCTTCCGCAACAACCGCTCAGCCAGCCTCACCATATAGTCCAGTCCTCCGGCGGCCTGCATGCAGGATGCGGCAGAAATAACAGTGGCTATCATCAGCATGACGTCAATGGGAGGCGATGTGGGCTGCAAGCCAAAACCGAACGTCAGGACAGCCAAGCCTATCCCTCCCATTACCCCTAGTCCGATGCCGCCCAGACGGGCACCGATAATGATAGCCACCAATACAAATAACAATTGCAAGACCATACCCTACTTCTTTTGATTTCCTGCAAAGATAATGCAAACTGAATACAGAACTTTCATGCCTGCATGAAAAAGTTCTGTATTCGATGCAGCCTGTTTTCGTTTTCCGGTCAAAGATAATGTATTCGTACTACGGTTGTTCACCTATTTCCAATTTCGCAGCCTGTTTCAAATTCAAATGCAGAGAAGCTTCCTCCCCGACAGGTGTCCAAAGCACCTGCCGACATTCACCGACTTGCAGTGAATTCCAATGTTCGCGACTACCCGACAAATGTTCGGTGTCGATGTGGAATGAGTCGGCAACCACTTGCCAGGCATGCACTTCATCCAAATCTATATGCAAATCGCGCACCTCGCCACTGACGAACTTCAATTCAACCGCCCGAGCCGACAGCGAGTTCATCCGGCAGTTTCTCACCGAAGCAACGCCCCGCGTATGGAAAGCAAGCGAGTCGCGACGGAAATCACAGAAAGCGGCGGCAGCATCAACATCCACCAAGACCGTCTGCACAGTGGAAGGTATTTTCAGTTCCATTTGTTCCGATTTGATTTTCACAAAAGCGAAAGAATGCAAATCCGCCTTGCGGGAGAAATCAAAGGAAACAAGCAATGTGTCGCCCACCAAACTCATCGAGAGAAATTCATCCATATCACCGGCATAAGAAAAGCTACCTTGCCCGGAATCTGCCGGAGATACCGACAAGGGAACCTGACAGAGTGAATAAGAAATCCTGTCCGGCTCTCTCACTGTCCGCTTATGCTCTTCCCGTACAATGGAAGAGTGAAGTAGTTTCACTACCCTGCATTCGGGCAGTTCTACTGTTTTCCTTTCTCCACCGATTTCAACGGCATCGGCCGATTCCCTCCCGACCATGTGACATGACGCATAAAAAATGGCACCGCATATCACCGCCAATCCGGCAACCAGCATTCCTATTATCACATACGTTGTTCGTTTCATGACGTTTTCTCTTTTTCTTTATTTTTGTTTCTTAATAAACTTCCGGTACATATCAGCCAGCTCTTCGGCTGATATGCCCAACATGGAAAGCTGCCTGAAAAAATAATCAGACTCTTCTTTCATAAAATACTCCTTGCGCAACGAGAATATCAACTCGCGGGCATCAGCCGACACAAAATAGCCAATGCCGCGCTTGTTATAAATCACCCCCTGCGTCTGTAAGTAATCGTAGGAACGCATCACGGTATTGGCATTTACCTCTACCACGGCTGCATATTCGCGCACCGAGGGGATACGTTCCTCCTTCCGGTATTGCCCCAGAAGCACTTCATCGCAAATGCGCTCCGCTATTTGCAAGTAAATGGCTTTACTCTCTTTAAAATTCATACGACTACCAGCGATTAATGATTTCGGATTCTTTGAAACGGAAATAGGCAACTGTCCAGTTGAACAAAGCCATGAAGGAAGAAACCAAGGTTGTCAGAAGCAGCAACTCATTTTCGGTCGGTTCGCCCATATTCCACATATATTGGTTTCCCAGCAGCAACTTGTGCATCATGACAGTCACCAAAATATAGACTATGACGATGCCCACTCCTGCCACAAATGTTTTGACAAAGGCATTCTTAGACCAGATAGCGCTACCAAGCACAAAGCAGGATTGAAAAAAGAAATACATGCTGAGCGCAAGCATAAACTGCTCGTAGGTGGGAAAAGCCGTCCAATACCCCGCACAATCGCCCACCAGACGGGAAAGTAACGGCACCTGTGCCACAGTCTCGGCTTCGGGATAGGCAGCCATGTATACCAGCATGCGTGTCCAGTCGGCCAGCCTATAGGCTACCAGATAGGCCAGCAAGAAACCAAAGGTAAACACCAGCCATCGGGCAAAAAACTTCTCGAACATGGTGGCAGGCGTCATCAGCACGCTCAACCGACCGTTCTTCGTCTTCATGCCTTCCATCATGAACGATGCACTGAGGCATCCCATAACGCCCATGCCTATCATGAAAATGACGGTTCCGAAAGTCCAGATATCCTGCTCTATCCTATCCTGCATCTGGAGTACATCCTGCCACCTGCCATATTCATAATAGGCATTCCAGACCAGAACAACGGTAAGCCCACCATACATCAGCAGCATGCGGAGCAGCAGGGACTTCCAATTCTCGATTATCTCCTTGCGACATACGTTGGCGAAACGGTGCAAACTAAAAAAAGTATCGTGTATCTTCATCTCGGTTCATTCATTTGGGGGTGGAACATTTCTGCTATCTTTTCGGGAACCGAAAGCGTGGCTCCAAACAGCAGTTCAAGGTTGATTTCCGTTTCAGCCTCTTCCGTATTGGGCAGCATCAGGTAATTGCCTTGCACGGAAGGGAGTGCATAGAGCGCACGCTTGGCCAATTCCCGGTCGTCGCTCTCCATAAACAACAGTTTGTTGCAAATGCCGGAGATGGATTCGTCGAGCAGCACATGGCTGTTGTCCATTATCAACACATGGTCTAACACTTTGTCTATATCGCGTATCTGGTGCGTGGAGATGACAATCGTCTTCTCCTCGGACATGCCCGATGCCAGAAACTTGCGGAACTGGCTCTTGCCCGGAATGTCAAGTCCGTTGGTAGGCTCGTCCATCAGCAGCAGAGATGTATTGGTGGCCAAGGCAAAACTCATGAAGACTTTCTTCTTCTGTCCCATGGATAATGCGCCCAAATGAGCATCCATATCCATCTCGAAAAGATGAAGATACCGCACCATGTCTTCTTTGCTGAAACGGGGATAGAACCGGCTGTTCAGTTCGATGTAACTGACCAAGGACACCGATGGAAGATCGAACTCCTCGGGCACCAAAAACATGTCCTGCAACGTGGCAGGCAACCGGCGGCGCACATCGGTACCACGATACATCACTCTCCCCCGTTTGGGAGTCAACAAACCGCTCATCAGATAGAGCAACGTGGATTTGCCCACTCCATTCTTCCCCAACAGCCCATACACTTTGCCCGTTTTCAGCGAAAGCGAGAAATCACTCAGGACTTCTTTTCTCCTTCTGTGATAACCAAACGAAACATTTTTTGCTTGTAGCATAACTTGAATGATTTAATGATTTTCAGCAATTATGTGTACTAGCACAGTAGTACACTACAAATGTAGCGCTTCTTTTCAATATAACAAGTGCTTTCACAGAAATATGCCTCCAAGAATACAAAAAGAAGGCAAAAAGAAAGAAATGGAAAAAGAGAACAAGCAGACTAAAATCGCCAGCAGTACATTAGTAAATGGACTGACTCCCAAAGAATACGTGCGGAAATCATATTCGAACATTATCCCGAACTGAAATCGGTCTACGACTTGGCTATAGAGTTGACCAATATATATAATAGGCACAATGACAAGGATGTGGGATGTGTGATGTGGAAAAAGCAAAAGCCCCCTCGTCATTTCTGACTCGGGGGCTTCCTCTAAAACGGCGACTACCTACTCTCCCACTGTTACGCAGTACC
>Ga0073908_1002550_pt1 | contig 21626 bp, 18 predicted proteins | sample MucameincwithD2O_FD_65484 | JGI IMG/M metagenome (GOLD analysis project Ga0073908, IMG submission 65484) | Mouse cecum microbial communities from Vienna, Austria - Mucus amended microcosms incubated with D2O | ecosystem: Host-associated > Mammals > Digestive system > Large intestine > Cecum...
GACCTCCTCGCCCGGAGCCGTCACGGCCACGAACCACACCATAGAGCCATTGCGCGCGACCTCGACGATCGTGTGCCGCTCGCCCCACTCGGCCAGCGACTTGTCGTAGGTGGAGGCCTGCGCCGAGAAGTAGCGCAACACGATCCCCTCGTCCGCAAGACGCTGCGTGCGCGACGCGTCGAAGGCGCCCCACGGACGCAGCTCGTCGGCCGCCTTCTCCAGGCGGGCGATCTCGCCGCGCAGGCGTGCGGCCTCGCGCTGCGCCTCGACATAGGCGGCGTAGGCCTCCTCGCCCGAGGCGTAGGGCACGCCCCGGACGCCGTCGTGCGCAGCGCTCCAGCTGCGGAGCGTCTCCGCGGCGCGCGCCGCGCCCTCGATGTCGAGCAGTAGCCGGCGGTCCTCCTCCGAGGGCTCCCAGCCCGCGACGGTGACGTCGACGAGCCCCAGCGCGCGCAGCCGGTCGATGAAATCCTCGCTTTGCGCCGCATGGAGCACAAAGTCGTATTTCGACATTTTAGCTATCATAACATCGCGCCCTCCCCGGCCTGCTGTTGTTTGGTTTTCACGATCTTCTGGGCCGACTTGGAGAGGTTCTCCTCGTCCTCCATGAAGCGTTTGATCTTACGGATGGCGTCTTCGTAACCCGGGATCTGCACCTTCTCGTACAGATTGACCTTCTGCGTGGTCTTGCGCCGCGCATAGTCCAGAAGCTCCATCTTGCGGTTGTAGACTTCGAACTCGATACCCAGGCGGGCCAGCCGCTTGAGGAGTTCCACGCCGTCGGCGTACCACACGGGCGAGGTGAAGAGGTCGTAGGGCTTCTCCTCGAAGAGGACCTCCTCGAGCACCGGCGTGCGCACGCCGGCGATCTTCTGCGTCGCCAGGCGCACGTCGCCCACGCGCAGCAGATCGCTCTCGAACTCCCCCCACAGCGCCGCCATGTAGTCGTACTCGGCCTTCAGGGCGTCGAGCCGACGGCGGTAGTCCGCGGCGGAGTCCTTCGCCTTCTTGACCTCGGAGCGCAGGGCCGACTCCTTACTTTTGATCGTAGGAAGGGCCTTCTGCCGCATTTTCAGCTGCTTGCCGAGTTCGCCGAGCGAAGTTTTGTTGTATTGGAACTTGATAGCCATCGCGCCTTAAGCCTCCTTCCAGTACTTCTTGATGAGCTCCTCCTTGATGGCCACCTCCTCGCGCGAGAAGTATTTCGAGAAGAGCGTCCAGGCCGTGTCGAGCATCTCCGTGATGCCGATGTTGACGTCGATGGCCAGCAGCCGCTCCGAGTAGTCGTGGGCGAACTTCAGGGCGCGCTCGTCGTAGTCCGACAGGTCGAAACCGTTCTCCAGCTTGGTCTTGGCGTTGGCCGCGTCGGCGAACAGACGCACGCAGGCGTTCATCACCTGGGGATGGTCCTCGCGCGTCTTCTTGCCGATGACCAGCTGCTTCAGACGCGAGAGCGAACGGAACGGATCGACGATGACCTTGCCCGTGTCGGAGTCGTTGCGCAGGAACAGCTGACCCTCGGTGATGTAGCCCGTGTTGTCGGGGATGGCGTGGGTGATGTCGCCGCCCGAGAGGGTGGTCACGGCGATGATGGTGATCGAACCGCCGTTGGGCAGCTGAACGGCCTTCTCGTAGATCTTCGCCAGGTCCGAATAGAGCGAACCGGGCATCGAGTCCTTCGAGGGGATCTGGTCCATGCGGTTCGAGACGATGGCCAGGGCGTCGGCGTAGAGGGTCATGTCCGTCAGCAGCACCAGCACCTTCTCGCCCTTGTCAACGGCGAAGTACTCGGCGGCCGTCAGCGCCATGTCGGGCACCAGCAGACGCTCCACGGGCGGGTTCTCCGTGGTGTTGACGAACGAGACGATGCGGTCGAGCGCACCGGCGTTCTCGAAGACCGACTTGAAGTAGAGGAAGTCGTCGTTCGTCAGACCCATGCCGCCCAGGATGATCTTGTCGGCCTTGGCGCGCAGGGCCACGTTGGCCATCACGGCGTTGTAGGGCTGGTCGGGATCGGCGAAGAAGGGGATCTTCTGGCCGGTCACGATGGTGTTGTTGAGGTCGATGCCGGCGATACCCGTGGCGATGAGCTCCGAGGGTTGCAGTCGCCGGAAGGGGTTCACCGTCGGGCCGCCGATCTCGCGGGCCTCGCCCTCGACGATCTCGCCGCCCTCGAGCGGCTCGCCGTAGGCGTTGAAGAAGCGGCCGGCCAGGCTGTCCGAGACGCGGAGCTTGGGGGGCTCGCCGTGGAAAATGACTTCGGAGTCGGTGGCGATGCCCTCCGTGCCGGCGAAGACCTGCAGGGTAACGCTCTCGCCCATGATCTTCACCACCTGGGCCAGCTTGCCGCCCACGGTGGCCAGCTCGTCGTTGCCCACGCCCGAGGCGCGCAGCGTCACGGTCGCCTTGGTGATGTTGTCGATCTTGGTGTATATCTTCTGAAATGCGCGTGTTGTCATGGCTTACTTGGTTTTTTCACTCACATACTCGGCGATCTGCCGTTTGTACTGCTCGAACTTCTCCGACTGCCACTCCGTGTAGTTCATCTGGCGGAAGAGGTTGATGAGCCCCTTGAAGAACTTCGAACACTCCTCGAAATCGGTGAAGGGGAAGTCGATGCGGCAGATGTCGATCACCATCTTGTACATCATCTTCTGACGCTCCATGGGGCAGTTGGCGTCGATCTCGTCGAAGGCGTCCTGCTGCAGGATCACGAAGTCGATGAGCTCCGACTTCCAGAAACGCTCGTGGTAGTCGACCGGCACGCCGTCGTCGCCCAGGATGTTGATCTGGTCGTTGGCCTCCTTGCCGCGCTGCACGATCGTCTTGCCCTCGTAGACCAGGTCCACCCACTGCTTCTCGACATGCTCGTCGAGGTAATTGCGGATCTCGGGGTACTCCAGGTACTTCGAGTAGGAGTCGAGCGGGTCGATGGCCGGGTAGCGCTTCGAGTCGGCGCGGCCCTGCGAGAGGGCGTAGAAGCAGCGCGCGGCCTTCTTGGTCGACTCGGTGACGGGCTCCTTGAGGTTACCGCCCGCAGGCGACACCGTGCCGAGGAAGGTCACCGAACCCGTATGGCCGTTGGAAAGCTTCACCAGACCGGCGCGCGAGTAGAAGTTGGAGATGATCGCCGAGAGGTCCATCGGGAAGGCGTCCTGACCCGGAAGCTCCTCCAGACGGTTCGACATCTCGCGCAGCGCCTGGGCCCAGCGCGAGGTCGAGTCGGCCATCACCAGCACCTTCAGACCCATCGAGCGGTAGTACTCGCCGATGGTCATGCCCGTGTAGACCGACGCCTCGCGCGCGGCGACGGGCATGTTCGACGTATTGCAGATGATGATCGTGCGCTCCATGAGCTTGTGGCCCGTACGGGGGTCGACCAGCTCGGGGAACTCCTTGAAGATCTCCACCACCTCGTTGGCACGCTCGCCGCACGCCACGATGATGATGATGTCGGCCTCGGCCTGCTTCGAGATGGCGTGCTGGAGCACGGTCTTGCCGGCGCCGAAGGGCCCGGGGATGAAGCCCGTGCCGCCCTCGGCCAGCGGGTTGAACGTGTCGATGGGGCGCACGCCCGTCTCCATCACGCGCGACGGACGGGGCTTCTCGGTGTAGCAGCGCACAGCCTGCTTGACGGGCCACTTCTGGACCATCGTCACGGCGTGCTCGCCGCCCTCGGCGTCGGTCAGGACGGCCACCGTGTCGGTGACCTTGTATTTACCGGCCGCGGCGACGCTCTTGACCGTATATTCGCCCGTCATCGCGAAGGGGACCATGATCTTGTGCATCACCCACTGCTCCTTGACCTCGCCCAGCCACGAGGCGGCCGACACCTTGTCGCCCGCCTTGGCCAGCGGAGCGAACTCCCACTCGGCGCCGAAGTCGATCGGATCGGTGATCGAACCGCGGGCGATGAAGAGCCCGTCCATCTTCTCCAGGTCGTTCTGCAGACCGTCGTAGTTACGCGAGAGCAGACCCGGGGCGAGCGTCGCCTCGAGCATGTGGCCCTCGAATTCGACCTTGTCGCCGATCTTCAGCCCGCGCGTGCTGTCGAAAACCTGTACATAGGCGTTGTCGCCCATGACCTTGATGACCTCGGCCATCATTTTGGTACCGCCCGCCCACACGTAGCATATCTCGTTCTGGCCCACGGCTCCGTCGGCCTTGACGATCACGATGTTGGAGATGATACCGTTTACACGTCCTGTTGTTTTCATCGGTATGTTCTGTTGTTTGTTTCCTCTTATTTAATGAGCTCGCGCCCGTCGAGATCGGCCACCAGGCGGTCGAACAGCTCGCGGCCGCGCACGGCGTCGAGCCGCATCCAGCGGGCCACCAGGGCGATGCGCGCCAGGTAGGAGAGCACGGCGTTGATGTCGAAATAGTCGAAGGCGGCCAGCTCCACGGCCTCGTTCCAGCGGATGAGGTCGATCTTGCGCTCCTTCTCCACGAGGTTGGTCTCGTCGACGGCGGCGATCACCGCATCGACGTAGGCCAGCTCGCCCCTAAGGCCGAAATCGGCCGCCGAGCTGTGCAGCAGCTGGTCGACGACCGGGCCGCCGCCCACCACCGCCTCGTCGGTCGGACGCTGCGCCGCACGGGCCGCGACGGCCGCCGCGACGTTGCGCAGGTTGCGGTCGAAGCGCGCCCAGCCGCGCAGGAAGCGGCACCCCTCGCGCTCGCAGAGCGCATAGTAGGCGGCCAGCAGCGAACGCTCGAAGCCCTGCGAGGTGCCGATGCGCTCGGCCAGCTCGCTCTCGGGGTCGGCGTAGGCGCGCACCACGTCGGCCAGCGCGCCGGGCAGCCGGCGAGGGGTCTTCAGCTCCTCCTCCAGCTCCTCGCGCGAGAAGTTGCCCAGCGGATTGTGGGCCGCGCGGCCCGCGCGCAGGGCGCAGAGGTTGCCGCAGTCATAGTAGCCGAAGAGCAGGCGCACCTGCCGCGCGTCGTCGGCCGTGAGCTCCTCGAGGATCTCGGAGACGATCGCCGCGGCGTCGAAGCCCTTGGAGTCGGAGTCGAGCGCGTACTCGCGCAGCCCCGCCACCAGACAGTAATAGTTGGTCGCGAACATGTGCTACGCCTTGAACAGCATTTCGGAAACCTTGTCGCGCAGATACTCCGAGAGCAGCGCCTCGACGTCGGACTCGGAGAAGGAGATGTAGTAGCCGCCATCCTTGGCGCCCACGCGGAAGCCCGTGCGCACGCGGTCGGAGTAGCCCACCTCGATGCCCTCGGCGAGCAGCGCGCGGGCGCTATCGGCGAATGCGGCGTCGAGCTTCCGGCGGTCGGCCTCGGGCAGCAGGGCCACGAGCTCCACCTTGCCGGCGTCGGCGCCGTTCCAGTTGCGGGCCACCGAGAGAAGCATCTCGCGGATGAAGGCGGGGTCAACGACGGCCGACTTCACGCCCTCCGACGTGGCGCGGACCACGATCGCCCCGGCGATCTGCTGCTTGATCTTCGCCACGGCCTGCTTGCCGGCCAGCGCGATCTCGGCCATGGTGTTCTTCTCCACGTCCTCGACCCGCGCACGGGCCTCGCGCTCGATGGCGTCGGCCTGGGCCTTCGCCTCGGCGACGATCTTCGCAGCCTGGGCCTCGGCGTCGGCCACGAGTTTGCCGGCCTCCGAGCGGCCTTTCTCCAGCCCTTCGTCGTAGAGCTTCTGGGTCAACTGTTGCAGTTTGTTTTCCATAGCGATCTATAATTTGATTATTGTTTTCGAAACGAGCGTACAAATATAAATAAAGATTCCCGAATTTACGATTTCCCCATCCGTTTTTCTTCGGCCCGGGCGACAATCTTTCGCTTCGGGAGCCCTCCGGGGCAAAAAACAGAACCTCGGGACCCCCGACGGCGACGATCCGCAACTTCGAGAAGGAAAAAGCGGGCAGTGAAAATACAGCGCCGGCTGCGCAGCCTGTTCCCTTGCGGAGGGGGGGGGCAGTCAAGAATTGCAGGCCTCCGCCGGGGGGGGGCTGCGGCCCGCCGGCTCTGTGAGCCGAGGCTGCAAATGGAAAATCGAAAGGGGCTTCCAACGCGGTGCAGGTTTCGGCCTAACGCAGCTTGCCCCGGACGGGACATACACGAGGTATTTCCCGTTCGGGGCAGATGCCGGAAGAATTTCGATTTCGGGACAGTAGATTTGCGCTCAAACGCAGCGGAGCGCGGATGGGTAGTACTCGGAGTACATTCCATTCGCGCTCCGCAAGAGCGAGTGCAAAGATACGTTCCGAAATCGGAATTACTGGTGTTGGGGCCGCAACAGATCCTGCACCACCTTCACGGGCGAGAAGGTGGAGACGGGCACGTCGACAAAGACGGTGTTCCAGCGGGCCATGGCGCCGTTCCAGAGGCCGGGCAGCTCCTGGGCGCGCAGCTCGCGGCCGCCGGAGGACTTGGAGGATATGAAGCCCGTGGCCGGGTCGGTGAACCGGCGCAGATCGAACTTGGAGCCGTCCCAGCGCCGCACGCCGCAGACCAGATCCACGGGGTTGAAGTGGGTCGCGCCCCGCATCAGCGGCATGTCGGCGGGCGCTATCTGGCTCGACTCGGCGATCTGGAGCGACTCCGTACCGTCGGGGTTGGCCACCCAGAAGGGGCCGCCGCCCGGCTCGCCCTCGTTGCGGACCATGCCGCAGAGGCGGATGGGACGGTCGAGCACGGAGCGCAGCAGCGCGGCATCGCAGGAGGCGGGCAGCTTGACGCAGAGTTCGCGTTCGACGAAGGCGGCGACCGCCGCCAGATCGGCCGAGCCGGCGTCGAGGGCCTTCAGGTAGCCGAAGGCGCGCTCCTGCAGGTCGAGCAGCAGGCCGGCCAGCACCTTCTTGCAGCGCACCGTGTCGCCGCGGCGGGCGTCGGTGGTCACGTTGTCGATGTTCTTGATGAAGATCAGATCGGCATCGATCTCGTCGAGGTTCTCGATCAGCGCGCCGTGGCCCGCCGGGCGGAAGAGCAGCGAGCCGTCGTCGCAGCGGAAGGGGGTGTTGTCGGGGTTGACGGCGATCGTGTCGGTCGAGGGCTTCTGCACCGAGAAGGTGATGTCGTAGCGGATGCCGAAGCGCCGCTCGTAGGCGGGGATCTTCTCGGCCAGCAGCGCCTCGAAGCCCGCGCGGTGCTCGGGCGAGACGGTGAAGTGGATGCGCGCCGTGCCCTCGTGGGCGGCGTACTGCGCCCCCTCGACCAGGTGCTCCTCGACAGCCTTGCGGGCCCCCTCGGGATAGGCGTGGAAGGTCACCAGCCCCTTGGGCTTGCTGCCGTAGCCGAGCCCCTCCTTCACGATGGCCGAGACGAGCGTGCGGTCGTCGGCGCCCGCGGGGAGCAGGGCCTCCAGCTCGGGCCAGAAGGCGAAGCGGCGGATGTTCTCCACCAGCGTGTCGATGCCCTTGCCGCGCTTGCCCTCGTTGACGAACTCGAAGAGCTCCTTGAACATGCGCGTGGCGGCGCCCGACGCGGGGACGAACTTCACGACCGAGCGGCCGGAGGCGTCGTAGCGGGCCACGGCGCGGTCGGCAGCGTCGTCGTCGAGGGTCAGGATGCCGTCGGCGGGCGATGCGGCGCGCACGACTTTCAGGAAGGGAAATCCGCTGCGGAAAGCGGCGATCTGCCGTTCGACCGCTTCGGGAGTGAGTCCGTGGTCGGCTATCTGCTGCAAATCCTTTTCGGTAAACATAATTCTTCGGGGTTTAGGTTTCTTCTTTCAAAGTTACGGAATAATTCCTAACTTTGCTATCCGTAAGGACGATTTTTTCGCGATCGCCCCTTTTCGCCCCGCACACGAACGCAAAGAACGCTGATATGAAAAAGACCCTCCTCGCGCTGCTGGCGCTCCTCGTCTCGGGCGCAGCCTGCGCAGCTCCGCTGTGGATGCGTTACCCCGCCCTCTCGCCCGACGGGCGGCAGATCGCCTTCGCCTACCGCGGCGACCTCTACGTGGTCGACGCCGAGGGCGGGCAGGCCCGCCGCCTCACCTCGGGCGCATCGCACGACTTCGCCCCCGTATGGTCGCCCGACTCGCGCACGATCGCCTATGCGTCGGACCGCCACGGCAACTTCGACCTCTACGCCGTCGCCGCCGAGGGGGGCCGTCCGCGCCGCCTGACGACCCACTCGGCCGCGGAGGTTCCGTGCGCCTTCTCGCCCGACGGCAAGCGGGTCTACTTCACGGCCACGATCGCCGACCCGGCATCGAGCGCCCTCTTCCCCAAGAGCTCGATGAGCGAGCTCTACGCCGTGAGGCTCGACGGCGGGCGCCCCGAGCGCATCCTGGCCACCCCGGCCGAGGAGATCTCCTTCGCCGCCGACGGCCGCAGCTTCCTCTACCAGGACTGCAAGGGCGGCGAGAACGTCTGGCGCAAGCACCACACCTCGTCCGTCGCGCGCGACATCTGGCACTACGACGCCGCCACGGGGCGCCACAGCCGCCTCACCGACTTCGCCGGCGAGGACCGCCAGCCGCGCCTCTCGCCCGACGGCCGCACGGTCTACTTCCTGAGCGAGCGCGACGGCTCGTTCAACGTCTGGTCGTTCCCGATCGACGACCCCGCGGCCGCGCGGCAGGTGACCCGCTTCAGAACCCATCCCGTGCGCTTCCTCACGGTGGCCGCCGACGGCACCCTCTGCTTCGGCTACAACGGCGAGATCTACACCGCCCGCGGCACGGCCTCTCCGCGCAAGGTGGCCGTCGGGATCACCGAAACGGAGCCCGCCGGGGAGGAGCTGACGCTCGCGGTCGCATCGGGCAGCGGCGCCGTCGTCTCGCCCGACGGCAAACAGGTGGCGCTGCTCTCGCGCGGCGAGGTCTTCGTCACGTCGGTCGACTACGCCTCGACGCGCCAGATCACCCGCACGGCGGCCGCCGAGCGCGACCTCTGCTTCGCCCCCGACAGCCGCACGCTGGCCTACGCCTCGGAGCGCGACGGCCGCTGGAACATCTACACGGCCTCCATCGCGCGCGACGAGGAGCCCAACTTCCCCAACGCCACGCTCGTCGACGAGAAGCCCCTCTTCGACGACGCGCGCCACGAGCGCTTCCTGCCCCGGTACTCGCCCGACGGCAAGGAGCTGGCCTTCATCGAGGACCGCTGCCGCCTGATGGTCAAGAACCTCTCCACGGGCAAGGTGCGGCAGATCACCGACGGAAGCCACCACTACTCGACCACCGGCATGATCGACTATTCGTGGTCGCCCGACGGCAAATGGTTCGCCCTCACCCACACGGCCAACCGCCACGAGCCCTATACCGACATCGGTCTGGTGAGCGCCGCGGGCGGCGATCGGATCGTCGATCTGACGGGCAGCGGCTACACCGACCGCGCGCCCCGCTGGGTGCTGGGCGGCGAGGCCATCCTCTTCCTCTCGGAGCGCTACGGCATGCGCAACCACGCCTCGTGGGGGTCGCTCGACGACGTGATGATCGTCTTCCTCAACCAGGAGGCCTACGACCGCTTCCGCCTGACGAAGGAGCAGTACGAGCTCGACAAGGAGGCCGAGAAGAAGACGGAAAAGAAGGAGGGCGACGCCAAGAAGCCCGAGCGCCCGGCAGCAGGCCCCACGGCGGTCGAGCTGCGCGGCATCGAGGAGCGCACGGTGCGCCTCACCCCCTCGTCGGCCCACATCGCCGACGCCACCGTCGACAAGAAGGGCGAGAAGCTCTACTACCTGGCCGCATTCGGCGGAGCACCCGACCTCTGGGAGCTCGACCTGCGCGACCGCGGCCACAAGATGCTCCAGAAGGTGGGCGGCAGCGGCTCGCTCGAGTGGGACGCCAAGCACGACGACCTGTTCATCCTGGGGCGCGGCCGCATGTCGAAGCTCAAGAGCGGCAAGCTCACACCCATCACGCTGCGCGCCGAGATGAAGATAGACCCGGCGGCCGAGCGCGAATATATGTTCCACCGCGTCTACCGCGAGGAGAAGCGGCGCTTCTACGACGAGCGGATGCACGGCGTCGACTGGGAGGCGCTGCGCGACAACTACGCCCGCTTCCTGCCCCACATCGGCGACAACTACGACTTCGCCGAGCTGCTGAGCGAGTGGCTGGGCGAGCTCAACGTCTCGCACACGGGCGGCCGCTACTCCCACCCCGCGCCGAAGGGCAGCGCCTCGACGGCCGAGCTGGGGCTCTTCTTCGACGAGCGCCACGCGGGCGACGGCCTGCGCGTCGAGGAGGTGGTCGAGCGGGGTCCGTTCGACCGGGCCGCCTCGAAGATCGCCCCGGGCGACATCGTGGAGCGCATCGACGGGGTGCCCGTGCGCCGCGGCGAGGACTACTACCCGCTGCTCGACGGCAAGGCGGGCCGCAAGACGCTCGTCTCGATCCTGCGCCCCGCGGACGGCACGCGCTGGGAGGAGGTCGTCGAGCCCCTCTCGCGCGGCGCCTGGTCGCAGCTGCTCTACCGCCGCTGGGTCAAGCAGCGCGCGGCCGACGTCGACCGGCTCTCGGGCGGACGGCTGGGCTACGTCCACATCGAGTCGATGGGCGACCCGAGCTTCCGCTCGGTCTACTCCGACATCCTGGGCAAGTACAACGACCGCGAGGGCATCGTCATCGACACCCGCTTCAACGGCGGCGGACGCCTCCACGAGGACATCGAGGTGCTCTTCTCGGGCGACAAATACTTCACGCAGGTCATCCGCGGCAAGGAGTCGTGCGACATGCCCAGCCGCCGCTGGAACAAGCCCTCGATCATGCTGACGGGCGAGGCCAACTACTCCAACGCCCACGGCACCCCCTGGGTCTACAAGCACCGCGGGCTGGGCAAGCTGGTGGGCATGCCCGTGCCGGGCACCATGACCAGCGTCTCGTGGGAGCGCCTGCAGGACCCGACGCTCGTCTTCGGCATTCCGATCGTCGGCTACCGCCTCGACGACGGCAGCTACCTCGAGAACGCGCAGCTCGAGCCCGACATCCGCGTGGCCAACTCGCCCGAGGAGGTGATCCGGGGGCGCGACGAGCAGCTGGAAACGGCCGTGCGGGCGCTGCTCGAAGAGATCGACGCCGCAAAAAAGCGATAGCCCTATGATCCGCGAATATACCGACATAGACCTCACGCCGCGCAACAGCTTCCGCGTGCGGCAGCGCGCCGCGCGCCTCGTCGAGTTCGACACGGCCGACGACCTGCGGTCGCTCTTCGCCGACGGGGGCCCCGCGCGGTGGACGGTCCTCTCCGGGGGTAACAACATCCTCTTCACGCGCGACTACGACGGCGTGCTGCTCACCCCCGTGGCGTGCGGCATCGAGACGCTCGACGACGACGGGTGCACGGCGCTTGTACGCGTCGACGCGGGCGTCGAGTGGGACGACCTGGTCGAGTGGGCCGTCGCGCGCGGGCTGTGGGGCATCGAGAACCTTTCGCTGATCCCCGGCAAGGCGGGCGCCGCGCCGGTGCAGAACATCGGCGCCTACGGCTGCGAGGCGAAGGACGCGATCGAGCGCGTGCACCTGTTCCGCACCGACACGCTGCGCGAAGAGACGCTCGAGGCGGCCGCGTGCCGCTTCGGCTACCGCGAGAGCATCTTCAAGCACGAGCTGCGCGGGCGGGCCGTCATCACCGCCATCGAGATCCGCCTCTCGCACACGGCGGCGCCCAAGCTGGGCTACGGCGACGTCGAGCGCGAGGTCGCGGCGCGCGGCGGCGCCACGCTGCGCAACATCCGCGAGGCGATCACGGCCATCCGCCGCGCCAAGCTCCCCGACCCAGCCGAGCGGGGCAACGCCGGGAGCTTCTTCAAGAACCCCGTGGTCGACCGCTCCGTGGCCGACGCGCTGTCGGACAGCTGGCCCGACATGCCCCGCTACCCGGCCGCCGACCCCTCAAAGGTGAAGCTGGCCGCCGGCTGGCTGATCGACCGCGCCGGCATGAAGGGATACGCCGAAGGGCGCGTGGGCGTGCACGAGCGGCAGGCGCTGGTGCTGGTCAACCTCGGAGGCGCCACGGGCGGCGAGGTGATCGCCTTTGCCCGCCGCGTGCAGCAAGCCGTCGGCGAGCGGTTCGGCATCGCGATCGACACCGAAGTGAACATTCTGTAACAGACCGCCGTATGTCTCCGACCTTTCTCGAATCCTTCCGCCGCTATGTCGAGCGTCACGAGCTGGCGACGGCCGACGACCGCATCCTGCTCACCGTCTCGGGGGGCGTCGACTCGATGGTACTGCTCGACCTCTTCACCCGCGCGGGCTACCGCGTGGGCGTCGCCCACTGCAACTTCCAGCTGCGGGGCGCCGAGAGCGACGAGGACGAGCTGCTGGTCGAGGAGCAGGCGCGGCTGCGGGGTGTGCCTTTCTACAACCGCCGCTTCGAGACGGCGGCCGAGATGGAGCGCACGGGCGAGTCGATGGAGATGGCCGCGCGGCGGCTGCGCTACGCCTGGTTCGACGAGCTGAGCCGCACGGAGGGCTACACCGCGGTGGCGGTGGCCCACCACGCCGACGACTCGGTCGAGACCTTTTTCATCAACCTGCTGCGCGGCACCGGACTGCGCGGCCTGACGGGCATCTCCATGCAGGCCGGGCGCATCATCCGCCCGCTGATGTTCGCCACGCGCAAGGAGATCCTCGAGTACGCCGTCGCGCGGCACCTCCCCTTCCGCGAGGATTCGTCCAACCGCTCGACCAAGTACCTGCGCAACAAGATCCGCCTGGGGCTCATCCCCCGCATCCGCGAGATCAACCCCAAGTTCACGGCCCTCATGCGCCGCAACCTCGCGCGCCTGGGCGACGCCCAGCGCTTCATCGACCGGGGCATCGACCGCATCCGCGCCGAGGCTGTCGAGAGCGACGGAACGGCCGACACGATCCGCATCGACCGCATCGACCCGGCCTTCCCGCTCGAGTTCGTCATCTACGAGCTGCTGGGCTCGGCCTACGGCTTCAAGGGCGACGTGGTCGACGCCCTCTGCCGGGCGCTGCACCACGGAGCCACCGGGCGCCGCTTCTACGCCCGCGACCGCGTGGCCACGGTCGACCGCAGGCGCATCGTCGTGACCCCCATCGCCGAAGAGGACCCCTGCGAGGTCGAGGTGCCGCAGGGGGCGCAGCGCAGCTACTGCGGCAATGCCGTCCTCTACTACGAATACCGCGACATCGACACGATCGATGCCTTCGGCACCCCCGAGCAGATCGCCCAAGTCGACGCCGACCTGCTGCGCTTTCCCCTCACGCTGCGCCGCTGGAGGGAGGGCGACTGGTTCGTCCCCTTCGGCATGACCGGCCGCAAGAAGGTGAGCGACTACCTGGTCGACGCCAAGGCGTCGCTGCCCGAGAAGCAGCGGCAGTTCGTGCTGCTCTCGGGCGACGACATCGTGTGGCTCGTCGGCCGGCGCATCGACGACCGCTACCGCCTCACCTCGTCGACCGAGAACGTGCTGCGCATCACCAAAGAGATCATCTGACGCATGGCCAAATCGACCGTCAAATTCCGCGACTCGGCCGCCCGGGCCGAGCAGATCGAGGGCGACATCGCCGCCCGCCGCTTCGCCCCCGTATACCTGCTCATGGGCGAGGAGAGCCACTTCATCGACCGCATCGCCGACCGCATCGCCTCGTCGGTGCTGTCGGAGGCCGAGCGCGCCTTCAACCAGATCGTCGTCTACGGCAAGGACTCCGAGGCGGGGCAGGTCATCAACCTCTGCCGCCAGATGCCCATGATGGGCTCCTACCAGGTGGTCATCCTGCGCGAGGCGCAGCAGCTGCGCGGCCTGGAGAAGCTCTCGCTCTACACCCAGAAACCCTCGCCCACGACCATCCTGGTCGTCTGCCACAAGGAGCGCAACGCCGACAAGCGCTCGGCCTTCTACAAGGGCTGTGCGGCCCACGGCGCGGTGCTCGAGTCGGTGCGCCCGCGCGACTACGAGATCGGCCCCTGGCTCCAGCAGACGGTGCGCGAGCGGGGCTTCGCCATCGACCCCAAGGCGCTGTCGATGATCGTCGACCACCTGGGCACCGACCTGGGGCGCATCGCCCGCGAGCTGGACAAGCTCGCTGTGTCGCTGCCCGAGGGGACCCGACGCATCACCGACACCGACATCGAGACCTACGTAGGCATCTCCAAGGAGTACAACAACTTCGAGCTCTGCAAGGCGGTACTCGCGCGCGACGCGGCCCGCGCGCTGCGCATCGCCGACCACTTCGCCCGCAACCCCAAGGAGAACCCGCTGCTGGTGACCGTCGCGACCCTCTTCAGCCAGTTCCGCCAGCTCTTCACGATGAACTACCTGCGCTGGCAGAGCCGCCGGCAGGGCACGCCCCTGCCCTCGGACGGCGAGCTGATGAAGCTGCTGCGCGTGAACAACCCCTACGCCGTGGCCGAGATCAAGCAGTCGGCCGCAGCGTGGGACAACCGCCGCGTCTTCGCCATCCTCGGGCTGCTGCGCGAGTACGACGCCAAGAGCAAGGGGCTCAACGCCGGCGGCATGTCCGACGGCGAGCTGCTGCGCGAGCTGCTGCTGAAAATCCTCCTCCGATGAGGGGTCCCTACCTCTACCAGACCATTCACCTGAGAGGCCGCCGTCCGTTGCAGGTCGACCGCCATGCGGAGCTGCTCGGAGAGTGGGCCGCCGAGCTGTTCGGCATCGGCTACGCCCCCGACGCGCGCGACCTCGAGCGGCGGATCGCCGCCCTGGCCGAGCGCGAGCGCTACCCGCGCGACCTCTCGTCGTTCGTGCGCCTGGAGCTCGGGGCCGACGGTGCGGAGCGCCTCCTCGCAGCCGGCATCTCGCTCTACGAGGGGCCCGCCCTGCGCAGCGTGACGCCCGACGCCGTAGTCGTGGAGTTCTCGTCACCGCTCGCCGAGGCCCCCACCTCGGCCCGCGAGGCCGCCGCCGCGCTGGCACGCGTGCAGGCCGCGCTACGGGGCGCCCCCGTGGCCGTGCAGTGCAGCGGCGGGGTGCTCCTCACGGCCGACGACGCCCCGCTGTTCGCCGTGCGCGACAAGCGGGTGCTGACCGCCCCGGCACCGCCCTCCGTCGAGCGGCAGCGCGTGTTCGACGCCTGCGCGGCTCTGGGACTGGAGGTCGACGACGAGCCGCTCGCGCCCGACCGCCTGGCCCGCTACGACGAGCTCTTCTACGCCGACCACCGGGGCATCACGGCCCTGGGCCACTGCGAGGGGATGCCCTACATGTCGCTCACGGCCGCCCGCATCGCCGCAGCGATGGGCCGCCTCTGACCCTCACTCGATACGCACATACTCCGAATAGACGATGCGCGAATGGGGATTCGACGAGCGGATCTCCTGCCGCAGCGCCTTGGTGCCCCAGCGGATGAAGAGGAAACGCCGCGGGATGCGGTGGACGACCTGCCGCAGCGTGTCGACCGACGTCACGCGGCAGCGGAGCGAGTCGGCCCCGACGCACCCCTCGACCTCGACCCACGCGTCGCGCCAGCGGAACACGCGCACCGTATCGACGCGCACGACCGTATCGCGCAGCCGCACCACCACCGTATCGCGCAGCGGCGCGCGCACCTCCACCCGGCTCTCCGCGACCGCCTTCGCCGCGGCCTCCAGCCGCCGCAGCCTCACCCCCATGCGCTCGATGCGCGCGGCATCGTCGGCACGCAGCGCCTCGAACTCGGCGCACCGCAGCCTCAACGCCTGCACCGAGGCCGCCGCCTCGCCCGAGCGGGCGCGGTAGAGGGCCGCATCGGCCGCCAGGGCCTGCTGGTTCGCGGCAAGACGCCTGTTTTCGGCGCGGTAGTGCCGCACCGACACCCCCAGCAGCAACGTCGCCGCCAGGGCATAGATCGCAAGAAATCGTCTCATGGGATTCGTGTTTTTCGACGCCGCAAGGTACGCCGCGCCGGGGCGGTTCGGTTTCCACGAATCGTGGAAAATCGGGAGGGGGCTCCTGAATAACTGAAACCGGATCGACGAAACGACGGCCGAAGGCCGGCGGGCCGCAGCCACCCCGGGCGAAGGCCCGCAACTCTTGACAGAGTATGCGCCCTTCGCTGGCTGCCGCCCGAAGAGAAGTTGAAAACGTGCGCTTTCAGACCGTAGCCGGCGAAGCGGCGCGAGAGCCAGCGAGCAGCCCTTCGCCCGGGGGCGGCTACGGGCTGCCCAGCTAAGAGCCGGGGTTTATTATTTGCGTTTGCGGCCCTCTGTGCCGGAGGCTGCGGCCCGCAGCCAGCGGAGGGTGCCGCCGAGCCTTCGGGCGAGACGAGCAGCCCTCCGCCGGGGATGGCTGCGGGCTGCGCGGCCTGCGGCCGCAACTTTTCACTTGCCCCGACAGAGCCGGCGCCCCGCCGTCCCGCATGCGAAAATCCACCCCGATGGGCGATTATTCGATTTATTTTCCTACATTTGCGGATTATGGAACGTATCGTACTCTTTCCGGGATCGTTCGACCCCTTCACGCGCGGCCACGCCGCGCTGGTCGAGGAGGCGCTCAACCTCTTCGACCGCGTCGTGGTGGGCATCGGCAACAACGTCGCCAAGACGGGCCTGCTCCCGGTCGAGGCGCGCAAGCGGCTCGTCGACGACCTCTACGCCCGCGAGCCGCGGGTCGAGGCGCAGATCTACACGGGTCTGACGGGCGAGCTGGCCGAGCGCATCGGCGCCTGCGCCATCCTGCGGGGCGTGCGCAACACCACCGACTTCGAGTACGAGCGGACGATGGAGGCCACGAACCACCGTCTCTGCCCCTCGATCACCACCGTCATGCTCTTCACCCCCGCCTCGGTGGCCGACATCTCGTCGTCGACCGTGCGCGAGGTGCTCTCCTTCGGCCGGTCGGTCGAGGAGTTCCTGCCCGAGGGGATCGACATCGAAAACTATCTAAAATAGAGATACATGGAATTTACCGCCGAAATGATCGCCGGCTTTCTGGGCGGCGAGATCGTGGGCGACAGCGGAGCCGCCGTGCACACCGTCTCGTCGATCGAGGAGGGCAAGCCCGGGTCGCTGGCCTACCTGACCAACCCCAAATACGAACCCTTCCTCTACACGACCCACGCGTCGATCGTGCTGGTCGACAAGTCGTTCATGCCCTCGCAGCCTGTCGCGGCGACGCTCGTCAAGGTCGACGACGCGGCAGCCTGCGTGCTCCGGCTGCTCGAGATGTACAACGCCGCCAAGCCCCGCCGCCGGGGCATCAGCCCCCGCGCCTCGATCGCCGAGGGTGCCGAGGTGGGCGACGACTGCTACGTGGGCGACTTCGCCGTGGTCGAGGCGGGCGCGAAGATCGGCCGCGGGGCGCAGATCTACCCCCAGTGCTACGTGGGCGCCGGCTCGTCGGTGGGCGAGGAGACGATCCTCTACGCCGGGGTGAAGATCTACGAGGGCTGCTCGGTGGGCAGCCGCTGCATCCTCCACGCCGGGGCCGTGATCGGCGCCGACGGCTTCGGCTTCATGCCCAACGCCGCGGGGGGCTTCGACAAGATCCCCCAGCTGGGCAACGTGGTCATCGAGGACGACGTGGAGATCGGCGCCAACACCTGCATCGACCGCGCCAAGACCGACTCTACGATCATCCGCCGGGGCGTGAAGCTCGACAACCTGATCCAGATCGGCCACAACGTGCAGATCGGCGAGAACACCGTATCGTCGGCCCAGACCGGCATCGCCGGCACCTCGCGCGTGGGCCGCAACTGCTTCCTGGCGGGGCAGGTGGGCATCGCCGACCACGTGGTGATCGGCGACCGCGTGCAGGTGGGCTCCAAGAGCGGCATCGACAAGAACGTCCCCGACGGCGAGATCCGCTTCGGCTACCCCGCCCTGCCGGGCATGCAGTACCACCGCTCGGCGGCCGTGTTCAAGACGCTGCCCGACCTGGCGCGCCAGGTGCGGGAGCTCAGCAAACAACTGGCAGAACTCAAAAAACAATAGTACAGCGATGAAAAAACTCATGATCCTCGCTGCCGCAACGGCGCTGTGCGCCTGCGGCGGCAACAAGAAGTACACGATCAGCGGCCAGCTCGAAGGGGTGAGCGGCACGATCTACCTCTACGACCGCGACCGGGCCGTCGACTCGACGACCGTCGACAACGGCGCGTTCCTGCTCGAAGGCGAGCTCACCGAGCCCGCCGTGCGCTACCTGACCGACGCAGCGGAGGGCAAGCCCGCGACCTTCTCGGCGATGGTTATCCTCGAGCCGGGCGCGATCACGGTGGCCGACAACGCCGAGAACCCCGCTTCGAAGCAGGTGTCGGGCACGCCGGCCAACGACGCCTACGCCGCCTACAGCGCCCAGTCGACGGCGCTGGTCAAGGAGTACCGCAACCCGGAGACCACCGAGGAGCGCCGCGAGGCCATCGAGGAGGAGTTCGGCAAGCTGGGCCGCACGGCCATGGAGGCCAACCGCGACAACTACTTCGGCGCGATGATGCTCCAGCAGCTCGCCTACGAGCTCTCGGGCCAGGAGACCCTCGACCAGATCGCCCTCTTCTCGCCCGCCATGCAGCAGACCGAGGCGATCGTCAAGCTGCGCGAGGGCGCCGAGCAGAAGATCCGCACCGACGTGGGCCAGACCTACATCGACGTCGAGCAGCCCGATGCCGACGGCAACCTCGTCACGCTCAAGTCGGTGGTGGAGAATCCCGCGGTGAAGTACGTCCTGCTCGACTTCTGGGCTTCGTGGTGCGGCCCCTGCATGGGCGAGGTACCCCACCTGAAGAAGACCTACGAGGCGTTCCACGACAAGGGCTTCGAGATCTACGGCGTCTCGTTCGACAAGGACCGCGAGAAGTGGCTCGCCGCCGTCGAGCAGAACGGCATGAACTGGATCCACGTGAGCGAGCTCAACCGCTTCGACTGCCAGGCAGGCAAGGACTACGCCGTGCAGGCCATCCCCACCAACCTGCTGATCGACGCCGAGGGCAAGATCGTGGCCAAGAACCTGCGCGGCGAGGCGCTCTACGAGAAGATCGCCGAGCTGCTGGCCGAGTAAGCAGCCCCACCCGCACATCCACCGCCCCTCCGCTCCGGCCATCCGGGTCGGAGGGGCTTTTCTTCCGCACGCCATGAAATCTTCGGACCGCTTCCGCATCATGGGCATCGACCCCGGCACCAATTATATGGGCTACGGCATCCTGGAGGTCGAGGGGCGCACGCTCCGCCCGGTGGTGCTGGGCGACATCGACCTGCACCGCATCGGCGACCCCTACGACAAGCTGCGCCGCATCTTCGAGCGCGTGGGTGCGCTCGTCGACGAATACCGCCCGCGCGAGGTGGCGCTCGAATCGCCCTTCTTCGGCGAGAACGTGCAGTCGATGCTCAAGCTCGGCCGCGCCCAAGGGGTGGCGATGGCCGCGGCGTTGAGCCGCGGTCTGGCCGTCACCGAGTACGCCCCCATGCGTATCAAGCAGGCGATCACGGGCCGCGGCGCCGCCACCAAGGAGCAGGTGGCGTCGATCGTCTGCCGCACGCTCGCGATCGAGGTTCCGCCCCGGCGGCTCGACGCCACCGACGGCATGGCCGTGGCCCTGTGCCACTACTACGCCACCTCGGGACCGCTCTGCGCCCTGCTCGGCGACGAGCGCGTGAAGGGGCTCGGCGGCGGCCGGAAGGCCGCCTCGAAGAGCGGATCGCAGAGCTGGGAGCAGTTCCTGCGCGCCCACCCCGACCGGGAGCTCAAATAACGAATAAAAACCAGAGAGATGAAACCATTCGCACCCCTCGCCGCCTCGGCCCTCTGCGCCCTGCTCACGGGCTGCGGCGACACCTTCCGCTACACGCTCGCGGGCGCGCCGGGCCTCGCCCCGGGCGACACGCTGCGCCTCTGCTCCACGTTCGAGGAGGGGCGGCTCATCGCCGCGGCCGTCATCGGCTCCGACAGCACCTTCCGCATCGAAGGGCGCCTCGCGCAGCCCCTCGTGGCCGAGATGCGGCACGGGGACCGGCGCCTGGGCCCCGACCCGGTCCTGCTCGAGGCGGGCGACATACGCCTCGTCGCGAGCGGCGACCTGCGCCCGTGGCGCATCGTCGGCACCCCGCTCAACGACGCGCTCGACGCCATGAGCGCCCGGCAGATCGCCCTCATGCCCGAGCTCCTGGCCCTCGAGCAGCTCCCCGCATCGCCCGAGCGCGACCGGATGGCCGACTCGCTGGGCAGCCTCTACCGGCAGATTCCCGGCCAGACGATGGAGGCCCACCACGACGACCTGCTGGGGGCCCTCCTCTATGCCCGCCGCGCCGCGGGCGATCCGGCCACCCTGCGCCGGGAGCTCGACCGCTTCCCCGAGGCGCTGAGACGCAACCCCGCGCTGGAGAGCGTGCGCCGCTACGCCGAGCAGCTGGAGCGGAGCTCGGTCGGCAGCCGCTATACCGACCTCGTACTGCCCGATCCGGCGGGCAAGCCCACGGCGCTCTCGTCGCTCGTGGGGCCGGGACGCTGGGTGCTGCTCGACTTCTGGTCGACCTGGTGCCGCCCCTGCATGGAGGAGCTGCCTGCGCTCCGCGCCGCCTACGCCGCCTACCACCCCCGCGGGCTGGAGATCTACGCCGTGGCGCTGCGGCCCGACGCGGAGCAGTGGCGCGCGCTCGCCAGCCGCGACGATACGGCATGGGTCCACGTGGTGAACAGCCCCGACGAAGCGGCTGCCGACGCGGCCGAGCGCTACGGCATACGGGCCATTCCCTCCAATTTCCTCATCTCGCCCGACGGGGTGATCGTCGCCCGGAACCTCCACGGCGAGGCGCTGATGCAAAAACTGGCCGAAGCGATGCCCTGACAGAGAAAATCGACAACACACTGAAATACAACGGAGTGACCCTTTGCGGCTCTTCGTTGTATTTATTTTTATTAAAAATTCTTCGTAAAAAGTTTGCGGGTTCCGATTTTTCGCCTTATATTTGCATCGCAATTCGGCACCGTAGCTTAATTGAATAGAGCATCTGACTACGGATCAGAAGGTTACAGGTTTGAGTCCTGTCGGTGTCACTGAAGAAAGAGAGTCCAAAAGGCTCTCTTTCTTGCGTTTGCAGGGAGCCACGCGCCGAAGCGGCCATCCGCCGGTCTCATCGGCGCAGCGGCACCGCAAACGCACCCGCCTGCGCCCCGCGCAGCACGGTACGAATATTGGAGCGGAAAACGGACCGGAGGCAGCGGCAGTACGCCCCGCCCGCCCGCCGGCCCACCCAATCCCCACCGCGATGAAATCACTCGACCGAAGGGCGGCGGAGACGCTGCGCGCGCTGGCCGCCTTCAGAAAGACCGACATCGGATGCCCCGACGACCCGTCGCTTGCCGTGCGCTTCGAAATCGCGGGCCGCACGGAGGGATACACGCTCCTTGCGCTCACCCACTTCGAGCCGATCGACGGCCGCCGCCTGCGCGCCCCCGAGATGCACTTCGCCTATGTCGGCCGCACGGGCCGCTTCATCCCCATCCACTACCGCAACGACCTGCTGGAGATCGACAGCTACAGCGTCATCCCCGCCGCCGACAGCCTGCGCCTGCGCGACGCCGCCCTGCAGGAGGTCCACCTCCGCCACGCCACGCGCTGGCTCCACCGCCTCGGCCGGCACCTCTCCCTCCTCCGCTGACGCGCCCCGCCCTTTCGGCTCCGCCCGCCCCACCGACCGCACCCACCCCACGCTCGCAGAGGCCGCGCAAAGGCCCTGCCGACCGACACCCGCCCCACCATGTGTCCGTTCCGACGATCCAACGCGCCCGAACAGCGCATAAACCGGCCCGCT
>Ga0073908_1002552_pt1 | contig 21615 bp, 25 predicted proteins | sample MucameincwithD2O_FD_65484 | JGI IMG/M metagenome (GOLD analysis project Ga0073908, IMG submission 65484) | Mouse cecum microbial communities from Vienna, Austria - Mucus amended microcosms incubated with D2O | ecosystem: Host-associated > Mammals > Digestive system > Large intestine > Cecum...
CTGCTGCTGGTAATGTAGATGAAGCTAAAAAATGGTATGACGCAGCACAGAACGCGGCATCAAACGGGAAATTAACACCAAAACAATTATCTGCCGCCGATCTACAAAAAGGAGTAAATAGCTTTAGTGAATTAACATTAGCAATTGAGCAAGCAACAGATGTAATCAATATATTGCCAAAATATAAGACTCAACCACATGATGCTCCAGATTTTAATATTTATTGTTATATAAGTTACGCACGAAAACTAAAAGGATTACCACCAATAGAATACAAAGATATTTACAAATTTTATGATGATAAAATGGAAGAATATCTGAGACAGTATGGCGATCCAAACGGTGTATTTACAGAAGCCAATGACACTATGTTAAAAAACAGACCGAATATAGAAAAATTCATTGTATTGCCAAGCGATTACGATGACTTGTCAGATGAAAGCGAGGATGATGCAGATGAATGATTTTCATTTGATGACTGATGAGTCAATCAAGGAAAGAATACTTGCTATACAAGATGATTCTGTATTTGGAAAAAACTTATATAACTACTATGAATTTATAAGCTGGGCAAGATGGTACCCAGATTTGTTCATAGACTTATTGCGCACTGAAAAAAGTAACTTCAATATGCATTTTGATCAAAGAGTTTTTTTGAGGTCGGATGTACGATTCATGAATATGTATGGCACATTCAGTCGTGGATATGCCAAAACATTTAATGAAGTCTTATCTTGTGTTATAGTTGCTATTCTCTTTCCACAAATTGAACTTGCAATTTCGGCTCAGACGAAAGAAAATGCAGCAGATTTATTAAAATCTAAGTTCAATGAAATCAGAAACAAATTCCCTCTTATTGAGAACGAATTAGAAAAAGAACCTAAATTTATCAAAGGCGATGCATTAATTCAGTTTAAAAACGGAAGTTCTATAGATGCTATTGCAAATGCACAGACAACCAAAGGGCAAAGACGAAGAAGATTAAAAATTGAAGAAGCTGCTCTTTTAAATAACGAACTATATCAAGATGCTCTTGAACCTGTAACAGAGGTTCCTAGATACACCGTAGGAAAAATGGCTCTTGTCGATCCACAAGAATTAAATCAACAAATACATTTCTTTACCACATCTGGTTTCCGTGGTTCTGACGAATACCAACGCTCTATAGATATGTATGACAATATGTGTGAATTAAAAGGTCAAATCGTTCTTGGTGCAAGTTGGATGTTGCCATGTTGGTACGGTAGAGGTAGTAACAAAAGTCAGATATTAAGAAAAAAAAGTACCTCCTCTCCAATTGCTTTTGCACAAAACTATGAGCAAGAGTGGGTTGGTTCTTCAGACGGTGCGTTAGTTGATATAAATAAATTAATGAATTGCCGGACATTGACTACACCAATGATTAATTTCAATAAATTAGACGAAGAATTTTATCTTGGGGTTGACGTTGCTCGTAGCCAGAAAGCAACAAACAATCAGTCTTCTATTGCAATTGGACGAGTTATAAGAAATAAAGAATCAAACAGGATTGTATCTATTGAAATTCCAAATATTATGACAGTATCTAATGCAATGAACTTTTCAGCACAGGCATGTTTGGTGAAAAAGACCAAAAAGAATTTCCTAGCAAAAGCAGTTATTGCAGATGGGAATGGATTGGGTGCAGGATTGATAGATGAGTTGTTAAAGGAATCTTATGATCCGATTACTGGAGAGTATCTTGGATGTTGGAATACAATGAACACCGATAACCAACCAGAGGTTAGAGATGCCGAAAAATGCTTGTTTGATATGAAAGCACAGCATTTTCAGAGTAAAGTAGTTGCAGATTTTATAGATGCTGTTGAAAGTGGCAAATTAAAGTTACTTGAAAAAAAACAAGACACAGATTTTTCTCCTAAAGATAAACAAAATATGGATTTACGAGTATTACCATACATACAAACTGATTTATTATTTGAAGAGATAGCAAATTTGAAATTAAAGCATATGACAAATGGTGCTTTATCTGTAGAAAAGGTCGTGAAAAAAGTAGACAAAGACCGTTTTTCTGCATTAAGTTATCTGATATTTTATATTACAGAATATTGTAGTGCTATTAAATCCAAAAACTCTAATAATTGCAAAAATATCCTATCAATGGCACGTAGACCATCTATAGTAAGATCATACTAAATTTTCACAAGTCACAAAACGGAAGAAGGTGAGATAAATAAGTACAGAAAAAAATAAATCTGAATCATCTACTATAACTGATGAGCAAGCATCTAAAATATACAATTCAGATAAGCAAGCATTTGATAATTTTACATCTAGCAAAACAAAATCTATGGATTTTGCAGTCATTAAACGATTGGTATTATCAGAACTTGCTTTAAATAAATCTATTCGTCCACAACGTATCTGCGGATTTTCAAGACAGCAAATTTTAAATATGTGCCAATATCCAGAACGATATGGAACACAGATATTAAAGTTAATGGATTATATGTATCAGAAATCAGGATATATGAGAAGACTCATAGATTATTTCTCTAACATGCCTAAGTTGAATTACTATATAGATAAAGAAATTACAGATATGTCTTTTCTTAAGGTAAATGAAAATACATATAAAAAAACCTTTATAAAGTTTGCTTCTCAAGCAAGTAAATTTAATTTAGGAAATAATATTCACGACATCACAAAAAGAATGTATCTAAATGATGCTTGTTTTGCATTTGTTATAGAAACTGACTTAGATATATCTTATTTTTTCCTTGACCCTAGATATTGTGAAATTAGAAAAATCGTAAATGGAAATGTATATGAATTTGCCATAAATAGAAGTCTTTTATCCAATGCATATTATGACACTCTTCCATCTGAATTACAAAATCTATTGAAGCAATCAAAAAACATATCTTTAAATAATCTCGTAGATATTCCCTATGAAAATGGATTTTGTATAAAATATAACAGCAATTTTCTTCATCTGTTTCCACCGTTTTTTCCAATGATTGCGGATATTCTTTTGATTGATGAATATAAGGATTTGGCAAAAAGCAAAGCTGTGAATGATGCGTATAAATTGTTGGTACTTCCTGTTCCGATGAAAGACGGTGAAGTAACTATGGATGATGGTATGCTTACTCCCTATGTGGAAACCGCTCTTAATGTCGTACAGGAAAATATCGGAGTACTACCCTATCCTGGAGAAGTTAAGTCAGTAGAATTTTCATCAAGTAATTCTGATGATAGAGATAAAGTTGCAGATGCTACTACTCAAATGTATGCAAATCAAGGTGTTAGTGAAGCCCTTATGTCGGGTGCTTCAAGTGGATCAGAATTAAAATTGTCAATCACAAATGATAGTGCTGATATTTTTAGAATTTATCGTATGTTAGAAAATTGGATGAGTTTGCAAATGAAACTGCGCAAATACATTTATCCTTCATATCAGTTTGTTTATAAAATATTAGATATAACTATTTTCAACGAAGCAGATGTAATCAATCGGGAATTAAAATTAGCACAGGCAAGCGCACCAAATAAAGAGCGATTATGCGCAGCTAGTGGTATATCTCCTTCTGCTATGATTGGAAACACAGTACATGAAGGTAAGATGTTCAAAGATATTTTTGATTTGTGGAATCCACTGAAATCATCATATACAACTTCTGCTTCTGGAGATAAATCTGATGATGGAGGCAGACCCACTATGGACGATAGAGATTTGAGTGCTGCAGGTGAAGTAACTCGTGAGAACGATACAAATGATCCTGATAATCGCATATAGAAAGCTGGTGTATATATGAATATTGTTTATGTATTTGACAAGGCTAAAGCAGATTATCTACATAGTCTTGGATTTATATATAATGAAAAAGAAATTGATAATAAAAAAGCATATCAGTTTTTTGGAACAGATGAATTTATGAAATCACTCACTTCAAATTATGAACAGAGTGATTTTTTAGTGTCAAAAAATATGTGCTTTTAGAAAGGAGAAATATTGGATAATAAGTTATTTAGATATAATACTGAAATAAAAATTGTTCAATCAAGTATTAAAAAACTCAATCCACAATTCAGTCTTTGTGATGTTCTTGTCTGCTATCACGGCGATAATCGCAACATGACTTCTCTCCCCAAAAAGGTAATTGAAGATAATTTGTATTCTATTTATGGAATTCCTATTGTCGGAGAATGGATTTATAAATTAGATGGAACCGATGAAAAGTCGTGGGGATCTCATGGTGGGCGAATTATTTTAGATGATAAGGGTATCCATTTTGAACAGACAACAAAACCTTTTGGATTCGTTTCTAAAGAAGCTGCTGATAACGCTTCCTGGATTACGATTACTGAAAAAGATGGACATACAAAAAACGAATATTTGAAATTGTCTGGATGTATCCTTTGGACTGACAGATATGAAGAATCTAAAACGATTTTGGATGATAATTTCGGGCAAAGCATGGAAATAGAATTCAAGAAGGGACATTATCGTGATGATCATTACTATGAAGCAGAAGAGTTTATCTTTTCTGCTCTTTGTATTTTAGGGACTGATTGTGAACCATGTTTTGAATCTGCTTGTATTAGCAGACATTATGAACTTGATTCTTTCAAAAAAGAGTTTTCTCTTATGCTTGATGAATATAGAAAATCAACAACCAAACCAAATAAGGAGGAAAAGAAATTCATGGATTTAAAGAAATTTACAGAAATTCTTTCAACCGTGAAAATTGGTGAATCCGATGTTTGTAAATACAGACTTTTGAATGTAACAGATTCTAAAGTATTTGCTTTAGATATGGAAAATTATAAACCTTATGGTTTTGACTATGCAGTTACAAACGAAACCGATGTTGAAAATATTGTGATTGACTTTAATTCAAAGGTTGAAATGTCTTTGTCTGCTACAGATAAAATTACAGATGAAAATTTTGAGGAATTTGATATTAAATCTGTTATTGATACTACTGCTGCTTCTATGGCAGAGACAAAGACAAAAGAAAATACTTCTATTTTAGAAACTGAATTTAATAACAAAATGGAAGAAATGAAAACAGCATATGAGGACGTATCGAATAGTTATTCTGTTGCTATGAAAAAAATTGAAGAATATGAAGCAAAAGAAAATGAAGCAAAAGCGGAACAACACAAAGCTGATATTGATGCTCTATTTGAAAAGTATTCTGAAAAACTTGGTAAGTGTGCAGAATTTCTTGTTTATAAAGCAAAGATTAACCCTGCAGATGTAACACTGGATGAAGTATCAGAAAAACTTACTCTTATGGTAGGTAAATTCACTATGGATTCTGCCACAAAGAAGAATTTCTCTTATAATCCCACTGAAGCAGGTGTTGCTGGTAAGCGAAATGAAACAAATAACAAATATGGTCATTTACTTGACAAATATATGAAATAATCAGGAGGAAAAGATAATGGCGAAAAATACTTATATGACAGTCGAAACAACCGCATTACATGGCTGCACTTGCTTTTCTTTGCAGTCCGCAAATGACATTCAAAACGGGGCAATCGTAGGTAAAGGCGATTTGGTTTCTGACGAGAAAAGCGTCTATACTGCGCTTGATACTTACTCAGATGACGCTATGTACCTAGTTGCCAATCCAGCATGGTCTTATAACGATAATTCTATGACCGACCAAAATGAGGAAAATTTTATTAATAAAGCTGGCATTGCTTTTAGAGCATATGAACTGAAAAAGGATAGAAAATTTAAAGTTGGCAATCTACCGTCTACTGTTACTCTTGCAAAAGGAGATTTCGTAGAGTTCAAGGATGGGGTTTATGCAAAGGCTTCTGCTGACACAAAACTAAAAATTATTGATATTGAAGAAATTGGATTCCCATATTGTATTGGCTCTGCTGGTGTAGTAATTACTGGTGATTCTACAAATGAATATGGATATGCAATTGATACAAGAAATATTAAATACACTATCGAAGTACAGTAATAATTGAAGGAGGAATACATAAATGGGTAATTATTTAAAAGATCTGACTGCATTGATGAATGACAGTCTCACAAATAAGGTTGCTCTGTTTAATGCAGAGGCTTCTAAATATACTGATCAGGCGATTAGGGAAGCATTCTTTGAAATTCTCGGTGAGGATAAACTTACTTGGCAGAACTTCAGGAATCACAAAAATGAAATTTATACCGTTATCGAAACTGTTCTTTCTATTAATCTTCCTACCGCATGGGAAAACTCTCGATTCTATGACCAGTTTGTAGAAGTAAAGAATGGTGCATTAGGCGATAAGAATGAATTCGTTGTTGAGGATAATTCAATCCTTGTTGCTTCTCGTTTCTCTGGTAATCATTGGGATACTGACCGTCAGAAGTTACAGGGCAAGAAATCTTTCTCCGTATCTACTGAATGGATTTATCTGAGAGTTTATGACGAACTCGAAAGATTCTTAAAAGGTACTATTACTCTTCCTGAGATGATTGCAAAGTTACAGAAAGGCTTCCAGAATGAAATTGATTCCAGAATCTATGCTTCCTTCAATGGTATCGGCACTTATCTTCCATCTGCCTTCCAGGAAAAAGGCTCTTATGACAGAGGACTTATGAATGACCTGATCCAGAGGGTACAGATTGCATCTCAGAAGGAAGTTGTTCTTGCTGGTACTAGAACTGCCCTAGCAAATATCTCCGAAGGAATCAATACTGCATGGATTGCGGATTCTCAGAAAGAGGAACTTGCTACCACTGGTGTTGTTGTTGAAAACATTGGTCTACCTGCAAAAGCTGTTATGATTCCTCAGACATTCCTTAGAGGTACATATGACTTTAAGGTTGATAACAATGTAATCCATGTATTGCCTGCAAATTCAAAACTTGTAAAACTCTTCTATGAAGGTGACGTTCGTGCAAGAGATTTGTCTGAACAGGATACACATGATCAAACTGTAGACAGTCAGGTACAGGTAAAATTGGGAACAGGCGTTGTTTGTGATAATCTTACTGGTCGATATGAAATTGTCTAATCAATAGAAGTAAATAAAATATACTAAAATTCGCTCACCTAACAATAGGTGATTTTTTATTGCATATTTTAGGTGAGCATTTGATAGAGGTATATATGAGTGATAAAGAAAACAACATAAATACAAAGCATAGAGTTCCTTTTGACAGAGAATATGCAACAAGCTATAGATCAGAAGTCAAGTGGTTAGCAGGCCACGGAATCCGATATGAATTTGTTAAAGAAATAAATACTATTTCAATATACAAATATAAAAAGAATTCTGCTCTATATTTTGCGCTAGGTGAATTCTATAAGTCTTTGGAAAGCAGAAATGTAAAAGATTTGGAGGAAAAGAACTAATGAATTATGAAAATATGTCATTAGATGAGTTAAAAGAATACGCAAAGCAACTGGATATTAAAGTAGGAAATATTGGGAAAGAAAAACTCATTGAAAAAATTAAGGTTGTTGAAAATAATAAAACGGCTATTTCCGCTGTAATTGAAGATGACGATTTAGAGGCAACTGATCTAGTCCCTACTATTACGCCACAGGAAGAAAAGAAAGAATCTCTTTTAGATTCCATTACATCTGCCATTGATGATTTAGACGAATCAGTTGATACTGGTATTAATTCAAATATTGAAGACTTACCTATTGATACTGTAATTCCTGTTAAATCTATAACATTTGGTGGACTGACATACAAATCACGTACTAACAATGCAATTTTCAGATGGAACCAAATAGGGGCTATTGAATATATGACTGTTGCAGATTTGAATGAAATGAACAATTATAAGAGAGATTTCTTAAACAGACCACTTGTTATTCTTATGGATGAACGGGCTATTAAAAAGTTCAGACTCACACCAGTATATGAAAATGTAGCAAAAATTAATAATCTCAAACAAGTATTTGCATCTGATATGGGCACAATTGAGAGAACTATTGATATCGCTCTACAGGTAAATATGAGGGATATTCTTGTATCTAAAGTAAGTCAGATGATTAAAAATAAAACGCTTGTAGATATTAACATTATTCGCCTTCTAAGTAAACGTTTATCATATGATTTTGAAGAAATTTTAGAACAGCAATAAAGGCAGGTGATATATATGGCTAATACCACTCAGTATCATGAACTTGTGGATATTTTCTTTAATAAAATCAAAGATTATGATTTAGCAAACATGGACGAAAATATTGCTACTGAAATTGCTATTGGCTATATTGATTCTGCTTGTAGTCAATTTCAATCATGCACACAGGATTTGGACAATAGAGATGATGAACTTGGACAGTTTGGGATAAAGTTAAGTAATACAAATAAGCAAATGTTAGTGAACTACATGTGCATCGAATTCTTGGACTCTAACTTTCTACGAGTTAGCCAGGCATTAAAATCCAGACTATCTACTAGCGACTTCCATTCTTTACAGAATCCGCAACAATTATCAAAAGTTATGGAACTTCGCACAATGCTTAAATCAGAAAATGATCAGTTAGCTATCAATAAATCATATAAAGATTCTAAACTCTTTGATTTAGTTACAAATAGGAAGAAGGTGTAAAATGAGCCTTCGACTTATGAAAGAACGAGTCAAACATAGCGGTTTTACAGTACGTGAAGAAATGATAATAGATGGGCAAAATCTACTAAAAGAAGAATTGGAGCATGATTCTTCGTACTCCCCTACTATGTTTTTCTGGAATCCAGTGTTGGGATGTGATGATAGACCTGCCAAAGTCAGAATTTATAATCGAAAATATAGTTCATTAAACGGCAATTATCAAAATTTTTTAACTACATATGATAATCCAATTAAAATTGGAGAATATCTGCATGATACAAAAGATGACACATACTGGCTCATTTATAATTCATTCAATGTAAATGATGTACACTATGAAGGTAAAATGATTCAGTGTAATTATCTTCTGCGCTGGCAATTGTCAAGTGGGAAAATCATAGAACGTTATACGAATATTGTTAGTGCCAGCAAGTATGATGTGGGCGAGAGTGGAAATAGCACATTACAATTAAGTTCAAATAACTATACAATACTTTTTGGGTATTGCGAAGAAGGTTTTGAATTAGAGGGGAAACGGGTATTTATTGATATGCGGCATATCAATCCTATTAAAGTATTCAAAATTACTCGTAGCGATGATGTTTTATATAATTCTGGTAACATGGGCGCATTGTTGAGTTTCATAGCCGATAAAGATGAATTCAATCCAGAATTTGATAATCAGGAACTTAGAATATGTAATTATATTAAACCTGAATTGTCTCCCTCCCCTGTCCCCCAGCCACCTGATGAAGTGAAAGATTTAAGGTGTGAAATTTCTGGCAGTAAAAATTTGAAAAATGGTTATACCCGTACTTATACAGCTTCATTATTCAATAAAGAGGGAAATGCTGTAAATTGGGATGATACATTATATAACTGGAATATTCAAAGTGATTTTGATATTGAAAAGATTATTGCCAAAAATAAAATTAAAATAAAAGTTAATGATGAAACTTTGATAGGGCTCTCTTTTTCATTGCAGGTTATATCAAAAACAGACAATTCTATTATCGCAGAAGATACCATTTCAATTATTGAACTGATTGCAAAAGGAGGTTAACGTTAATGGCATATTTAGAAGAAATACCTTCATACAAAGACGATCTCCTGCACGCATTTATAGAAAACGAAAATATCATAACTCTTATAGGCAGCAAGGATCAAAACATACAAGATCCAGTTGACCTAATTGGCGAAAATATATTTCCCAATCCATATGTGCCCGATACACAATCTGAAGTGAAAACGTATTTGTGTATGGATATATACGTTCCTCGTGTAAGAGATAAACTATTCAAAGATGTACAAATTGTTATAAATATTTTTTCTCATAAAAATATGTCTACATACAAAGGGAAAAGCCGTGTTGATCTACTCAACATTGAAGTTGATAAAATATTGAATGGAAATATGGATTTCGGCATTGACTCAGTTCAGCTTTATTCCGTGATGCCTTATCTGCCTAACAATCATTTTTTTGGCAAACAAATCATTTATACTGTTCAAAATTTTAACCAAAGAAGGTGCAGGCACAATGAACACAAAATTTAGTAAAGCCCTTCTCATGCATGGTAAAGACTATCCTTTAACTGAGTATATCACACTTCACCATCCAACAATAGACGAAATTCTGAATATAGATGAAACCGCCAGCCCAGATAATACTTACTTGCAATATGTACAAATCATATTATCTGATCCATATACAAACATGGTTATGTTGGATGACATGGGAAAAAACTATTTAGAAGTTACGCCATTTGAAGTATTTCTTTTGCAGTGGGACGCTTGTGTCCAGAGTTATAATGCAAATAAAGAATTGTATGATACTTGTCAAATACACCCTTTACAAACAATTTTAAACGCATTGCAGTTTTTCATCAATGAACAGCATTATTTCCTAAAGGGCAAATATGATGATAATCAAGTTTGTCTGTATGATGTCGAAAATCCGTCATGTCAAATTACGCAAGAAATATTTGAATTTATCTGCGAATGGGTGAAATCTATCAATAAATTTGACTATTCAAATCGTATCAATCCAGCAGATGAAAACGCAAGGCGTGTTCTTATAGAGGATATGCGTGAAGAACAGAAAAAGGCGAAAAGACGCAAAAAGAAAAAAGACGACAATCAAGATTATATTGGCAATCTTATGTCCGCTGTTAGTTTTTGCGGCAACGGATCAATAACGCCGTTCAATATCAGGAAATGTAAAATATATTGGCTCAATGAAGCGTTATCCATCAGCGGAAAGAAATCAAATGCAGATCATATTTTAGATGGAATGTATCACGGGACAATCAGTTCAAAAGATGTAAATAAGAAAGAATTAGACTGGATGAAATAATCCAGTTATTTTTAATATGGAGGAATGTTACATATGAAGTATGCTTTTAAGAAGGTTCGCCGAATCATTATCAATGATCTGGCAACAAAAAAACATAAGGTTACATTGAATGACCTTAAAAATTTTAAGATCAACGGTTCTCAGGATACTGTATATGCTGAAGGTCAGGACGGGGCAAAACTTGCTGCATTTGATGTAAACAAAGTTGCAAGCATTTCTGCTGAAAATGGTTCTGTTGATGAAGGCTACCTTGCATTGCAGGTTGGTTCTGAAGTGGTAAAGGTAACGAATGGGTCTTCTATTCTTATTCGAGAAGAATTCCCTATTCAAGATGGCGACACCAGCGTTGTGCTTTCTTACAAAGCCACAGGAGCAACAGGAAATGAAGTCAGGTTTATTTATAAGGCAGACAGCAACGGGCTTCCTGGGGACAATTATACGCAGAATGCAACAGCTTCTGAAACAGAATTTGCCTATGCGCCTGACACAAAAACAATTACACTTCCAACAGATGTTTTCCATGCCGGAGATACTGTAATCGTTGATTATTATCCTAAATTCTCTGAATATGAAGAAATTGCAAATGATGCTAACAAGTTCTCTATGACTGGCGAAATCATTGTAGACGCATGGTTTACCGACTTGTGTACAGAAGCAGATGTACCTCTTCAGCTTTATCAGCCAAAAGGGAAAATTTCTGGTACAATCGACCTTTCCGCTGGTGATCAGGCAGCCGTACAAAGCATTGAGATTGAATCTCTGACCAGAGCTTGTGTTGGTGACAGCAAAAACCTTTGGATTCTTAGAAAATATGATTTGTCTAAGGCAGAAGCCTGACCTGTTTTACGAGGTGATATAACTTTGAGTAAACCAAATACGGTATGTCGTGTTTGCAGGAAAGAATATTACTGTTGCACTGACAGCAGAGAAGCAAACTCATGGAGAGCAATGGCATGTTCTCCTGAGTGCTATCAAAAATATATGCGGCGCATTGAAATGGCAAGAAATAAACCTATGGAAAGCATTAAAAATGATATTTTAGAAAGCATTTCAGAAGAAGCAGCAGCAGTAAAACCTAAAACACGAAAAAAGAAAGCTGAAAATATTGAGGATACAGATGAAAATTAAGTATTGAGATTAGTGTATTGAAAATTCATATGGGATATACACTACTTTGTTGTATATCCCATTTTTTTACACTTTGGAGGTGATTTATTGAAAGAAATGATTGTAATTGACAATCGTACAGACGAAATTAAATTGGTAAACCAGCGTCAAGTGTTTTTATATGTCAAAAATGGGCTACAGCCATTGCGATTAGAAGTTGGACATAGCGGCAAACTTGTATATATTTTCTCTCGTACTAAGAGTGAAGATCTATTTACAAAATGGAGAAACTATGAATTGGAGTAATACTGAATGAAAACATATTATCTTGACAACGCAGCAACCACAGCGGTTAGTAAAGATGTAATGGATGTAATTTTTACTACAATGAATGAATCCTATGGCAATCCAAGCAGTTTACATGACGTAGGACAAAAAGCAAAAAATATCATGAATGAAGCGCGAAAGACAATTGCCGAGAAAATAAATTGCAAACTTTCAGAAATCATTTTTACCTCTGGTGCCTGTGAATCGAATTCATTAGCAATCCAAGGTTTTATGAGATGCCATGATGCTGTTTTTATTACATCCGCTATTGAACACAAATCTATACTTGCTTTATGCGAAAGCAATAAGTATGAAACGTATTTTGTTGATGTAGATGAGGAAGGTTTTATTGATTTCATACAGCTCGAAGAGTATTGTAAAAACGCCTATAGTCAAAGAAAAGAAATTTTAGTATCTATCCAGGGTGCAAACAGTGAGATTGGTACAATTCAGGACTTGAAAAGAATAGCAGCGATTGCACACAACTATCATGGAGTTGTTCATAGCGATATTACACAGCTGCTCCCCTACTCTAATATTGACGTAAAGCAATTAGATATTGATATGATATCAGCTAGTGGACAAAAAATTCACGCACCAAAGGGTATCGGTATTTTGTATGTAAAAAAGGGGATTCAATTAAAACCTTTGATTTTTGGTTCTCAAGAATTTGGACTTCGAGGCGGAACAGAAAACATTCCATACATTGCAGGATTAGCAAAAGCATATGAAAAAATTTCAACAAATCATTCTGATATTCAGAAGTTGCGAGACTATATGGAAACAAAACTATTATCAGAAATTCCATTGTGTAGAATCAATAGCAGCAAATATATGAGGATTCCTAATAACATAAATATTTCATTCCAGGGAATAGAAGCTGAAACATTATTGTTGCTCTTAAATATAGATGGGATATATGTATCAGCTGGCTCTGCCTGTGATTCTAAAAATTTATCCCCCTCCCCTGTTCTTGCCGCAATCAAGGTTCCAGATGCCTATATTAACGGAACAATTCGTATTACATTATCAGAAAATCTAACTGTAAATGATGTAGATTATATTGTTTCAACCATTCATAAACGTGTAAATCAATTAAGAAATTTTTCAGGCAAGGATGTGTTCAGTGTTTAATCAGGAATTAAAATTAATATCCCCTATCCCCCCATCCGTGAACCATTATCTTGGGATTAGGGCTGTGATGAAAAACGGAAGACCTTTTGCAATGACATATAAAAAGAAAGAAGCTGTTCAATTTCAAAAACGATTTTCCGAATATGTACAAGATGAAGTAAAAAAACAAGGATGGATAAGATCAGAAAATAAATCACAGCATTATTACATGGATTGTATCTTTTATTTTGATCGTGTTGATAAAGATGCAAATAACTCATATAAAGTATTGGCAGACGCAATCACAGACGCAGGATGTGTTTGGATTGATGATACACAATTGTGTGAACGTGTGCAGGGGATATATTATGATGCTAAAAATCCCAGAATAGAAATTACCATTCATCCAGTAGATTATATTGGTATATTTGAAAGTGCTTCACAATTAAAAAAATTTGATACTAATTGCATTGGTTGTATACGATATAAACGGAATTGCAGTATTTTACAAAAAGCCAAAGAAGGACGAATTCAAGAAGAAATTGTTGAAATGAAATGTTCAAAATATAAGAAAGCTGGTACATAATGATAAAACATGAAAATGATTGTGTAGGATGCGCAGAAACATTTCCTTGTATTGGAGATGTTTGTTGTTATAGAAATGTTCCTCATTACCATTGTGATGAATGTGGTGAGGAAGATGCTCTGTATTATTTTGACGATGATGAACTATGTATTCATTGTGTTGAGAAAAGATTAAATAAGGTGACTGATTGGAGGTAAAATATATGGTTAAAAAATGGTTTAAGATGAAACAAAAAGAAATTGAACTAAAGTTATTTGTATATACTTATGCTGTTGATTTTATTAAAAACAAAGACGAAGCAATCAAAATGATTAAAGACGTTTATGACGCTATGAAGGAGATTTCTCAGGAGGAAATGAAAGATACCCTGATGTCTATCATTGCTGAAAAAATCCACGAGGAAGCAGAAAATCACGTTAATGAAAATAGTTAAAACTATAAATGATTTGAAAATTCAAATAGACAATGCCTGTAATAAAGCAGTTGAGAACGCATGTAATAGAATACTAGGAAGTCTACAGCAAATTATTGATGAAGAATTCTATGAAATGTTTGAACCAGAATATTATTCCAGAACATATCAATTCTGGCATTCTGCCACTACTAAAATGCTTAACCATGCTTGCGGTAAAGTATTTATGGATCAAGATGCAATGAATTATAATGATTTCTGGACTGGCGAGAAACAATTATATCATGCCAGTATTGGCAGTCATGGCGGATGGGTTACTGATGAAACACAAGAGCATAGATTTTGGGATGTATTTATTGAATTTTGCGAAATGAATGCAATAGATATATTGAAACAGGAATTGTCTAAACAAGGACTTAATATTAGATAAGTTATACCGCCCTTCTGTTGGCGGTATTTTTATTATCCCAAAATAGAAGGAGGTATGTAATTAATGGATACAAATCAGTTTTTAATTGAGCTTCAAGCAATATTAAATAAAGAAGTTTCAAAAGGAAATATCGACAAATCCATTATGCGACTGCAAGATCAAATTCAAAAATTACAATTGCGAGTCGAAATCAATCCAAAGGATTTGTTAAAACTTAAAACGCAAATAGAAAAGATAACGAATCAGAAAATCAAAATTCCCAATATTGGTTTTGATTCAGACAACGCAATTAAAGAGGCTCAAAAGACAGCACAGCAAATTGCTAATGCTTCAACTGCTGCTACCACTACAATCATTCAGAATGAGGGGAAAAAACAACAGGCAATTCAAAAAACCGCAAATGCTCAGAAACAAATCTCAAAAGATGAATCTTTAATAAAATCAGGCTTAAATGCGACTACATTTAATAATACAATTGACGCTGCCAAAGTTGCTGCCAACCATTTTAAGGAATTATTAAAAAATGAAAATGCTGTTATTTCTGTATCTGAGCAATTTGGGAAAACAAATAGTCTTGCATCTTTCACTGTAAATGTCAAAAGAGCTGTTGGCGAAGTAGAAACATTAAGATATGCATTAAGTGAAATTAAAGATGTAAATGGAAAAGGAACTGGTCAATACCATTTTGTTAACAAAGGCGGAACGATCAATGACTCAAATGCTAAAAAACAAGTACAGCAAATCGAAAATGCCTTTGCAAACTACACGCAGAAATTAGCACAGTTTAAATCAACAAACAATAATATCCTATCAGGACTATCCTCTCCCCTATCCGATTTTGAAAATAAACTGGCTGGTTTGCGGAACGGGACAGTTACGATTGATGAATTAAGAAACTCTTTTAGTATGCTCAAAGCAGAAGCATCTAAGATTACATCTAATTTATCAGGCGACTTAAACAAAGTTGATAAAGCTGTTCGTAATATTTCTAAAGGCAAAGAAGCAATAGCCAGTCTAAGGGCAGAATTTAATGGATTACACAGCACTCCCAAAGATATAAATTCTGAAATTACAAAACTTTCTACTGGACTACAAAACATAAAGAAAATCGAAGCACAAGAAGGACGTTCTGCAAATTGGAGCAAAGCATATAAAGAATGGGAAATTGCCGTTGACAGCTTAAATGCTAAATTAAAAGTCCTAAAAAAAGAGCAATCTAATATTGCAAACACTCAGGTTTTCAAGACTTCTGATCTTAGGAAAGCAAAGATACCTTATATGAGTAAGGTTTCAAATACCACCGAAAAGCAAATGGCAGAAATCCAAAAAATGGCTAATGCTTATGGGTGGCAAAAATTTGATGTAAAGAGTATAGAGCAAGCAGATGGTCTGATTAAAAAACTCACCTTGACCATTACTGATGCCGAAGGTGCTATCAAACGCCTTAATTTCCAAAGGGCTAATTTAAAGGGTAACGGAAAAACACAAGCTGGTCTTATGCAGACAGGTGATGTACAAGTCATTAAAACTGCTTCAAAGGCTCAAGAAGAACTTGCGCAAAGTGCAGCAAAAGCAAATGCTAAGTTAGCGGAGCAAGCAAATAAAATACAATTTTCTATAAAAACTGGCGAGTATGAATCTAAAATTGCTTCGTTAATTGCAAAAACACAGCAATGGACAACTGCCGAAGGAAATGCGCGAATTAGTACAACAAATCTTTCAACTGCATTAATTGAGCTGGATAGAGTTTCAGAGGCATATGCGAATAACCCAAGTGAAGCAATGCAGAGAAGATTGATTGAATCAAGTAAGAAACTTGATGCAGAATACAAAAAAGTCACAAACTCAGTTCGCAAAATGAATGCAGAGATAGCGAAAGATTCATCTATTGCTTCATTGCATAACAAAGTTTCTGACTTTATGAGCAAGAATGGGAAGGCAGTTAAATATTCTGGAGAATTTCAAAGAATATTTAATGAAACTGCTAAAGGCGCACAATTAACTCGGGAACAGGTTGTAAGGTTAAACCAAGAATTTAATCAGGCGGTTGTATCAGCACGCAATGCAGGTAAACTTGGGAAAACATTTTTTCAAACTATGAAAGATGGAATGAGTTCATTCAGTTATTGGACAAGTTCTACTTTTATTGTAATGAAGACATTTTCTGAAATCCGACAGGCGGTTACTACTGTAAAGGAATTAGATACTGCTTTAGTGGATTTGAAGAAAACAACTACAATGACATCCAGTGAATTGGAACAGTTCTATTATGATGCTAATGACGTTGCAAAACAAATGGGTGTCACAACTAAGGAAATTATTGATCAGGCAAGTGCGTGGTCAAGGCTTAATCAAATAGGTCTGCTATATGGTAACATATAGGCAATAACCCTCTCAAATCATGGGAAGTCCAGAGATGGATAATCATGAGGGTAATGCATTAAATTATAAGTAATTTCAGTCATCTCTTTTTACCGGAGGTGATTTTTTATTCCTAAAAAAGATTTAGTTGGAAAACAATTTGATCAATTAACTGTAATAGAAATGTTATGGAATTATCAAAATAGACATCGTACATATTGTAAATGTATTGGTATAGATGGCAAAGAATATATTGTTAGACAAGATGCTTTAGTGTCTGGTGCAACACATACAATACATGGAGCATGTTCTGGTGGTATAGCACATGATATTACTGGTAAAAGATTTGGTAGACTTGTTGCTATAGAACCTGCAAATGAACGTGCTACAAATGGAGGAATCAGATGGAAATGTATATGTGATTGTGGCAATATTGTTTATCCAACAATGAATAATTTAAAAAGAAAACATACCACATCTTGTGGTTGTGCAAAAGAAGATTTTATCGAATCTTGTAAAATAGACATTATTGGCAAAAAATTTGGATATTTAACCGTTCTAAATGAAGAAGGATCGCAAAAAGGTGAAAGAAGAAAGGTAAAATGTTTATGTGACTGTGGTAGTATTCATATTTGTTCTGTAACTGATTTAACTACAAAACACACAATGTCTTGTGGTTGTATGTGTAAGAGTAAAGGTGAGTTATATATTGAAGAAATATTACAGGAACTAAATATTGATTATGAACGACAAAAAAGATTTAAAGCTTGCAAAAACAAAAAACCTCTTCCATTTGATTTTTATATAGCCAAACAGAATGTATGCATTGAATATGATGGGGAACAACATTATAAGCCAGTGAAACACTGGGGTGGAGAAAAAAGATTTTTAGAACGACAGTTAAATGACAAAATCAAAAATGAATATTGTAATAAAAATAATATAACTTTATTACGAATACCATATACAAAAACAAGACAAGAGATATTTGAAATTATATATAATTTAATGAGTCCCGCAACGATCACAGCTTAAAAGGTAACGATTAAGCATACGGGGGCATCCTATTTTATAGGATGAAGGTATGATCTGGTCTGCAAATATAATCTAACAAAGAAATTGCAGAGGTAGGCAGAAATGACCTACCCCTTTTTATTTAAATATAAAAAGAGTAACAAAACGAGGATACAGCTCAAATAAAGCTGCGTCAAAGATGGCTAAGTATTCTTCAATGTTTGCAAGTATTTCGCCAGGTATGGATGTTGATACTGCTACAAATGGATTAGTCAGTATCATGAAAGCCTTCGACATAGGTAATGAAAATCCTGATGATGTCCTTGATGGCATTATTTCAAAAATTAATATAATTGGGAACACTGCTGCAACCAGTAACGCTGAAATCGTTAATATGTTAGCCAGATCATCTTCCGCTATGAAGGAGGCAAACAATACATTAGAAGAAACAATCGGTTTAGAAACAGCGGCTGTAGAAATAACAAGAGATGATGCCAGCGTAGGCACTGCATTCAAGACAGTATCCATGAGGATTCGAGGTAGACAAATATTGCCTCCATATACAGTAATGTATATGCTGTGTGCCTAATAATTACACAGATGATAACTATATCGGTTAAAAGGCGATGGGACGCTCAAGACCGAGGAAAGATTGATTTTAGATTTGATTGACACCATAAAAAGTATTGACAGACAATATTATTTATGTTATGGTTACACTGTCGAAAGGCAGTGATTTAACATAATAGATTTCTTTTGATTTACTATTATGTTTTAGGTGTAAACCAGTGATTTAATAAAAGTTATCTTTTATGAGCAGTTTAATTAGCTGCTCTTTTTCATTTCTTAGGAACAATTTAAAATCTTTATCCGTAGAGACTGTAATACTTTATATGGCAACGTATAAAGTTAAGTTACTCCCCTACTCTTCCATTTTATAATAAAGACAAGAGGGGAAAGATCCAGTCCAATCTCACACAATAATCCCAAATAAAAAGAAATGTGAGAGTTAGCCAGAAATGACTAACCGCCATATTATATGATATGGTCAGTAAGGTAGGGTTTCGCCTGAAAGTAATAGAATGTATGATGAAGAAACCGAAGAGTTTATCGGGAATATTGAAGAACTTTCTGGTAAAATTGCAGATTTGACAAAAACCGCGTCTACTCCTGGCGGTATAAGCTTATTTACAGATGAAGCAAAAACAGAATATAAATCTACATATCAATTATTAAAAGAAATAAGTGAAATCTATGACCAACTTACAGATAAAGAACAAGCTGGTCTTCTTGAAGCATTGGCAGGGAAAAGGCAAGGACAAATAATTGCTGCAACTATCAATAATTTTGAAGCGGCTGAAAAAGCATTGGTTAATATGGCCAATAGTGCAGGATCAGCAGATGATGAAATGTCAGTGATTATGGATTCACTCGATTATAAGATTAATCGGCTATCTGAAACAGGTGTTTCAGTATCCCAAAACCTATTCCAACGTGATGATATGAAGTCAATTATTGATGTCCTTACTTCTGTAATGGAAGTTATAGATGCGGTCACTTCAAAAATTGGACTATTGGGAACAATAGGTGTTGGAGCTGGATTATTTGCAGGATGGAAAAATGTCGGTAGTCCTAAAATGTATGGACTCAATCATTATTGTTTTGATAAATGCCGACAGTATGTTAGTTCTACTGGATACAGTAGTTTAGAACATACGGCTCATGAGATACATGAGTTTAAATGAACAGGCAATATGCTGGGAAAACGGTCAACCTCACACTACTCCCCTATTCTGGCGACAGAATAGGTTATAGTAAAAATGTGTGAACTCCGTGGGTCAGCAGGGATAGGACTCTTGCAGTCAAGCCCTCACTGTAGCGACAACCCTGAGTAAAAGTTAGATGCAACGCTGCTTTTATAAGATGCGCTCGATACTCCTGGCATGACAGGGCAATCCTTGACAGATTGTGAAATATGAAAATCTTATCTTTCACTCATGTATTTGTTGGACTCTTGTTACCAGAGGTGATAGGAAGGTAACAAAATACTTTTATACAAATGAAAATTTACCCTTGCCTAATATATTACGTGGTGTTTTTGGTCTAACTCCGTATACTATACCTCAAGGGGTATTAGTATGCCAGAAACAGCGGCTGTATCTGAATATCTGAAAATGTTTCGGTCAGCAAAAAATCTTAACCAGACAGAGTTTGCAAAAGAAATCGGTTTCAGCAGAGCAGAAATAAGTTTAATAGAGCGGGAGTTAGTCGACCCAACATTACGTACATTAAAGAAAATTGCAGATTACATGGGAATTTCCATTTCTGAACTTCTGCAGGTAGAAACAGACGGTACTGAAACATATTCTGAGTTACATTCTTCTGAAAATTTCCCCGAACTGGAATTCATATCACAGAGGTTAAATGCATATCGCAATAAGTATGAGGAATCTCAGGAGGTATTTGCAGAGCATGTTGGCATTCATATTGCATCACTTAGCCTGATGGAGCGGAAACGCATGAACCCAAGATTGAGCACACTGCAAAAAATTGCTGCATATATGGGTATTACCGTTTCAGAGCTGCTAACGCCTTTGCAGGAAACACAGAATTCAGATAAGGAAATGAATAGATAAATAACCGATACCGATTGGCATGAGTCAATGAATGATAAAAGAGCAGTTACTTTCGTAGCCGCTCTTTTGTTATGATTATTTTGTATTAGGTCAGTTTACAAGGAACTACACGCAGACCGTGAAACGGGCTGCTGACAACAAACGGCGGTATGCTCCCGGAGAGGGCAGCATACCGCCTGTTTTGTTGTCCGGGGTTTCCAAAGGGGTGCCCCCTTTGGCACACGACTTTGCTTGCAAAGTGTAGTGTGTTATACCTGCTGGCGTGGCTGACGGGGGAAACGGGGTGCGGTGCTTCTTGCGCCCCGTTTGCTCCGGCAGGAAAACAGGCTGAATTTTTGCGAATGGGAATGAGCAAAAAATCGGCCTGTTTTCAGAGAACGGCGGCAGGTATATGAAAGCCCCCGTCCCTCGTCCTACGCTCCGACTTGTGGACAAAGTGTCCCGAAGTTGTGGCCACACTCCCGGAAAAGTAGCAGGACAGCGGGCAACCGTCAAGGCTGAAATGAACGGGGTTACACCCGGCCTTGACCGCCGCCCGCCGCCCCGCTGGATGGGTGGACAAGGCGGCCAATCCCTCAAAGTGCTTGTCCGCGCTCTTTCTGATTTTGAGGTATTCAGTTTTTCAAAATTGAATAATCAAAATAAATTTTTTCGATTGAAAAAATTTTATTTGTTATCATCTTCAATGCCATATTTTTTCTTTTGCCGAATCA
>Ga0073908_1002558_pt1 | contig 21575 bp, 23 predicted proteins | sample MucameincwithD2O_FD_65484 | JGI IMG/M metagenome (GOLD analysis project Ga0073908, IMG submission 65484) | Mouse cecum microbial communities from Vienna, Austria - Mucus amended microcosms incubated with D2O | ecosystem: Host-associated > Mammals > Digestive system > Large intestine > Cecum...
CGTTTGCTATTGCTGTAAGTATCTTAGCGTAAACATCCAGATCTGAAAAATCCAGTTTATCGGCCTGATGAAAAATAAATGCAGGCAATTCTGCAATCCCTATAAATCTTCTTTGGGAGGAACCGCTATGAATATCTCAAGTTTTGGAAACGTCCCCAATATCACAGACCAGATCACCACCGGCGCGCCCCAGGCGGGCTTCCGCTGTGACCCAAGCGCGTCGGTGCGCTCCGCTGGCAAGAATGTGGCCCGCGGCATGGACATCAGCGGCATCGGGACTCTGAAAAGCATGGATGAAGCCGCCCGGCAAGGCTACCGGGAGGACTTCTCCGTCCGGGACGCGGCGGAGAGTCTGTGGCGGAAGGAAACGCAGACCTTCCATCTGAAAGATCTGGATGACCCGGAAAAATCGAAGGAGTTTCTGGAAAATTGGCGGATGCAGGCCCGGTGGGACCTGGGGATGCAGGGCGGCCCCACAAAGGACGAGGTGATCTCCGCCTACATAGATACCCTGCGGCAGAACGGTCTGGACGGCGCTGTGGACTGGAACGGTCTGGCTCATGAATTGAAGTCATTCCAGGCCACCTCCCCGGAGGAGCTGGAGGACGGGCTGAACTATATGGCTTCCCGCTATGTGGCGGCACTGGATAAGCTGGAGCGCAATTACAGCGGCGAGGAGCTGACCGCCCAGCGTGCCAAGCTGGAGGAGGTCTATCAGACCGGGAAGTCCGAGATGATCGACGGCTATACCCGGCTATTGCAGGACAATCTGGGTATCTCCGACAGCGACGCCCAGGCAGTCCGGGACAGCTTCTCCTCCATCCTTACGGAGAAAGAGAACGCCTACCGGGGCGCGCTGAAGCAGGTGAATGAGGCCGTGGAGCAGACTGGCCCGGACAGCGTATGGCTGAAAAACCACGACGCTTATATCGCCTCCCAGCTCCGGGCGGCGGGCAAGACGGGCGAGAGTACAGCCCGGTACTCGGTGCGGGACCTCACTGCCGCCGGGCAGATCGCCCAGGATTACCGGGCAGAGATTGACGGCGCATCCTCCTGCGGACGGAACGAGGTGACGCTGGGCCTCAACCTGTCCATGGCGGACATGAAGGCGGAGACGATGATCTCCAAGGGGCTGGTGAGCGACAGCATGGCCGCTCTGCTCCGGGGCAGCCGCGCCCAGGGACATGAGAACGCCCTTGTTGCTCTGAATCGTGCCCTTGCCCAGCGGGAGAGTCACCGGGCTGCGGGTGAACCCAAAGGGACCTACGCCCCGGTGGACAGCACGGTGTTCCAGGGAATCTGCGATGCCGTCATGAGCGCCTACCGGCAGAGCGGCGGCGACGCCGCCAAGGTCATCCAGGCCGGGGCCTCCGCCGGGGAGAAGCTGACCGCCCAGGCCGCCGCCAGGGCTCCAAAGGCCGCCCGCTGGGGCGTCAGCATGAAACACTATTTGCAGGAGTTCTACAAGGCCCCGGAGGAGCAGGAAGTCACGCTCTTGGGCTTGCAGATCAAGTATCTGACGAATCAGAAGCCCAGGACCTCCACCTACCAGAAGTACGTCAACAGATGGCAGGACTTCCTCTCTTCCATTGGCGGCGGGGTGAATATCCGGGCGTGATAAATCGCCCAATAAATATTGTCTTTATTTAGGGGGAATTTGCTATGAGCATGAATAAAAGATTACTTGCTATTGCGCTGATGTTTTCGCTGTTTATGTCTCTTGCGGCCTGTAGCAATCAGGAGTCTCCATCGAATGGTACTCCAGAAAGCGGAGCAAAAGGCGAGGTATCTGATACCTCTGTTGAATACAATGAAGACGAATTTTTGCCGATTGGATCAGTCGTTCTTCTGGAAGGCGGAAACAAACGGATTATGATTTGCGGGCGTATTCAGGCACAGGCTGGTTCAGATATCATTTATGATTACTCCGCCTGTTACTATCCAGAAGGAATTGTTGATCCGAAATCTATGTTTTTCTTTAATCGAGATGCCATTGAAACAGTGTATTTCCGTGGCTACGAGGATCAGGACGAATTAGATTACCGGCATGATGTATTGGATCAATTGGGCGAACTGGAAATTCGGGACGGAATGATTGTTTCAAAAGAGAGTTAAAACGAAACTGATACCCATCCACGGGGTATGGTAAGCTATCCCTGACAGCAGATACTCAAAACGGAGGCAACGATCATGGAATTAGAGTGGGAACAAGGGCGGCAGTCGACCTGTACCGCCGCAGCACTGGCAGGGGCGTTCCTGGGCGCGGCGCTGGGAGCGGACTGCATCCAAGGCACGGTTTCCAAGGTCTACGATCCCCGGACGGTTCCAGGCGCAAAGGCGCAAAAGGGCGTGGCCTGCCATGTGCTGCCCGGAAAGGTGGAGCTCAACGTTATGATCACTTGGTCAAAGAGCTACTATGTTGCCAGGAAGCACGGCAGTATGCAGGCCCATTTTACCTTTGAGGCCATGCCGGGGCGTTCCTATGCCGCTGTGTTCAATGTGAAGGATTCCAGCGCGAAAATCATCTCGTTGGACGCAGGGTAACCGGTGAAAACCGGCAGGAAGCGGGTACCAGAGGACAGACAGAGATTTCAGGCCCTTATAATATCCGAATCCTGACAGTTAGAAATACCGGCGTTGGAAGTATTGGAGATAAAGCTGATGCTGAAAAGAAGGGTGGTGGAAGGGATCAGTGTATGTGTCGTGATACTTGAAACGGGCGGAGCAGATGAATCCTTCCTGCGGGAACTGCTTTCCATGCTTTCAAGGCGAACGGATTTCCATGCCATAAAGGTCCAACAGGGATTGACCAGAGGCAGCTCTGCGATTGCCAATATTGTCAGCCGGATTCGCAAAAACTGAATCCAGATAACCCCAAAGACGGCTATATTAAAACGGTGGTAAACGGCGGGTATAAGTTTGAAGTGTAGTAGCGTCATAAAGAGAAGCGCCGTCAGGATTATTAAGATTCTCATGCAATTTGGTACATTTGATTCTTATGAGGAGGAGAGCGATGAAAAAAAGAATCCTTGCGCTTTTAGTGACGATAACACTGTTTTTGCCCGCTTGTGGCGGATCACAAAATGTGAAACTGACGCCGCTAAACGAAGTAACCGTTGAAGCTGCTGACTTTGTACCAGAGGAGTATGAAAATTTAACATTTACACGGGATGGATTCTCCGTTGCTGTGCCGGAGAATCTGGCGCATTGTACTCTGCGGGAGGTGGGTTGCTTCGATTTGGAGTATGGTGATGAACTGATGCGCTGGTGGATTCCTGATGAAATTTGGGACGAACAATATGTAACTACTTGGGATGATACCTATGCCTATGCTTTTTCCTCAATTTTTGACCGCCCGATGGAAGGCAAAGGGGAATGGTACGCAGCGGTCTGGTGTACGGGAACTGTTATCTATGCGCAGGAAAATGGATGGGACCATTTTCAGCATAGTGCAGAGGGATTGGACCGAAGCTATAATGTGAATACCGATGATCTGGAAACGACTGTATCGTTGGCAGATGGTGAGCTGACTCTAAGGTCCATCGTGGAACTGGCAGAGAAGTTCGCGGCAGACTGGTTGTCACAAACAGACCTCCAGATTTCACTGCGCCCCAAATATTTGTATATATGTACAGATGACGATATGGAAAAGTTCGCAAAAGTGATCTTTCAAACCTGCTGGAATGGAGTGCCCATTTCCAGCGTTGTCAGGCAATACCCGGATTCTGCGACATTTACTCTTCCGATACCCTCTGCGGAAAACGGGTATACCGGCGATATAGAGTTGTGTTCTGTCACAGCAACTATGACCTCTGGAGAGAAGCTGGATTTTTTCGGCGGAGGTCATGGCTCCGTGGAACTATACGACCCAGGAACAGTCTGTGAGAATCTGGTCTCTCTGTCTGCTGCCTGCGATATTCTCAGTGAGACTATCAGCAGCTATGGTGCGCAGGAGATCAAGGACGTAGCTTTAGAGTATCGCCTTAATATCATAGGCTCCGATCAGCCAGAAGACACCTATCGTTTTGTGGATGAGGAAACTGGAGAACTGCTGCCGGACAGGAACGGGGTACAATTATATCGAACCAGTTATGATCTTTATGATGCGGTACCCTATTGGGCTTTTTACGCCAAGGACAAACAGTGGCGAGAACTGATTTTCTATGTGAACTGTTTGAATGGGGAAGTTCAGATCATGGATAATCAAGCTAGGTGATGGAATGAAATTTTGGCGGATATTGAAAGCGGATTTGTATCGTGCAGCGACTCAGGTGAATTTTGCTGTGGCAGTGCTACTCTTTGGGATGCTGTGCTTTACTGCTGAGGGCTATGCGGAACATGGCGCTAGCAAGGCTGTTCTGGAGCTGGCATTGTTCCATCAGCCGGAAGAGATTAGCGGCAAGTTCCAACTCTCAAATTACAGCCTGTTTCTTTCTGGGATTGGGGCCTACAACTTGATGTTTTCACCTATCATTGCCGCAATTCCATCAATTCCTAATTTTTGTCGGGAGCGGCGCTGTGGATACGCCCGCCTTGTGATTCCACGGTGCGGTATCACACAACGATGTCTTAGCCTTCATTTGTCAGCCTTAATTTCGGGTGGGCTGACAGTCTTAACTGGCTATGGCCTATATGGCCTATTCTGCTGGTTTCTATTCCCTGATCCGACAGAAGAGATGACTCAATGGCTGCCGGCTCCGGCATGGAGCGGCGTCTTGTCTCAACTGGCAGGAGCGTTTTTCTTCGGCATGGTAGCAGTGCTTTTGCCAATTTTGCTGTCTGGAGTTAGTAAAAACACATATTTTGTTCTTTGCGCTTCTTTTGCCCTATTTTACACCTATTGCAATTTCCTGGATACCCTGTCCAATCGGCTGTTTTACAACGGGCAACTAGAAAGGTCTTTTCGGGTTATGCAATTTTACCCTACTTCAGTGTTCCAATGCTTTTTGGGGCATGAGATTTGGCGATTGGCGATGTGGAGTGTTATAGCGGTACTGGTATTCGGATTTCTGCGATTGTGCATGGGACGGCGATTTGACAAGGGGGCATGAGAATGAATGGACAGAAAATACTTCTCCATGCTGGAATGGAGTATTCTCTGTGGTTATCAAACCCAAGAATGTCCATCTTGCTGGTATTGTTGACGCTGATCCATGTTATGGTGATTCGGCCCTTAGCAGAGGCTGGCAGTCAAATAGGAGAGGGGTTTCATTTGCTGGAGCCAATGGCAGCCCTATGTAATTCCACACTAATTTTGCTGATATTACCCATTGGTTTTCTGATTTTAATTGCAGATTATCCCAGGCTAAATCAAGGCTTTCTGCTTCAGATTTATAGAGTGGGCCGCCTAAACTGGGTGTTAGGAGAATTACTGCATCTCTGTATGGCGGCGGTCACTTATTTGGCAGCAGTTTTGTTGGGAACGTTCCTGCTCTCCCTTCCCTATATGCCGGTTACCAGCCCGGGATGGAGTACAATTGCAACAGAATACATGGAGATTATGGGTGATTCGGCGTTAAAAAGTATTGCGGGGCTCTTGCCAAGGAATCTCTATCAGCAGATGCCGCCAAGTGTTGCTGTTATCAGAAGCTATATCTTACTGTTGTTCTACTTGGTATTCATCGGGTCAATCCTTTTGGCAGCTGGCCTTCTTCGGGTGAAATTCTTAGGAATTGCTATCAATAGTGGACTTTTGTTGACAGGGACTGGATTTGTGATTCTAAACAGTCCTTGGATGTGGGGATTTCCTTGCGCCCATGCCTTGGTTTGGATACACTATACGCCCTACTTCCGTACTCCTGTTTGTCCATTGTGGGCGAGCTGGTGCTATTTTGGGCTGGGTACTGCACTGATGGCTTTTTTGGCGTGTATTATCGCCAATCAGCGTAGTTTCGATTATATGTTGGAGTTTGATTGATATGGCTTTGATTTCAATAGAGAATGTTAGCCTGACGATCCATAACCGACCTATCCTTCGAGATATTTCTGCCCAGTTTGAGGAGGGACAGATTCACGGTATTGTAGGTCGGAACGGTAGTGGGAAGACCATGCTCATGAAATGTATTTGTGGTTTTATTCGGCCAACCTCTGGACAAATACTTGTGAATGGGAAGCGAGTTGGAAAGGATGTCGATTTTCCTCCAGATATGGGCCTTTTAATTGAGACACCGGGTTTTGTGCCCTATTACAGTGGGTTAAAAAATCTGATGCTTCTGGCAGCAATTAACCGGCGTGTTTCCAAACAGGATTTGAATGCCTGCTTGGAACGGATTGGTCTTGGCGATGCAAAGAATAAACGAGTGTCGAAATACTCAATGGGGATGCGGCAGAGGTTGGGGATTGCGCAAGCAGTTATGGAGAATCCAAGTTTGCTGATTTTGGATGAACCGCTGAACGGTTTGGATGAACAAGGTGTTTCAGAAATCCGTGAGTTGTTTTTGGAATTAAAAGAGCGTGGAAAGACGATACTCCTATCTTCTCATAACGCAGAGGATATTCATTTGCTTTGCGATACCGTTTATAAAATGAAGCAAGGTGAATTGAAAAGGCAAACGAAGGAGGAACCGTGAAATGGCGAAACAAGGATGGCATTCGATTCTGCGGCCCGGCGTACGGGGCGGCAGCACATCATTTATCGGCGGGAAGCCCTGCCTGCCGCCGTCGGTCCCGCTGCCGGTTGTGGAGAGCCGCTGACATTCTTTTTCCAGGCGGCGTTCCTGGAGGGGCACATGTGGGCGGGGAAGTCGTTGGCGCTTTTCTTTGGCTTTTCTTATCAAAAACACGAAAGTAGGTCGTGGCTGCCGCCCGAGCTCCATCCAACAGAGATGAATCTGTTTGCCATTCCAGATGGAGAACTGGACGCGGAAGCGTACCAGACACTGTTTCGGGCAATCGTATTCGATACGTCAGACGGCGTGCTGCGAGAGGATTATCAAGAGCGAGTCGTTTATCAAGAAATCATCTGGAAGCCGAGCAGGAAAAAAGTAAGATCAGTGCCGGTCATTTTGGGCGGCGAACCAATCTGGATTGGGCATAGGAATTATCCAAAGAGACAGACCGCTTCTTACAAAGGAAAACCGATGGATTTGATCTTACAAATTGCTGATAATTTCAACTTCGAAAAATTGCCTGACGCTCCGCCGGAAATGAATAAATGCTTTTTACAAAACAGGCCGTTTGAGGCAAGAACACAGCCGGACTACACACTATTTTGTGAGTTCAACCGCGTATACCTCTGAGGACCGGAGGACCCTTCGGACCCGGTTGTATATATCAATGTGCAAAATGACATTTGACAGGAGGACAGAACCATGGCAAAACTGAACCTGAACCCCGGCGAGACGATGATCGGCAGCGGTCAGATGTCCCTTTATCAGAAGCAGGGCCTGACGAAAAAGCCCTTTCAGGGCAACGTCTTCGTCACCAATCAGCGGGTGTGCTTCAAGATCAGCATGATGCCCGGCGAACCGGACATGAACCTGCCTCTAAAGGAAATCAAGGGCTTCTCTGTGGGCAAGATCGCGCTGTTCACCGCTGTGACCATCCACAGCAAGTCCGGCGGGGCCTATCCGCTCACCGGCTTCCCGGCCAAGAAGCTCCAGGACTGGCTGCGCCAGGCGGGCGTACAGGAACTGTAAGACGGGAGGACGGCGTTGATGAAACACTGGGTACATAGCGTTTCCCGCAAGCTCGTGAGCGCCGTCCTCGTCCTTGCGGTGATGGCCGCGCTCCCCACCGGCTGGTTCCGCGACCTTTGGGCCGGTACGGGAACGGAGCAGGGGCAGAAGCCCGGCGCGGGCGTGGAAGTGATTCGGCGTCAGGAAGATATAGAGGCCTTCTTCCTCTTCCAGGCCCCGGTCACCGTGCCGGGCGGAGAGCTGAGAGCATGTCCCCTGGCCCGTCTGCGGAACGTGGGGCAGGAAGGACTTCATGCCCGCAGCCGGCATGGAGTCAGGCGGAGCGTATATGTCTCCGAGTACGTTACTGCGGATTACCCGATTCCGACATGGCAGCGGCTGCTGCGGGGAGCCATAGGCGGCTTTTATAACCGCTACTATTTGATGGAGCTGGGGGACAACTCCTGGCTCTGTGTCTGCTTTGATGACTACCTGATGCTGACGGGGACAGAGGAATACCCTGTTGGCTATGTCCGCTATACCACTACGGAGGAACGCCGGATGCTGAACCAGATGACGGAGGACACAGACGTCAGTTCCGCCTATGTGCTGGATATGTACCGGCGAGGCCGCAGGGGAATGTGGCAGCTAAGAAAATACAAGGAGGGCGCACCCTATCTGGCTCCTGCGCAGAGGAAGTATTATGAATGGCTGATGCGGTTCAAATAGGAGGCAAATCATCCTGTTCGCTGCCATGCCGCATCGCTGGCCCTGCTGGATGAACTGCTGATTCTCTGGGAGAACAAAGAAGCCGGCTGGGAAGCGGCCATCCAGGAACGGATTGAACAAGTTTCCATGAACTGGCTGGATTATATGCTTTGATTCCAGCAGAATGATACTTTGTAAGGAGGCATCCATGAAACGCTTGAAAACCATCATCCCCGTAGCCGGGATTTTGCTGCTGATCCTCTCGGCGGCGTCCCTGTACGTCGCCATGCAGGCCCTGTCGGACATCCGCCCGGCGGAGGACTACGAAGATATGGGAGTCCTCACATTCCGGCCCTATGACGTTCTGCCGGTTCAGGTGCAGAACACCGGCGCCAGCAGCCGTGACCGCCGCATGAACCCCACCAAGACCGTCTACATGGTCTACTACCGGGCCACGGATGGCAGCGGCTACAAGTGGAGCGACAAGGCGCTGACCAGAGACCTGGGCGAGGATATTGTGGAGGCCGGGGAGATCGTGGAGCGCCGGGTTCTCAGTATTCCCTCCGATGGGACCTACATCACCGTGGAGCCGGAGCAGACCGCCGGGAGCTATACCGAAGGGCTTCGGGGGAAATATACCCGGATCATCGGCCTGTCCACGCTGTACATCCTGTTCTATCTCATCGCCCTGATCCTGGTGAAGCTGGTGAGCCGGCTGCGGAAGAACTGGGCAGCGAACCAGGAGGTGGAGCGGGCCGCCGTACCCCGCAATGTTTCCGTCGCGTCCCAATTAGGCCCAGAGATTGAGGAACCCGGGCGGTTTCGTCCCCCGGAAAAGTGGAGCGGCTGGCGTCAGGAACCCGGGGGAATAGAGGTGCGCAAGCCCCCCCGAATCCCCTTCAGGCTAAAGCTGTCCCTGTTTATTCTGGCGGCGGCGTTCCTTCTGGCCGTGTTTCAAAGGCTGGGAAGCAGCGACCCCGTGGACCTGGAGTATGGCTGGAGCGGGAACACCTGGGTTTGTGACGAACTGGGCTTGCGCTTTGATCTTCCGGCGGGCGGCGTGATCTACGACTCGGAGGAACAGCAGAAGGCGCGGGAGGAAAAATTCGGCCGCCGGGGCAGCGCGGGGCAGGTCCTGCTGACGGTGATAGACCCCGGCGAGAGCAGCAATCTGGAGCTTCTGGTAGTCCGCACGGACCCGCCAACAGAGGACTTCCTGCTGAAAATGGCGACCCTCTACGCTGAGAACGCCGCAGGGGAAGGGACCTTTGAGCTGGAGGCCCGGGAGGACCTGACCGTCGGGGACCACCCCTGGCGGACGTGGCGCATAGAACTGCCGGAGCAGGGCCGGGTCAACTGGTATCTCTATCGTCAGGATGGGGAATACGCCCTGTCCCTCACCTCCTCCGGTCCCACAGCGCAGACGCCTCCGGCCATCCTGGCCTGCTTCCAGGGAACGAACAGCCTTGGCGTTGTTCCCACCAATCAGTACCTGCCTCCCATCGGAGCGGACGGGTATTTCACGGCCACCTTCCCCTCGTCCCTTCTGGGGAACATGACGCCGGAGGAGCTGGTGGAGGACTTTCAAAAGAACGCGGAGACCGCCGCAGAGCAGGGCCTGACCCCTGACCAGTTTCCGAGCTTTCGTGATCTGACCGCCAACGGGGACGGCAGCGTCACCTATTCCTTCACTGAAGAACAGTACCGGAGGAGCAAGGAGACCTATTATTCCTGGGGCCTTCGGATTCTGCCAGAGTTTTTCGGCCTGGACCCGGCGGAGGTCGTCAAGGGCCTGGAATACGACAGGGTTGACGAAAATGGAATCCCTTGGGGGGTGACTGTACGGGTGGACCGGACCGCCTTCCAGGACCGGGGGACTTTCGCGGAGTTTGTGTCCCAGCTGGTCCCGTACACCATGATTGGACGGTATCAGATCATGTGCGGGGTCCCCGCCGGGGAGTGGACCGTCCATGTGACGGTGAAAGACGCTGGAAGCGGCGAGATCATTCTGGAACAGGATTTCTGTGGATAAGGAGTAGATGTGTTATGAAAAATCAAATCGTCGCCACGGAAAAAATCATTGGCTTTTTTCTGCTGGCCGTAATGCTGTGCCTCTCCGCCTGCGGCGCTCCGGCGGAAAAGGAGGACGCCCAGCAGCCGGAAGCGGAAGAGCCGGTGGAAGAAAATGCGCTTCCCGGAACCTGGACGGTGCCCGAGGGCTGGGTGAAGGCGGAGCAGTATTCCACAGAGAATAAGATTTTCTATGTGGAAGAGGGCCATGAGGAGGATGAACAGCCCGACAATATCTCTATTGAGGTGGGGACGAACCGATACAGCGTGGAAGACCATATGAACTTCCGGGACGCCATTGTCCGCCAGCTGACCATGCAGGCCGGCAGTGTTGGCGCGGAGCTGACCGGAGAGGGCACCTTTACAGCCCAGGAGGATGTTCTTTACATTTTCACCATCAGCGAAGAAGCGGCGGTGACCAAGCAGTTCATATTGTGGGCGATCAGCGCTATTGCTTAGTCCACCTGACCAACTTCACCGGCTCCGAGAGCGCGGAGGAAGCGGCCCGGGCGATAGCGGACAGCTTTGCCTGGGAGTAACGCCACAATTTAATAGAAGGAGTGTTTCTATGATTCCCGCGATTTTTGAACACCTGGAGGAAAGAGAAACCTGTTCTACTCTGGAGGAAGTGCGTACTGTTCTGGATAAAACGGTAGATGGAGGAAATGCCTTCAACATTTACAGGGAGCAGGACGCAGCCTATCCCTTTCTGAGCGTTTTGGCCCGGGGGGAATACGCTTACATATGGTATGCCCCGAATGAATCCTCCGCAGGGATTCAAGCCTGCGGCGCTCCGGCCGATCGGGCAGGGGATAACACCCCGGCGGATCAGGTGAAGGACAATACTTCGTCATCCAGCGAACCCGCCGCGGAGAATGCCCCCAGCAAAGTCACGCACTCCACCCAGGGCGCCGCCTTCCAGGTCCCGGCGGACTGGACCCAGGCGGAGGGGACGGACCTCTTCTGCGCCACCGGCCGCCGGGAGGTCTATGGCCTCAACGGCGTGTCTCCCCGGGGAGAGCCGCCCCATCGACTACCTCTATGCCATAGGAGAGCTGGAGGACGACCGGGAGCGCTATCAGGTGTGCCTGGATACCTTCTACGCGGTGATTCTTTGCAACCAGCGGCTGGTTTCCTCCCCGGAGGAGGTCCGGGAGGGCGGGAACAGCACGCTCTGCATCGGCTTCTACCTGCCGGAGCTGAGGATGGCGGACCTGACCAATTGCAGCGCCGGGTCCAATCCCCAGTGGACGTTCCAGGAGAAGACGGCCTGAGATGAAAAGGAAACTGCGCGTCCCGCTTCTACTCCTTGGGGCTTGGCTGAGCTTCATGGGTATTGCCGAAATCATCATGAGCCGGTGGAAGTCGCCGCCGGAGACTGCCCGATGCCTGCTGGGGGCTGTCATGGTTGGGTTTGGCGTGCTCGCAATATGGGATGGGTGCCGGGATAAATGGATGCCCCGGAAAAAGCCCAAGGAACCCGTCCAACGCAAACAGACGATTTTGACAGGTGTGGATGGGAAACGTCAATCCGATGTAAGCCGGGAAGCTCTTCGAGAGCAGCTGGCACTGCTGGCGGAGCGGGGAGCATCGGTTTCCTTCTCCCTGGAGCTCCTTCTGGTGCCGGAGGTGCCTGATCTGGGTTGGATGGAGCGGGTGATCTGCACCTATGAGGGGAGTTACCGCGTATCGGCCCGCTTTGTAACAGGTGAGGGCGTCTGCATTACTCTGGAAAAAGCCGAGATGCCCGCAGCGCAGACGGAAGAAATCTTACTGCGGATACTGGACGGAACCGTGGACTTCTCCGGCTGGGAAGATGTGAAATCAGGCAATCAGTTCCTTCTGGAGCCGGAGACAGCGCATAACAGGCTTCTGATTCTCTTCGGAGACAGCTGGTATGAGCGGCTTCCCTTCTTTGCGGAGCGGGACCTGGAGCTGGCGGTGGAGGGACTGGTTCAGGAAAAGTATACAAAAGTGGAACTGTACCAGGACGAATGGCGGTTCCTGATTTTCCCGGAATATCAGGAGGAACAGATGTCTGATCCGCCGAAGATCTTTCTTCAAATGATCCGCCGCCTGGGGAACCATTCTTTGGTTTACGAGAAGCAGGGCAGCGTATCTCAGGTTCAGGAGTGGCTGGTGGAAATCTATCAGGATGGATGGAGCCCCTTTGGCTGGATAGAGAAAACACCGTGACCGACAAGGGAGGTAGTATCAATGGGAAAATACTTCAGTGACGTGGTGGAGCAGGCTATGGCGGACATCTATTACTGCTATGACAACACCCGGGCCAAGGCGGCGGAGGCCGCCCTGTCTTTGGCTGTGGAGCAGGGGGATGGGGACGCGTGTTACTTCTTGTCCCGGTGCTTCTCTGGAAAGTTCTACCACTGGGAGTACCACCCCTTTGAGGAAAATGACCGGACAGCCTATGAGCTGCTGTGCAAGGGCGTCCGCCTGGGCAGCGCCGCGTCTGTGCTGGGCGCGCTTCGCAGAAATATGCTGACCCCGGCCCTGCGGGAGGAAATGCCCTTTTCCAGTCTGGAGGAGGCCTGGAGAGAAATCTACCGGAAGGCGGCCCACGGGTGCCCCTTCTGCCAGAACATGGTTGCCAACGCCTATTATTATCTGGATATTATCGAGATTGAGGAGCGGGGAGAGAGCGAGTTTCCGGACCGCTCCGCCTGGGAGGACTGGAAGGCGGAACAGGTTCAAAAGAGCGTCCAATGGTACGCAGAAGCCTTTGAGGGCGGTATGGGCATCGCCGGGCGGGGCCTTCGGGCCTACTACCAGGAGGGCTGGAGAACACGGATTCCGCCGGATCAAAGGAATTTCCTGCTCGCGCTCCAGCAGGGGGCGGAGCTGGGATACCCGGACTGGATGTTTCACTGGGCCTTTGAGTTATACTTCCATCTGGGCCGGAAGCAGGAGGGTTTGGACTACGCCCGGAGGGCTGCGGAACAGGGACATCTCAAAGGCTGGATGATCCTGGGACACGCCTATCGGTATGGAAATGTGGCGGAGCAGAGCTTTTCAAAGGCCCTGGCCTGCTATGAGAAGAGCGCGGCCTTTGGAAACGACTCTTACGCCAGCAGTCAGCTGGGAGAGCTGTACTTCCTGGGCCTGGGTGTGAAGCAGGACTATGCCACTGCGGTGCAGTATCTGGAACAGAGTTATGCTCTGGACTCGGACAATACGAACCTGGGGATGCTGGGTGTATGCTGTCTCCTGGGCTGGGGCTGCAAGCAGGATTCCGTCCGGGGCCGGACGCTGCTGACGCAGATGAACTGCCGGGACTCCCAGTACAAGTCTTACGGCCTGGGGCGGATGTACGCCGAGGGGATCGGGGTGCCGGAGAACATAGAGAAAGGCGTCCGGTATCTCCAGGCGGCGGGCGATTATGAACCGGCAAAGGAAGCGCTGAAGCAGTATAAGAAAAGTATCTTCGGTGTGTGGCGGCGGAGGCGGTAGCGTAAGAAAAATGGCGTAGATAGTTTGACATAGGATTGACCTGTTTCCTCCGGCTGTGATTCCTGGAGGCAGACCGTTTAATCAATACATATCAAAAGACAATGGAGGTAGTATTCATGGCAAAACCAGTATTTGAGGCTCAAACCGGCGAAACCGTATTCGCGGAGAAGGTAGCGGTGGACTGCTGGAAAACGCCCGGGCAGGCTGTGGGACGGCAGGTGTCCGGGAAGGGCTATTTCACGGACAAGCGCATCGTGTTCCTGGCCTCCGGCCTGATCGGGACGGCCGGCGCCAGCTGGGAGATTCAGATGAAGGACATCCAGTCGGTGGAGACCTGCATGACGCCGCCCTGCTTCCCATTTGGCGTTCTGCTCACCATGCGGGACGGCGGCAAGTACAAGCTGGGCATCACGAAGCGCGGCAAGTACGTGGACTGGATCACGCAGCATATTTCCTGAAAGAAACCGGACTGCCCTGGTGGGGAGGAATCCCACCAGGGCGGCGCGGCGGATAGGCCGGGAGAAGATGTCCTGACGATGAAATTGAGGTGAACAGCTATGGGCAAAGGTGCTCAAGGAAAAAAGATAACCTATCAGACCAAAAGACAAAAGGAATATCTCCTGTCATATGAAAAAATGGATGAAGTTTCATTTCTTCAAAAGGCAGTATTGGAATCATTGGAGAAGCTCTCTTTGCCGGAAGCAAACTGGACACTGCCGGAGCTGAAAGCCACCGGGCGGAAATTCACCTATGAGTTTGCGGGAAAGACAGAAGAAAAAACACCATATAACAATTTCCTGACAGGGTATAATACCCTCCACAGCCTTATCAGCCTTTACCGCTTTTTAGCTGAATTAGCGTGGTGCATGGAGAGTAATACAAACAAGTGCAAGGAGTATCTTTACTTGGCCGCCTATTGCCAAAAATGTATCTGTCAATGGCCGGACCACGACGAAAACCATAATAGTATCGGTCTTGTTTCTTTATCCCGTCTGGACCTGTTTTATATGGCGCTGATCGCGGATGCGAATACAGAGTTTATCAAAGAACTAGGGGAGCTTCTTTCCATTCCTGAGCGGACCTGGAATCCGTTTCTCACATACCGGGGCAACGCGGTGATCCGCCTGTCAATGGGAGACAAAGACCAAGCAGTTTATTATGCGGAGAAGATGCTCAAAGAGGATTCCCGCCCCTTATGGCTGAACTACGCGCACTGCATAGAAGCGATTGTGTCCGGGGATGCCGATACTGTGAATGATACTCTATGCGCTATCGTCAGCAGTTGGCGGCGCACCTCCGGCCCGCCCAGACTCTTGGTTATTCACGCAATCGGCCTGGCAAAGTTGGCGGTCAAGAACGGCCTCCAGGTCACGATTGACACCATGGACTGTCCCCAGGCGCTGATCCAGCCCGCGCAGATGGACTACAGCCGCCTGGATCTGCCCAGGCCGAAGTACGGCTTCCCCTGGGAGAAGGAGGCAAAGGATTGACGATGCGCTCTAAAATTCTCAATACGATCGGCTCCATCGCGGCCCTGCTGGCGGTGCTGACGTTTTTCTTTTCCATCCGCCCGGAGGGCTTCCTCCGCCGGAACGAGGCCGCTGTGACCCAGGCCGAGGTGGAGGCCGCCGGAGCAGCCGTTTCTTTCACCGGGAAAAAGGCCGGGGCGGACATCCCCCGGGTAGCCGGGGCGGAGGACTTCATGGCGCAGTACCCGTTCAGCCAGTTCACCGTGGAGCCGGTGAACGCCGTTCCCACCGGCGTCTATGAGCTGGCTCGCTGGCGGAGCAATACCGCCGTGGTAGGCCACCGCACTCGCAACTACTCCCAGGCCACCACCAACGCATTGTGGGCGATGACGGGCTACAACGAATATACCATCATCGAGTTTCCAGACGGCACGCACGCGCTGGCCCTGTTTGACCGTGGGCTTGCCGCCGATCTCGCCAAGGGAAAAGCCGTCACGCTCCCCATCAGCGCAAGGGTGGGGGTGGATACCTACGCCAAGCCGTATTTGCAGGACATCTGCGCCGAGTACGGGGCGGACTTGGAAAACGTGGTATACGCCTTTGACGACGGCTGGTACAAGGAACACAGCGGACAGATTTTGATGATACGGCTGGGCGTTGTGGCTGGCCTTATCGTGGCCGGGGCTGTCTTGTGGGCGTTTGGGGAGGGGCTGTTAAAACGGAAAAGAACAAGGAGGACATAGTTATGTCTAAGTTATCGGTAGAACAATATTTCAAAAGGGAACACGAGAAAACATTTCAACTGCTTATTGACCAGTGCAAAACGGCAGAACAATGCGCTCAGGTCTGTGCTATGTCCTTATCGCGTTGTTATCTCCAGCTCGCGGCAACGGTCGAGTTCTTCCCGCAGGTAGATATTCTGCCTGGGTATGAGCGCATATTAACAGACATGGAGCGGTTCGCCTGCGATGATAAAGCTATTACAGCAGAAATGGCGCAGGGATATGAGGATTGGTGTCTTCAGATTACGGAACTGCTGGAACACGGAGCCATCAGTGATCAAAATTATCTGTCCCACTGGCAACTTCAGCTTTTACCTGGATTGATTGAAAAACTTGGTGTATTTGTCACAAGCGGTATACCCCCATATTGGGATGATATTGAGGTTTCCTTAATTGGTGCTTGGTTGCTATTTATGTATGAAACAGTTCACAAATACCCCAATCCCAAAAACTTCAACGTTTATGTGTTTATTCGCTCAAGGCATCCAGATATAGAGGCCATCTGGGAAAAACGTGACGAACTAAGGGCAAAACTTTCTCAAAGCGTGACTTATCGTGATGCCTATGAAACTATATCCGCTACTTTCAGAAACGAATCTGAAAAATATATGAGTGAAGCTATTGCTGAACACCAACGCTTAAAGGCAGAGTATCATCCCTTGGCTCCAGAAGATTTGGTGCTGACTATGCGTGAGCTGGAGCGCATCCGCGCTGATGTCCAGTTTGCCACCGCAGAAAACCCAACCAAAGAGGCCATTCGGCAGCGGCTCCAGTATTATCGTACCTTAGATATAGCAGAGGAACCGCGTACATAAACGGACTCTGGAAACATGGACCGATTCGCTGATTGCCGCACTTGCTTTGTCTATAAAATGTGATAAACTGGCATCGAAAAAAGCATCACATTGGGGGCGTATTTATGGAACAGAAATGGGAACAGGGCCGAGACTCTCTTGCCATACCAGGGGCCATCCTGGGCGCGGCGCTGGGGGCGGACTGTTTGGCGGCAATGGTGCGGTTTGGCGACGTGCCGCTGATCCTCTGCGGGGCGCTGACCGCCCTGTTCGCCGTTCGGACCGGGGCGCTGACCGCCGGGCGGGCCGGCCGGAGCAGGACGCAGCTGGCCCTGCCCTGGGTGCTTCTCTTTGACTGCCTGGGGCACCATCTCTATTTCGCCCTGGAGACCGCCCCCGGCGACCCGGCAGGCGTGTGGCGGGCGTTCCTCAGCCTGGGGGCTCTGCCCGTCTGGTATTGGGTCCGGCTGGCGGTGCTGCTGGCGGTATCTCTTTGCGCCTGGGCGCTGCTGTTCCACGGAGCCGGGCAGGACCGGAAGCGATGGATCCGGGCCCTCCAGCCTGTCCGGCTGGAGCAGGACCCGGCCCCGGCGGAGATGGAGTTTTTTCTGCCGGACTTCGGCTGGATTCGGCCCCACCTTCTGGTGCGGAAGTTTTCCCGGGGAATCTGGCTGGCGCTGCTGTTCCTCTGCCTCTGGATGGGCCGCCTGACGGGTACAGAGGCCCTTTGGGACCGGGCCGCCATGGGCATGGGGTTCAGCCTGTTGGTCATCGGCTCTCTCCAGGGACCCCCGGCGCGGCTTTGCGCCGGGGCGCACTGGCTCTATGTCCGGCAGGAAAACCGGCTCTGGCGGGTGCCCTTGAACCAGGTCCTGGACCCGGAGCTTCGGGTTTCCCTGGCTTGGCTGGCCGGGGCGTGGGACATACTGCCCCAGGTCCGGCGGACGGCCTTCCGGTCCACGGTGGCGGCGGTGATTGCCGAGGGGAAGCTGGAGACTTGCGAAATCAAGAAGCCCACGCTGATCCGGCAGTCCCCCTGGGAGTGGGTGGTGTCCGACAGCCGGGGCGGACAGCACATGATCGCCAAGGTCTACCCCGGCTTCACCCCGGTCCCCGGAGAGGCGGAACGGGTCCGGTCTGCCCCACCTATCCGGTGGGTGAATCCCGCCGTCACGGCGGCTGTCACCACCGTCTGCCTTGCAGCGGGACTGTTCATGGGCGTTCAGGAGCAGCGCCGCCCCGAGGCCCCGCCGCCGAAGCTGCCGGTGGAAGCGGCGGAACCTGAGAAGACAGGTCCCGCCTCCATGGAGCCAGTCGTGCCGGAGGTCATTGGAGACTACATATTGAACGGCCTGACCCTGCGGACCGACGACGCCTTCCAGGCCAGCACCAGCGGCTTCAACGACCTGGAGCGCGGCGTGTTCTATCAAATCGAGCTGCGCTTCGGCGTGGGAGAAGACACCGCCCGGCTGGCTCTGATGGAATCGGAGGGAGAGGATGTCCGCTGGCTGCGGCCGGAGGGGGACGGCTTCCTCTGGCGGCTGGGAGAGAACGGCGTGGCCTATCAGTACAACCTGCGGACGGTCCGCCTTTCAGACGGGCAGCTCTCCCACATCGGCACGGCCCTCTCGGAACGGGGGACCATGCTGATCCTCACCTGTGACCATGGGGAGGAAATCGAGGAAGAGACCGCCCGGGGGACCATGCTCTACATGCTGGAAAATCTCCAATTCACCGGCCCGGCTATTACGGAGGAGAACTATCAGGACCAGCTCCGCCCGGCGGTAAGCATGGGGTTCAGCTACTGCGGACAGGCGTTTTTCAAGGCCCCGGAGGGTTTGTTTCCCTATGACGCCTACCTGGATACTTTCCTGCCCTGCGGCGGAGAGGTACAGTATTTTGACGGCGGCATCTCCATGATGACCAAGGCCCACGGCCTCCGGGTGTCCGCCGCCGTGGTGCCCAACGAGGGGACTGCTTTGGACGTGGTGCGGGAGGTCTACGAGGACCTGAAAGCCGCCGGGCGGCAGTACGACGAGGGGAACTACCTGGAGGACGCCTACAACGAGGAGGGCAACAACGCCTGCCGGGTGGCCGTCTATTACGACGGAGGCCGGACCCGTGTCACGGCGATGGTAGCCATGGAGAAGTGGAAGGGCTGCTACCTCTACAAGGAGCTGACCTGCCTCCCCGAGGAAATGGACGGGGAGTACAAGGCGGTCTTCAAGGAGATGGAGAAGGTCTGCGGCATTACGGTGTCCGTCATGGAGGACCTGGGCCGTCAGCAGAATTAGGAGGCGGAGACATGAAAACAAAGGAGCGGGTATTCCTAGGGATTCTGGGCGCGCTGCTGGGGTCTATCTTGGGGAGCGTCAGCATTGTGCTGGAAAACCAGGTGTCGAACACCTTTTCCCTGATTGGCGGCGTAGCCATGGCGGCCTTCACCCTCCAGGGCTATATTCAGCTTGCCGGACGGCTGAGCAAAAAGGGTGTGGCGATTTCCCTGGTACTCATGGCCGTGATGTGCGCCCTTGCCAATCAGGTCAACTGCACCATTGAGATTATGGAGACCGTGGAGGCCGTACAGGGGATGGACTTTCTGGAGGCCTTCGGGCGCTTTGAGGAGCTGCCGGAGGTTCAGGAAATCCGCTCCTGGTACGACGGCCAGCTGTTGTTATTATATCTCTTCACCCTTTGCGGAAGTCTCTTGATTCTGGTACGGAGCCTCTGGAAGCCCAAGAAGGAGGCGCGGCGCAAGGCAGTCTTGGAGGAGGCGCTGCTGGGTGAGGAGCCGGAGGAAGAGAAGCCGGAGGAAGAGAAGCCGGAGCTCCAGGGGACCCTGTATCCCTTCCGAAAAGCGTGGATGAAGCCCGTGCGCGTCAGCGCCGGCGGGGCTGCCGTGGCGCTTCTGGTGGCGCTGGTCGCCTTGATGATGCTGATGCCAAGGCTGGAGGAGCGCTTTCAGATCCGCTTGGAGTTCGGGATGATTTTGGGTATTTTCCTCAGCTTCATTCCTCTGATGTGGATTACCCTGACCATCACCCGGTACTGCAATGTCTTCCAGATTCTCTATGTCCGGGCGGCGGGGCGGCTCTGGCGGGTGAACCTGATGAAGCTGTGCCGTGTGGGGGACTGGGAGACCCTGCCCCCGGCGCGGCAGGCGGTGGTCCGGGACGACATTCTCTGGGAGCTGGAGAATATCTTGAACGACGATCTCTCCGCCTGTGATTCCGGGGCCGTCACCGAGCTGCGGGACATCCAGGCGGAGAAGGAGGACCGCTGGAGCTGGACCATTTCCTATGAAACGGACTCCGGCGGCCGGAAGAAGCTGAAAATCCCCAAGGGATATCCGGACTTCGTGCCCGTCATGGGGATGGAGCGGGCGGAGGGGCCCACGCCCTATCGCTGGCTTCCGGGACTGGCGGCGCTGGTCTTGACGGTGGTTTTCCTGGGCGGGGGCTTTGCCGTTGACAGCTGGCGGACGTCCCAAAACGAGGGGGACGCCCCCGCGCGGGACATCCACGACCTCCCGGAGGAACCGGCCCTCCCGGACGTCCCCGTCCGGGTGCCGGAGACCGCAACGGAATTTGTGATTTCAGAAATCAGGTTCCAGATAGACAGAGAATTTCAGTACAGCCGCCGCCGGTTCCTGGACGGCGAAACGGGGACCTCCTACCGGGTCTACACCCAGTACGGCGTGGACGCGGCGGACGCCTGGGATACCCTGACCAGTCAGATTCATTCGGATGACCCGCTTTATGACCGCTTCCAGGCGGTGTACTCCGGCGAGGACCTGCTGGCCCCGCTGGGCGAAGCGTCCGGATATAACATCGTGTCCGTGTATCGGACCGACGGCACCATTCACCACACCGCCGCCGCCCTCTCCGATACCGGGGCTCTCTTTACCCTGGAGGCGGAGCATACCCAGGCGGGCCAGTCCCCGGAGGAGGTTCTGGCGAACCTGATGTATACCCTGGAAAGCGTCCGTTTCGAGGGGCCGGAGGTGACGGAGGAGAACTACCAGACGAAAATTCACCTCTCGGAGATTCGGAACTGCGCCTATATGGCGGCGGCCTACATCAAAACGGACCACTTCGGGCACGAGGCCTTTGTGGACGTTTATGTTCCCTACAGCGACGCGCCCATCTACGCCTCCGAGGGCCGGGCCATCCGCACGGAGGCCCACGGGCTGCGGGTCTACGCCTCCATCTTCCCGGGGGAAAACGCCAAGGAGGTGGTGGAGGCCCGGCAGCAGGTTCTGGCTTCCACGGGACAGATCTATGAGGACGGCGTGGACGACCAGACCTATCGGGAGGATTTGGACGTTGCGTGTATGCTGACGGTCTATGAGGAGAACGGCCAAAAGCGAAACGCCGTACTCTATGCCGAGAGCATGTGGGAGGGTTATTATCTTCTCCGGGAGATCACCGGTCTGCCGGAGCAGATAGATGAGGAATACCTGCCGCTTTTGAAGGAGCTGGAAGGCATCTTCGGCCTGACCATGCCGGTGCTGGAGCAGTTAGGGGAGTAAGGACGTATGTGGAACACACTGAGAAAAATCCGAAAGTTTACGCCGAAAGCCGAAGTGGACCGGATTTTAGGGGCATCTCCGGTGCAGATAGAAGACCGGCCCGCCTGGTATTACGGCGGGGGATTTGTACTCCACTA
>Ga0073908_1002569_pt1 | contig 21493 bp, 16 predicted proteins | sample MucameincwithD2O_FD_65484 | JGI IMG/M metagenome (GOLD analysis project Ga0073908, IMG submission 65484) | Mouse cecum microbial communities from Vienna, Austria - Mucus amended microcosms incubated with D2O | ecosystem: Host-associated > Mammals > Digestive system > Large intestine > Cecum...
AATGAAAGAGAACTTTTCTATTAATGAATGAAAAGTGGGTTATTAAGAGCCTGCTCCGAGTTTTGCCCGACACAGTTTTGAGAGTTGCTTTCGAGTATATTTTCTGTTGTTGTGAGGAGCGTGACGGAGACTATGTGGCGAATAAAAACAGGTCGGTAAAGCCTATCTAACATAATCTCAGGAAAATTTAAACAGGCTCTAAAGAGAATGTCCGAATGTTTAGTTTTATACTATGTAATTTTTTAGTAGAAAGTAAAAAAGAGAAAGAATACAATGACTAAAAAATATTAAAATCACTCAAATAAATGGAGGTAATGATTGGTTTACTTTTTTATTAGTATTTTTGTATATATCTAAGTATAATAAACTACCAAACTAAAATATTGAATAATGAAGAAATGAAATTTTACACTCTGTTTGAATTATCTCAGGATTTCTTTTTAATCCAATCCCGAAATAATTTGGAGATTATGAGAAGAAAGGATTAAATTTACTGCATAAATGAAATGTTCAACAAACTATTGTGTAATTATATGGCAAAATTAGCATGACACACTATCATTCAATCTTAAGTTATATAAGAATAATGCTCATATCGTTTTTTGTTTCTGCTCTCATGGTAGCTTGTTCTGACCCTGATTGTCTGAATAGAACGGATATATCTGATGATAGACCTGAAGATATGATGGAAATCAAAGATTGTATTCATCTTTCTGGTCACGAAGTTGTTTTCGACAATACAGCCAATATTGATACTATTACAACAGGAAGTAATATATGGTATTTTACTGGATTGGTTGATTATGATACATATGAGGGTATATATACTTTTACTTCTGATTCGCAGGAAGATGAACGTATTTTCCAATATTATTGGATATCTTATCGAAAAATAGGATTAAATACTATTCAAATTATCGTCAAAGAAAACTTGACCTACTATTCACGTAAAATAAAATTAGAAGTTTGTAGTGGCAATTTTTATGATCATATTTCAATAATTCAAAAAGGGCTCTCGAAATAATCAAAAAAACAAGAAGTCTAATATGTACGTAAAATATACATTACGTATTATGTGTAAATAGCTGAGAATTAGGTTTGCCAAGTTTTAAATTTAACATAACATGAAAAAGATTACTGCTTCTCTTTTTTTTATTGCATTATTAATTTGCAGTTGTGAAAAAACGATTCTTTCTGATTCGAGAACAGAGATAGATGCTAATTTAGTTCCCATATTATAGGAGAAAGAGCGAAAGTTGGTTGTGGGATACCGTCATTATATTTTTTACATAATTAATGAAAACATAAATACTAATTATTTTTATATTTGCAAATTCAATCATTTGTATGCAATATGCAAAGTAAAAGTAGAGTTATGAGTAATCTTAGAATTTTATTGTATGTATTTGTCCTTTCTCTGGTTGCCTGTCATCCTGAGGGGACTAATGTGAAACAAGGATTAGACAAAGCAGCTCAATTAATAGAACAAGACCCGGACACAGCATCCATTATCCTTGAGACTATTCAAATGAACCAAATGAATGAAGCACAGCTTGCAGAGTATAATCTGCTATGCACTCAATTCAACGAAGACAAAAATATTCCTCATTCTTCTGATAATCAAATCCGCCAAGCCGTATCTTATTACGAACAATACGGGGATGAATATCAGAAATCGAGAGCCTATTATTATCTGGCATGTGTAGAAAGTGACTTGAATAAGGAAAAAGATGCTGAGATTCATTTCAAAAAAGCAATAAAACTTGCCGTACAAACAGAAGAATATGAACAAATGACTAAGATTTGCAAGAGATGCAGCCTTTATTATCAGAAATATGGCAATTTTGACGAAGCGCTGGAAATGGAAAGAAAAGCATATGCCAGCCAATTGATGCTAATTGACAGTAAAGACCGTTCTACCGTAATTCTGTCTTCTGCTTTAGGATTATTCGGAGTCATGTCCCTCTTGCTCGGATTACTTTGGAAGAAACATCTGTCTGTACGTTCGCAATTGGATATTTTTAAGGAAGAAATACAAAAGAAAGATAACGAATCAGACAAATTGGCACTGCAATGTAACTATCTTGAAGAAAAATATCAATCTCTGCAACAACATATCTATGAAGATTCTCCGGTTGTCACAAAAGTCCGTCAATTGAAAGAACGGACAGCCTTATCTTCCAAAACATCTTCCTTTTCCGAAAAAGACTGGACAGAATTATTACGACTTCAAGAAAGCGTTTACGGGGTTGTATCCAAATTGAAAGAGTTAAGTCCCAAACTTACTGAAGAAGATTTAAGAGTATGCGCGTTTTTAAGAGAAGGGGTTCAGCCTGCTTGCTTTGCGGATTTAATGAAACTGAGTGTTGAAACTCTGACCCGAAGAATTTCCAGAATAAAAACAGAGAAACTGATGCTGGTAAACTCCAAAGAATCACTGGAAGATATTGTAAAATCTTTGTAGTCTGCATTCGTCTGTTAAGACTAATAATGTATATTTGAATATCAACAACTTACAGGCATTTGTCGTCCGTATCCGTCCGGCAAAAAACGTCTTTTTTACATCTCTGTCCTATAACTTTGCACACAAAAAGTTATAGAACAATGAGCAACTTATTATTTAAGAAATGGAATGATTTTAGTGGGTGGATTGTCTTTCTGATAGCAGCTTTTGTATATGGAATGACAATTGAGCCTACTGCCAGTTTTTGGGATTGTCCCGAATTTATTTCGTGTGCCGAGAAGTTACAGGTAGGGCATCCGCCGGGTGCACCTTTCTATATGCTTGTCGGAAATCTGTTCACCCAGTTTGCTTCTGATACTTCACAGGTGTCTTACTTGGTCAATTTCCTGAATGCGTTGTTGAGTGCCGGCTGCATCTTGTTTCTTTTCTGGAGCATCACCCGGTTAGTAAAGTCTTTAGTTATAAATGATGAGAAAAACTTATCGACAACGAACGTTATTATCATTTTGGGTTCGGGATTTGTCGGAGCCTTGGCATATACATTCAGTGATACATTCTGGTTCAGTGCAGTGGAAGGAGAAGTTTATGCTTTCTCTTCTTTTCTTACGGCACTCGTGTTTTGGATGATTCTTCGTTGGCAGGACGAATCGGATTTGATATATGGTGACCGCTGGCTTATCCTGATAGCATATATTGTCGGGCTTTCTATCGGAGTGCATTTGCTTAATCTGCTCTGTATTCCGGCTATTGTCCTGGTTTTCTATTATCAGAAATATCGGGTAGTATCCTTTAAAGGAGTAATTGCCGCAGTTGCCATATCAGGACTTCTTATTGTGTTCATTCTCTTTATTTATATTCCGGGCATGGCTGATATGGGAGGGTGGTTCGAACTACTCTTTGTCAACATGTTCGGACTTCCTTTCCACACAGGATTACTCATCTTTTTAGCTTTGACATTCTTTGTGCTGACAGGAGCCATCTATCGTTTCCGAAAGCGTATAGTACATACCTCTTTATGGTGTTTGCTCATGCTTACCGTAGGCTATACTACCTATGCGGTAATACTGATTCGTGCCAACGCCAATACTCCACTTAATGAGAATGCACCGGACAATATCTTTACACTCAAAAGTTATCTCAATCGTGAGCAATACGAAAGTGCTCCTCTGCTTTATGGGAAGACTTATGCTTCCGAACCGGAATATGTGGCCGAAGGTGACTATTACAGAGTAAAAACAGCCAAAGGGAGTGCTGTATATCGCCCGGATAAAGAAGAAGGCAAATATAAAATAATCCGGTATAAAGAAGATGTATGTTATACCCGGAATATGCTGTTTCCACGTATGTGGAATGAACGTATGACTTCTTCCTACAAAAATTGGACAGGAGGAAGTGATATTGCTCCCACACAAAAAGAAAACTTGACTTATTTCATTACTTATCAACTTAATTATATGTATTGGCGTTATTTCTTATGGAATTTTGTAGGACGGCAAAATGATGTGCAGGGGAGTGGCGAACCGGAACATGGGAACTGGATAACAGGAATTACCTGGTTGGATAATTTAAGATTAGGAGACCAGAACTTGTTGCCGGAATCCCTACGTCAGAACAAAGGACACAATGTATTCTACGGGTTGCCCCTATTATTGGGACTATTCGGAATCTATTGGCAATGGAACCGCAGCCAAAAAGGTAAACAACAGTTTAGTGTACTGTTCTTCCTTTTCTTTATGACAGGGTTGGCTATTGTGCTTTACCTGAACCAAACTCCCGGTCAGCCACGCGAACGGGACTATGCATATGCCGGTTCGTTTTATGCTTTTGCTATTTGGATAGGGATAGGAGCGGCAGGATTATGTAACACCCTGTGTCGGAGAACAACTTCGACTGTGCATGTTGGCGCATTAATGATGATTTGTTTATTGGTTCCGATACAAATGGCAAGCCAGACTTGGGATGACCATGACCGGAGCGCCCGTTTTACCTGTCGTGATTTTGGCGCAAACTATCTGATGACTCTTCCCGATAAAGGAAATCCTATTATCTTTTGTAACGGGGACAACGATACTTTCCCACTCTGGTATAATCAGGATACGGAAGGAGTACGCAGGGACGCACGTGTCTGCAACCTGAGTTATGCGCAGACCGACTGGTATATTTATCAACAACAATGTCCGCTATATGACGCTCCCGGACTACCTATAAGTTGGAATAAGAACCAATATCAAGAAGGCAAAAACGAATATGTAGTCATACGTCCGGAACTGAAAAAACAAATAGAAGAACTGTACCGGAAGCATCCGGAGGAAGCCCGTGACAGTTTCGGGAAAGACCCGTTTGAAGTGAAAAACATCTTGAAATATTGGGTATTCTCAGAGAAAGATGAGTTTCATGTAATCCCTACAGATACGATAAATATCCATATTGACAAGGAGGCGGTACTCCGTTCGGGAATCATGCTTCCCAAAGCAATTCGTCACCTCAAAGGAGAAGAACTAAAGGAAGCAATACCGGATAAACTTTGTATCCCTTTAAAAGATGTACGTATGCTGACCAAAGTCGATTTGCTCATACTGGAAATGCTTGCCAACTGTAATTGGGAACGTCCGCTTTATCTTGCAATCTCTGTAGGGAGTATCAGCAAACTGAAGTTTGACGATTACTTCGTACAGGAAGGATTGGCGTTCCGCTTTACTCCTTTTAACTATAAGAAGTGGGGAGATGCTGATGAGAACAGACCATATGCAGTAGATGTGGAAAGACTTTATGACAATGTTATGAACAGATATAAATATGGCGGTCTGGATACTCCCGGACTTTATTTGGATGAAACAACCTTACGTACATGTTGGTATCATCGCAGACTTTTCGCGCAACTTGCCAAAGAATTGATAGCACAAGGAGACAAAGTGTGTGCAAAGAAAGTACTCGCCTATGCGGAACAGGCTGTTCCGGCATATAATGTTCCCGAAACACATGAAAGCGGCACTTATGAGATAGCAACAGCCTATGTCGCATTAGGTGAAAAGATGAAAGCGATACTCCTGACAGAACATCTGATAGCCGAAGCGGAAGATTATATTAACTGGGCTTTTTCATTAAAAGGAAACCGCATAGAGATGATTCGCAATGATTGCCTCTATAAATTCTGGCAATGGAATCAATATAATGAACTCTTGAAGAATATAGACGAAAAGAAATATAAAGAAAGCAATCAACGGCTTGAAGATAAATACGCATTATTTACTCCAACCATGAATTACAAAAACTAAAACGAAAGAAAAATATGAAATCAAAGATGATGAAACAGAAAGAGACAGAAACAGTATTTGGCAGAGGAAATTACATGATTCTGTTAATTGGTTCGGCACTGATTATAGCAGGTTATCTGCTTATGAGCGGCGAGGGGAGTACCCCTGCCGCCTACAATCCAGATATATTCAGCGGATTGCGTATAAAGGTAGCCCCCATAGTCTGTTTGGCAGGATATTTGATGAATATATTCGGTATCCTGTACCGCTCCAAACGGAGTCAATTATTTCAATGTTTTCCATGCGTACATCATCACCAGAATGAATGAAAGTAACGGAATAATGAATGAGAAAGACATCTGCTACATATCCCAGCTTTGTATTAAAAGATGAGAATCTGTAATTTTGGTATAACATTCGGTAATATGTATAGTTAATAACTGAATTTATCTACCTAAATTTGCACTGGTAAAGGAGTCAACTTAAAACTATTATAAATTGATAAATAATAAATTTATGCTACGTACTATCAGACTTACGGTCGCCATTGTGTGCTATACGCTTATTACCTTGCTGTTTCTTGATTTTACAGGGACATTGCACACATGGTTCGGATGGTTGGCGAAAATTCAGTTTTTGCCGGCTTTATTAGCCTTGAATATAGGTGTCGTACTATTTCTTATTGGGCTTACATTCCTTTTGGGACGTGTATATTGCTCGATTATTTGTCCGCTAGGAGTATTTCAGGATATTATCTCCTGGGTATCGGGAAAGCAAAAAAAGAACCGGTTCCGCTATTCATCGGCAAAGAACTGGTTGCGATATGGTGTTTTAGGAGTATTCATCGTTATGATGGTTGCAGGGGTGAATTCTCTGGCTATTCTGATAGCACCTTATAGTGCATATGGGCGGATAGCTTCCAGCCTGTTGGCACCGGTTTGGCAATTGGGAAATAACCTGTTGGCGTATTTCGCCGAGCGAATGGACAGTTACGCCTTTTATGAAGTAGATGTATGGACAAAAGGCCTCTCTACACTGATTATCGCTGTAGTCACTTTTACAGTCCTTGGCATTTTAGCATGGCGTAACGGTCGTACATACTGCAATACGATTTGTCCCGTGGGTACTGCGTTAGGATTCATTTCCAAATATGCGATATTCAAGCCGGTGATTGATACTTCCAAATGCAATGGTTGTGGTTTATGCGCTCGTAATTGCAAAGCATCATGTATTAATTCAAAAGAACATGAGATTGATTACAGTCGATGTGTAGCTTGCATGAATTGTTTGGACAAATGTAAACATGGAGCTATCAAATACACCAAAAGGACTTCTCCGAAAAATGTATCTGCAACAGAAGCAACCCAGACACAGCCCATTACTGCCAAACAGGTAAATAACGCCCGCCGTAGTTTCCTTTCAGCATCGGCAGTCTTTGCAACAGCTTCTGTCTTGAAAGCCCAGGAAAAGAAAGTGGACGGTGGATTGGCTACCATTGAAGACAAGAAGATTCCTGAACGGGAAAATCCGATTTATCCGCCGGGAGCGCTGAGTGCACGTAATTTTGCCCAACATTGTACAGCTTGCCAGTTGTGTGTTTCCGTATGCCCTAATCAAGTATTACGTCCTTCTGATAATCTGATGACTTTGATGCAACCTGAAATGTCATACGAACGTGGATATTGCCGTCCCGAATGTACTAAATGTTCGGAAGTTTGTCCAGCCGGTGCCATTCATCCGATTACTACAGCAGACAAGTCGGCAACCCAGATAGGGCATGCCGTATGGATAAAAGAGAATTGCGTACCATTGACAGACGGTATGGAGTGTGGAAACTGTGCCCGCCACTGTCCGACAGGAGCCATTCAAATGGTGGCTTCCGACCCCGAAAAGCCGGAATCACTCAAGATTCCGATAGTGAACGTAGAAAAATGTATCGGTTGCGGAGCTTGTGAGAACCTTTGCCCGTCCCGTCCGTTTAGCGCTATTTACGTGACCGGACATCAGATGCACCGAGTTATTTGATTTAATAAATCAGTATAAGATTATGGAAAAAAAGAATAAGAAAGACATAAACAGAAGAGATTTTATTAAAATTGTAGGCATCAGCGCAGCCACGTCTACAGCCCTGCTATACGGATGCTCTTCAAAAAACAACTCAGCCTCAGGCAGTGCCACAGGAGAAAGAGAGATTCCTACGGATAAAATGACTTACCGGACATCTCCGACTACAGGCGACCGCGTTTCACTTTTAGGATACGGCTGTATGCGCTGGCCGCTCAAACCTGCTCCGGATGGTAACGGAGAAGTCATTGACCAGGATGCCGTTAACGGATTGGTCGATTATGCGATTGCCCATGGAGTGAATTATTTCGATACATCTCCCGCTTATGTACAAGGCTTTTCCGAAAGAGCAACAGGTATTGCGTTGAGCCGCCATCCCCGAGATAAATATTTTATCGCTACCAAACTGTCCAACTTTTCTCCGGACACATGGTCACGTGAAGCATCGCTCCGGATGTATCATAAATCATTTACCGAACTTCAGGTTGATTATATTGACTACATGTTACTTCATGGCATTGGCATGGGTGGTATGGATGCTCTCAAAGGGCGATACTTGGATAACGGCATGCTTGACTTCCTGATAAAAGAACGTGAAGCAGGGCGTATTCGTAATCTCGGATTTTCTTATCATGGAGATATTGAAGTATATGATTACCTGCTTTCACGTCATGATGAAATTAAATGGGACTTCGTACAGATACAGCTCAACTATGTGGACTGGAAGCATGCGAAAGCAACTAACGCCCGAAATACCGATGCTGAATACCTGTACGGTGAACTGCACAAGAGAGGGATTCCGGCTATTATTATGGAACCGCTTCTAGGTGGGCGTTTGTCTAAGTTGAATGACAACCTGGTGGCACGTCTCAAGCAACGCCGTCCCGAAAACAGTGTCGCCTCCTGGGCGTTCCGTTTTGCCGGCTCATTCCCGGATATACTGACTGTATTAAGCGGCATGACCTATATGGAACATCTGCAAGATAATCTCCGTACTTATTCTCCCTTGGAACCGTTGACGGATGAAGAAATGGAGTTCCTCGAAGAAACGGCACAGTTAATGCTGAAATATCCTACTATCCCCTGCAATGACTGCAAGTATTGTATGCCTTGCCCGTACGGACTGGATATTCCGGCTGTTCTCCTGCATTATAACCGTTGCGTCAACGAAGGGAATGTGCCTAAGAACGGACAGGATGAAAACTACGCCAAAGCCCGTCGTGCATTCCTCGTCGGTTATGACCGTAGCGTGCCGAAACTTCGTCAGGCAAGCCATTGCATAGGATGCAACCAATGTGTGGCGCATTGCCCGCAAAACATAGATATACCCAATGAGTTGCATAGGATAGACCAATTTGTCGAACAACTGAAACAAGGAACTTTATAATGGAAGAATTGATCGACTTATTACATAGCGGAGGCTATTCCTGCGTGATTGCCAACAAAGGAAAGGTACGTACTTTTACCCAACGCGGGGTGGCCGACTTATATGATTTGCTGACTCAGGAACCGGAGTTCCTGAAAGGGGCTATGATTGCCGATAAGGTTGTCGGAAAAGGGGCTGCCGCTCTGATGATTTCAGGTGGTATAAAAGAGCTCTACACGGATATTATCAGTTCTAAAGCTATGGACTTGTTTCGAACATCAGATGTAAAAGTCGGCTTCGGTCAGGAAGTACCTTTTATCTGGAACCGCAACCATACGGGGTGGTGTCCCGTGGAAACCATGTGCAGTGAAGAGAAATCGGCTGAAGCTATTTTACCGTTGATTCGTGATTTTCTTGAGAAAATCAGAAGCAGGAAGTAAAAGATACACGAAATAAAATATGAGAAAAGATACAACTTGTCTGTTTCTACTCGCCGGTCTGCTTTCTGTCCAAGGAGCGGCACAGAATAAAAAAGACAGTACCCAGTTCCGAAGAAACTACATCATTGACGAAGTAGTAGTCACAGGAACACGTAATGAAACTGATGTACGCCATCTTCCGATGACTATCTCCGTAGTAGGGAGACAACAGATTGAGAAAAGGTACGAACCCTCTCTTTTACCGCTGTTGACGGAACAGGTTCCGGGGTTGTTTACTACCAGTCGCGGTATCATGGGATATGGCGTCTCCACCGGAGCTGCGGGAGATATGAGCCTGCGGGGTGTCGGTGGCAGTCCTACGGCAGGATTGTTAGTTTTAATAGACGGGCATCCGCAGTATATGGGACTGATGGGACATCCGATAGCAGATGCTTACCAATCCATGATGACAGAAAGGGTAGAGGTTTTACGTGGCCCTGCATCTGTGCTTTATGGTTCGAATGCTATGGGGGGAGTTGTCAATATCGTCACCCGCAAGCAACAAGAAGAGGGGGTAAATACCAATATGCAAGTAGGATATGGCTCATATAATACATTGCAGACTGAGTTTGCCAACCGTGTAAAAAGAGGGCGTTTCAGTAGCATTGTAACAGGTTCTTACAACCAGACGGACGGGCACCGGCCTGATATGGAATTTGAACAATACGGCGGATACGCAAAGCTAGGATATGACATAAACTCTTTCTGGAAACTATGGGGAGATGTCAACGTCAATTATAGCTGGTTGTATATGGAAAATCCGGTTCTTGCCGCTCCCGGACATAAGTTGTATGCAGGAGCCGATTATTCTTCGGGATGTTGGAGCGTATCAACCGGATTGCAATATGTGAAAGGACTTTATACTTCTGTCACCAAAGGACGTGAACAACAAGAAGATTTTGTTTTATGGAATCTTCGGGAATTATCGTGTATGCCGTTTTGCCGGTCTTTTTGTGAAAGGAGAGAACCTGCTTGCGCAACGTTATGAGATAAATGCCGGCTATTCTATGCCGAAAGCAACATTTATGGGTGGTATTAATTTGAACTTTTAAATAATAAAATGAATATGGAATCAACTACTGTAAAACTCTATTCGCTGAACTATAACAATGTAAATACCTATTTGGCAACCTCGTTATTTGTCATTGGCAATATGCTTTTTCCCCAACTCTTTCATCTCATTCCACAAGGAGGAATAACTTGGCTGCCAATCTATTTCTTTACGCTAATCGGTGCGTATAAATATGGTTGGAAGGTAGGACTTCTGACCGCTATCCTTTCGCCCATCATAAACTGTGTACTCTTCGGAATGCCAATACCATCCGCATTGCCTGCCATCTTATTGAAATCCGTATTGTTGGCTGTTGCTGCCGGATGGACTGCACGACATTCAGGACACATTTCCATCCCTCTTCTGGCAGGTGTAGTACTCACATACCAAGGTATAGGAACATTAGGGGAATGGGCTTGCATCGGCAACTTCTATACGGCCATTCAGGATTTCCGTATCGGTATTCCCGGGATGTGCCTGCAAGTATTCGGTGGTTATTTATTCATCAAATACCTGATTCGCAAATGATAACAGAACGTCAGTTCGATATAAGTCTGATTAAGTAAAAAGAGTCTGGTATCGGTTGATACCAGACTCTTTTTTGAATTTATATGCTTCCATTTAATCACTTAGTGAAAGTATCACTTCCTATATCGTTACATTATTCATATGTATTTGATATTGCCATATTACAAACTTAAAAAACGAATATTATTTGTTTACGTCATTATCCGTTTCGTCTCCATCCTCTTCCAAAGTTACAGGAGAGATGTTTTCCCCACATTTTGCATATTGGCTCGGACTCATCTTATAGTGTTTCTTAAATACTTCCCGGAAATATTTGCTATCAGAGAATCCGGTCATGTCAGAAATTTCATTAATATTATGCTGTCCTTCTTTTAAAAGCACGGCAGCACGTTTCACACGGATAAGTTGAATAAAACCATTTGGGGTATATCCGGTTAATGTTTTCAGCTTGTTATAAAAACTTGTACGTCCCATGCCTTGCAATTCACAGAGTATAACCACACTGAATTCTGTATTATCAATATTATTCTCAATGTGTTTCTTTACATCCGATATGAACTTCCAGTCAAGACTATTTGTTCCTTTTGCTGATGGAACCATTGACTGCGTATCTGTTACCAAGCTTGCGTATCTGCTACGTAGCAATGCCCGGTTGGTCAATAAATTTTTGATGCTCTCTCTCAATATTGTCACATTGAAAGGCTTGATTATATATTCGTCCGCCCCAATTGACAGTCCTTTAAGAATATCTTTTTCTTCTCCCAATGCCGTAAGCAGCAAAACAGGAATATGCGAAGTCTCAATATCATTCTTTATAGCAACGCATAACTCATCGCCCCGCATTTCGGGCATCATCACATCCGTAAGAACAAGTTCCGGCCAGAATTCTTTTATAATAATCAGTGCTTCCTTACCATTGACACAAGTCTGTACATTATACAAAGGAGAAAGTAAATTAACCAGATAGGAGCGTAACTCATCATTATCCTCTACAACAAGAATACGCTGTAAGTTCGCATTGTTCGAAGCATTGGCGATACATTTGAAAGTAGCTGGAGCAGTCAGTTCTGGTATTTCAATTGCCGGTTCAGGGGTAGATTTCTGATTCGGCTTCTGAAGCTTCCTATTGTCTTTCTGAAAAACAATCTTGACAGTAGTTCCCTGATATTCGGTACTTTCTATATTGATTTTTCCATTATGAATACGAACCAGTCTATTTACTAGCATCAACCCTATGCCACTGCCCGTAACTTTGGAATTAATGGCATTACTGGCACGAAAATGCAGTTTGAATAACTTATTTTGTTCAGCAGAAGGAATCCCGATACCAGTGTCACTTATCACCACTCTCCACGAGTCATTCGTATCAGAGACAACAACACTGACTTTTCCGTTTTCTGGCGTATATTTTAACGAGTTCGATATTATATTTTTCAGAATAGAATCCATCTTTTCTTTATCGAACCATACATTCATATAACTGAAAGTGCTTTCGTATGTAAAGTCTATATGTTTGATACTGGCATAATTGCTAAATGCAGCACACACTTCATGCATATAAGTATTCAATTCATATTCGGATATATATAACTTGGAAGAATACACGTCAGCACGCTCAAAATTAATGAGGTTACCAGTCAGTCTCAAAAGAGAATCGACATTTCTCAAAGCAGTCTTTGTGCGGTTTACCCCAATCTCTGAAAGTTTCTCCTCTTCGAGCAATTCTTCCAAAGGAGCTTTTATCAAAGTTAGCGGAGTACGTATGTCATGTGCTGTATTGATAAAGAATTGCGTTTTTTCATCTGATATTTTCTTTTGTTTTCTCAGGTTCATCGTACGTATAATGAAAGAGACTCCCCATATTATAAACAAGCCATAGCACAGGATAGCCCACCAACTGGTCCAAAAAGGTCGCTTGATAATGATCTTCATCGCACGTTCCTCAAAGACAACATCATGTTCCTCTTTGGATATGGCACGCACACGAAGGGTATATTTTCCCGGTGGCAGATTGGTGAAACGAATCAAATTTATTGTTCCAGGTTGTGTCCATTTCTCATAGAATCCTTCTAACTTCCAAGAATAAAGAGCATTGTCCGGAGAGTCATAATTGATAGTAGAGACATTGAGAGAAAAAGTGTTTTGGTCATATTTTAACTTCAAGACTTTCGTTTCATCTATACATTCATGTAGTGGGGAGTCTTCGCTACCCGGGTAAACTGGTTGATATGAGATATGAAAGTCACTGAATACCATCTTTGAAAACTTATAACGGGGAAACTTTGCATTTTTAGGAATTTCGATAACTCCGTCCGTACTACCGAATACAAAACTTTTATTTTTGCGTAATGTACCTGAAGCAGCATTAAAATAAGCGGGTAGCAATCCTTCTCCTCTAGTCCAGTTATGAAAATTCTTTTCTTTGGTGAAAAAACATGTGACCCCATTCTCCGTACTCATCATAATACGTCCGTCCACTTCCGGCAATATCGTGAATATCCGGTTAGAGACTAATGCCGAATTATCCGTATAGTAGTGTTCAAAAGTCTGATTCTGTACATTGTACACAAACACCCCCGCACCATTTGTCCCTATATATAACAAGCCGTTGTCGGCCTGATAAAGTGAATTGATATAAGTCGCTCCCATCACAGTGCCAATATACTGATATCGGCCGGAATTTCTATTTAATAAATACAATCCGGTAGCCGTGCCAATCCACATATGTTCTTTATCATACTCAGCAATAGAAGTGATAGAACTCACTCCGGGGTATAAGCGCACCTTTTGGGTTTCCAAATCAAAACATTTCAAGTTATAAAATCCGCCCGACCATATGTTACCTTTCGAGTCTTTTATCATATTACGAATATATTTATCCGGCCGCATGTTGATAGATGTGAGCAGGTAAGGAGAGAAGTACTCGACAGATAATGTATGCTTGTTTATTTTGTAAATACCCGAAGTATAGCCACCTGCCCAAATAATTCCGGGAGATACTTCGCACAAAGTAATAAATATGTGATTTTTATCTTTCAATTGCTCATTAAAAGAACTCAGGAATGAATGCCACTGTCCTGTTGTTGAATTATAAACGCTGATACCGTTACTGGTGCCAAACCATAAATCGCCCTCACTGTCTTCAATCACGGCATGTACCTGATCATTGATTAATGACTGTTTATTTCCCATAGCATGCTTCAACCAATGGTAATTTTCATATCGATAATCTATAATTGTAATACCTGTCGGATAATTGGCAAGCCATATCCGCTTTTCTTCATCAACAAATATATCATTGATATTATCACCGTTCATCTCATTGTAACTTTGATAGTTTGCTACAATATAATGCTCTAGTTTACATGTATCTACATCAATCTTATATACCCCCATCCCTTCTGTTGATATTAATAGCTGCGACTCGTCTAATGGAAAGATACAAGTTATGTTTACATCACTTAAATCAGCTTCAGGTTTTATTATTTCCCAGCTATTCATATCGTAGATGAATATTCCTCTCTCAAATGAACCGATAAACAATCTTTTTGATGCTTGATGATAATACAGCTCGCTTACTTGCGCATGGAAATAGTCAAGCGTTTCAACAGGGATAATTTCCAATTCGCCGTTTTCCAGTTTGGCGTATCGGACTCCTGTTTCTGTCGCTATAAAAAAATGGCGCTCGTCCACTTGCGTTATTGCCGTTATATTGCTATACAGTATATTGGGGAATTGGATTATCCGGGCATTCTCGGTATTATAAAGCAATATGGAATGCTTACGGCATAACCATATATTATCATTGTTGTCCATATAACCATAACTAATCGTTTCCAAGCTATTCGGCAACTTATACACCATTTTAAAGTCATCATACTTTGATTCATATTGGAAAATCCGTCCCTGTTTGCCAATGACCCATGTTCCTATATGAGGTCTGGTATATATCCACCCCAGATGGATAGGAGCTTCAAGTGCACTGTCATTCTTATTTAGTTTGTAATGCTTTATATCTTTACCATTGTAGCGATCCATTCCTTCATCGGTAAGAAACCACATATATCCTTGAGCGTCTTTCTGGATACTGAATATTCTTCGATTACTCAAACCATTTTCTGTACCTATGTATTTGTATGTTTGCGCAGTGACCCAAATAGGAAAAAAGAAGAGAATATAGATAATGTATTTCATATCAGTATTTATTTTATACTATTTCTAATGGTAATAGTCAACAAAACTATACAAAACCAATGAAAGAAACAAAGAAACAGGAGATATTCTTCCATTATATACATATAATGTGCATTTTGTCTGATCTGTTTAATCAAACTTTGTGCCTAATCCTTTTTATATACCCATATGTTTAATATAAAATAAATCACCACCTGAATCCATATAGGGTTATCAATACCAAGGCATTAATTCTATTGGATAAGAAACTCCAGAAAGGAAAATCAATTCGACTGAGAAAAAGACAATCATGAGTAACGGTGCTTCCGAATCCGTAAAATACCGGGAAGCTGTCAGTCCCAGAAAAGAAGTAGCCGTCAGATAAGGGATTGATACTAATACAATAATTTTCTCAATTAAAAAAACAGGATTTTTATTTGAGATATAAAAATTATATCTACCTTTGCAATACAATTTGAAGGAAGCTCCTTTGAATTGGCAAAAATGCGGTAGTAGCTCAGTTGGTAGAGCATTAGCTTCCCAAGCTAAGGGTCACGAGTTCGAGTCTCGCTTACCGCTCCAGTGATAATCAGGTAGTCATTTTAGAATGACTACCTGATTTCTGTTTATAGAACAAGACAACGAAAATAATGCATGAAGAATAGGGCAGTTCGTGCATTTTTCGTATTTTTGCACCCTGTTTTGACACTTACGGAAACTTTAAATAAAAAAATATAATGGCAAAAGAACTGAAAGACCTTACCAAACGTAGCGAAAACTACTCGCAATGGTATAACGATTTGGTGGTAAAAGCTGATTTGGCAGAACAGTCTGCCGTACGCGGATGTATGGTGATTAAGCCTTACGGATACGCAATCTGGGAGAAAATGCAACGTCAACTGGACGAAATGTTTAAAGAGACAGGACACGTGAATGCATACTTCCCATTATTAATCCCCAAATCATTCCTAAGCCGTGAAGCCGAACACGTAGAAGGCTTCGCAAAAGAATGTGCCGTAGTAACGCATTATCGTTTGAAAAATGCTGAAGACGGTTCGGGCGTAGTAGTAGACCCTGCCGCTAAATTGGAAGAAGAATTGATTATCCGTCCGACATCAGAGACTATTATCTGGAATACATACAAGAATTGGATTCAATCCTATCGTGACCTGCCTATCCTTTGCAATCAATGGGCAAACGTTTTCCGTTGGGAGATGCGTACCCGTTTGTTTCTGCGTACTGCTGAATTCTTGTGGCAGGAAGGGCATACCGCCCATGCTACTCGCGAAGAAGCTGAAGAAGAAGCTGTCAGAATGTTGAATGTATATGCCGATTTCGCTGAGAAATATATGGCTGTTCCGGTAGTAAAAGGTGTAAAATCAGCTAACGAACGTTTTGCCGGCGCACTTGACACTTACACCATCGAAGCTATGATGCAGGATGGCAAAGCATTGCAAAGTGGTACTTCTCACTTCTTGGGACAAAACTTTGCAAAAGCGTTCGATGTTCAGTTTGTGAACAAAGAAAACAAGTTGGAATACGTTTGGGCTACTTCATGGGGTGTTTCTACTCGTTTGATGGGTGCATTGATTATGACTCATTCTGACGACAACGGTTTAGTATTACCACCGCATCTGGCTCCGATTCAGGTAGTTATCGTTCCTATCTATAAGAATGATGAGCAACTGAAGCAAATCGATGCTAAGGTAGAAGGTATTGTTGCTAAATTGAAAGCACTGGGTATCTCAGTAAAATATGATAATGCGGACAACAAGCGTCCGGGCTTCAAGTTCGCAGATTATGAGTTGAAGGGCGTTCCTGTCCGTTTGGTAATGGGTGGTCGCGACCTCGAGAACAATACGATGGAAGTGATGCGCCGCGATACGCTGGAAAAAGAAACTATTACGTGCGACGGTATCGAGACATACGTTCAGAACTTGCTTGAAGAAATACAAGCAAATATCTACAAGAAAGCATTAGACTATCGTAACTCCAAGATTACGACAGTAGATACCTATGACGAATTCAAAGAAAAAATCGAAGAAGGCGGATTTATTCTTGCTCACTGGGACGGAACTACCGAAACTGAGGAAAAGATTAAAGAAGATACAAAAGCTACCATCCGTTGTATCCCGTTCGATTCCTTTGTTCCGGATGACAAGAAACCTGGAAAATGTATGGTTACAGGCAAACCATCTGCCCGTCGTGTAATATTTGCACGTTCCTATTAAGCATTAGAAAGCAAATCTGATAGAATTAAAGGTCGGGAATGAATATATTTCCCGGCCTTTTTATGTCCATTTCAGTTTTATTTCAGAAATATCTCCTTTCTTTGTAATGCATTTATAAAGAAGAAAGGAAGAAAGGAAAAAGAACAATGAAGATATTGATTGTAGAAGACGAGCCGTCTTTAAGGGAACTGATCCAATGTTCGCTTGAAAAAGAACGTTATGTTGTGGAAACAGCGGATGACTTCAATTCAGCATTACGTAAAATCGAAGATTACGATTATGATTGTATCTTGTTGGATATTATGCTACCTGACGGAAGCGGGCTTGACCTTCTCGAACGATTGAAAGCCCTTCATAAACGGGAAAACGTAATTATCATTTCCGCAAAGGATTCTTTGGAAGATAAAGTTCTGGGACTTGAACTCGGGGCGGATGATTACTTACCGAAACCATTTCATTTGGTGGAACTGAATGCCCGAATAAAAAGCGTGATACGCCGTCGTCAACAGGATGGAGAGATAGATATCCGTCAGGGAAATGTCCGGATAGAACCGGACAAGTTCCGTGTATTCGTTAATGACCGCGAACTGGAACTGAACAGAAAGGAATATGATATTCTTCTATACTTCATTAACCGTCCCGGAAGATTAATCAATAAAAATACATTGGCCGAATCTGTGTGGGGAGATCATATTGACCAGGTAGATAATTTCGACTTCATATATGCCCAAATCAAGAATCTACGCAAAAAGCTCAAAGATTCGGGCGCAACCCTTGAAATAAAAGCTGTCTACGGATTCGGATATAAATTGATTGTTGAATAAAAAGAGACTATCATCCATGAAATTAATATATTACATCATTCTTCGCATCACCCTTGCTCTAACTCTTATCTTGACAGTTTGGGCTGTTTTCTTTTATGTCACGATGATTGACGAAGTGAATGATGAAGTGGATGATGCTTTGGAAGACTATTCGGAAACAATCATTATCCGCGCGTTGGCAGGAGAGGAACTACCCTCTGAGACTAACGGTTCCAACAATCAGTATTATATGACGGAAGTAAGTAAGGAATATGCGGAAAACCGGGAAGATATTCTGTACAAAGACTCTATGGTATATATTAAAGAAAAAGGAGAAACCGAACCGGCACGCATTCTTACCACGATCTTTCAGGATGACGAAGGACGATACCATGAACTGACAGTCTCTACTCCAAGTATCGAAAAAGATGATTTGAAAGATGCTATTCTGGTATGGATCATTTTTCTGTATGTGGCTTTACTATTATGTATTATTATAATTTCAGTGTGGGTATTCTATCGGAACATGCACCCGCTTTATGTCCTTCTCCACTGGTTGGACAATTATCAAACCGGGAAAAAGAACGAACCATTGAACAATAATACCCAAATTACGGAATTCAGGAAATTGAATGATGCCGCCATCCGTTATGCAGAACGCACCGAACAAATGTTTGAACAACAAAAACAGTTTATAGGAAATGCTTCGCATGAGATACAGACTCCGCTTGCCATCTGCCGCAATCGTCTGGAAATGCTGATGGAAGATGAGTTATTGTCAGAAAAGCAACTGGAAGAGCTGATGAAAACGCATCAGACCCTGGAGTACATTACCAAACTGAATAAATCCCTGTTATTACTTACCAAGATAGATAACAGGCAGTTTACCGATACCAAACAGTTGAAATTAAATATGCTTCTCAAACGGTATTTGCAAGACTATGAAGAAGTCTATCACTATCGCAATATAAAAACAAGCATTGAAGAACAGGATGTTTTCAATATTATGATGAATGAATCTCTGGCAGTAGCTTTGCTGACTAATCTTCTGAAGAATGCATTTGTGCATAATGTGGATAGGGGACATATCCGAATAGTTGTTAGTAAAAACAATATAACTTTCCGGAATACAGGAGTAGAGCATCCGTTGGATAAGGAACATATCTTCGAACGTTTCTATCAAGGTGCCAAGAAGGAAGGTTCTACCGGATTGGGATTGGCAATAGCCGCATCCATTTGTCGCTTGCAGCATCTGATTCTACGATATTACTACGAACAGGGAGAACACTGCTTCGAGATTTCCAGCATCTGATTTTGTGGTGAAATTATAGTGACGCTATCTGCATGGGATAGTGACGGTATCCCATACACATAGTGACGCTATGATGACGGTATAGCGTCACTATAATTTTCGATGAGTTTTTTGCGGAATTTCTCAAAATTCCCAAATCTTTTCAGATTCTGTTCTCATCTTTGCAGTATAAATTGAATGACAATAGTAAAACCAATTTAAAAAACAATGATTATGAGAAAGTTAGTATTCTTATTAGTATGCTTGTTCACTTTGCAAACAGTGGCACATGCAGATGATGACAAGCCAATTCAAGTTACTCAAATGCCACAACCGGCACAACAGTTTATCAAACGACATTTTGCCAACAGCAAAGTAGCGTTAGCCAAAATGGAAAGTGATTTCTTCTATAAAAGTTATGAGGTGATTTTTACGAATGGCGATAAAGTGGAGTTTAATAACAAGGGAGAATGGACGGAAATCGATTGCAAACATACGGTCATCCCCGCAGCAACAATCCCCACAGCTATCCGACAATATGTAACGACCAACTATCCTGACGTGAAAGTACAGAAAATAGAACGTGATAAAAAGGAATATGAAGTAAAACTTTCCAATCGTACGGAATTGAAATTTGACTTGAAATTCAACTTGATTGACATTGATAACTAAACCCTTAAAATTGAGACAATGATGAAACTGAAAATTTATATACTTATATTAGCGTTAGGCGCTGCATGGAGCTTGCAAAGCTGTGACAATGATGACCATGATTCCATCGCTGTTCCTGTTGAATTGCAAAATGCCTTTTCATCCAAATATCCGAACGCGGTCAATGTGAAATGGAAAGGCAAATCAGGATATTATGTAGCGGATTTCTATGATGGATACGAAACGTCTGCATGGTTCACTCAAGATGGGAAATGGCAGATGACAGAAACGGATATACCTTATATGGCACTGCCACAAGCTGTAAGAAAATCCTTTGAAGCAACAGAATACCATACTTCATGGAGAACAGATGATGTAGACAAACTGGAGCGGAAAGGTGTTGAAACGGTTTATGTGATCGAAGTAGAGAAGCAGAATCAGGAGTTGGACTTGTATTATTCCGGAGAAGGAGTGCTGATAAAGAAAGTTGTAGATACTGATGATAGAGATGATCAGTATTTGCCTGCCCCAAACGTAACATTGACAGATGAAATGCGCAGGTTCCTTGATACTAAATACCCCGGTCTCAAATTAATCGAAGTTGATGTTGAGGACGAAGGAAAATATGCTGGATACACAGAGGTTGATATTATCCATGAAAGATTTGGCAAAGAAGTTCTGTTCAACAAAAATGGCGAGTGGGTTCTGACCTCTTGGGAAGTGCATTTCAGCACGCTACCTGAACCTGTAAAAAATAGGATTAATGACACATATCCCGGCCAAGTTGATGATGATGACGTTGAATATGTGGAAGAAGCGACAGGTTGCACATATTACTTAATAGATATAGAAAACAGTAAACAAGATGTGAAAATATCGGCTGACGGACAGATACTGAATTAATGTTCTGTGATGATCAACTTTCTGAGATAATAATGATTACTGCTAAGAAGTTCTTTTCGGGAAAACATCTTTCCCATATCAAAACTGATTAGTACAGATTTAGATGTAACCGACAAAAGGGGCTGACTAAAAAGTCCCCACCGAAAAAAAAGTTCTCTCTATCCGCTGATATGAGAGAACTTTTATGTATATTTAGGCTACCAAACCAATGTAAATATACATAGTCAAAGATATG
>Ga0073908_1002575_pt1 | contig 21480 bp, 19 predicted proteins | sample MucameincwithD2O_FD_65484 | JGI IMG/M metagenome (GOLD analysis project Ga0073908, IMG submission 65484) | Mouse cecum microbial communities from Vienna, Austria - Mucus amended microcosms incubated with D2O | ecosystem: Host-associated > Mammals > Digestive system > Large intestine > Cecum...
ATACAGCAAACTCTTCCCTTGCCATGCGTCTAAATCCTTGCCACGCCGCTCTTTCTTGCCGCCTCGGCAACTGCCTTTGCCACAACATCTTTCACACGCGGATCAAATGCTGCCGGAAGAATATACTCGGCATTCAACTCCTCATCACTCACAAGAGATGCAAGCGCATATGCAGCAGCTACCTTCATCTCATCGTTGATATCACTTGCACGCACGTCCAGGGCGCCGCGGAAAATGCCAGGGAAAGCAAGAACATTGTTCACCTGGTTCGGATAATCACTGCGTCCTGTAGAAATAACAGCAGCACCGCCTGCCTTTGCCTCTTCCGGGAAAATCTCCGGGGTCGGGTTCGCACATGCAAAGATGATCGGATCGCGACCCATGGTCTGGACCATTTCCTTTGTCAGGGTACCAGGCGCAGAAACTCCGATAAATACGTCAGCGCCTTTGATCACTTCGCTCAGGGGCCCTTTCTCACAGTTCTGGTTCGTAATCTCCGCCATCTCTTCTTTAATCGGGTTCAGTCCTTCTCTTCCTTTGTAAATTGCCCCATGGCGGTCTGTCATGATGACATTTTTCAGCCCCATACTCATCAGAAGACGGATAATCGCAATGCCGGCTGCTCCTGCACCGCTCGTCACAATCTTCACTTCACTGATATCCTTCTTTACCAGCTTCAGCGCATTGATCAGTCCTGCCAGCGTAATAACAGCCGTACCATGCTGATCGTCATGGAAAATCGGGATATCACAGCACTCTTTCAGTCTTTTCTCAATCTCAAAACAGCGCGGCGCACTGATATCCTCCAGGTTTACTCCGCCAAAGCTGCCTGCCAGAAGCGCTACGGTATTTACAATATCATCCACACTTTTGCTGCGCACGCAAAGCGGCACTGCATCCACATCGCCGAATGCCTTAAACAACACACATTTCCCTTCCATAACAGGCATACCTGCCTCCGGACCGATATCCCCCAGACCAAGAACTGCTGTACCGTCTGTCACAACAGCTACCGTATTCCAACGGCGAGTCAGCTCATAGCTCTTATTCACATCCTTCTGAATCTCCAGACAGGGCTGTGCAACGCCAGGCGTATAGGCCAGCGAAAGCGCCTCTTTGCTGTCAACCGAAGCCCGTGCCGTTACTTCTATTTTCCCTTTCCATTCATAATGCTTTTTCAATGACTCTTTTGCGTAATCCACACCGATCTCCTCCTGTTTACAATACTGATACTACACTTTTTTCACTTTATCTTCTTCTATTTTACTTCTTTTTTCCGCTTCGTCAACCACCATTTCCTTCTATCTCTGTATCTCTTTCGGAACATTTTCAATGATCCGTTTCTTAAGTCTTCTGCCCACCTGTCTTCTGCACTTTTTTTCTTAAACTTTTCTTGGGGAACTTTACTAACGATTAATATTATTTTATAATGGAGCAAATGTGCGCTAATTCGACAAATATTACGAAAAGGAGGAATTTTCCTTGTATATCCGCAGATTTATATCCGTATTAGCTGCCGCAATCTCTGTCGGCATCTGTGTTTTCATCACTTACATAAGCCGCGACGTGGATTTCGGCACAATCATTTTCAATCTTTCTTTCCTCGCCGTCATGCTTTTGATGGTCTTTGCAGCCTGTTCCGCGGGTATGTTCCGCCTTATGCAGATATGCAAAGGTCTGAAAAATGGCATAGCTGCTGTCAAAAACGGTACAGCCCAGACTTTAAATGCGTCAAATGGCACCCTTTCACTCTTTGAGAATGATTTTCTGGACGACTGTTACCAGCAGTACTGCCATATGACAGACGGCAATCCGGATGCTTCCTGCGATATCCGCGGCTTTATCAGTGAGGAATCCGTTGAGACTTATGTACATCGCGGCATTCTGGAGATGATTCCTGATATCCTCACCAGCCTCGGTATTCTTGGTACGTTTGTAGGCTTGGTCATGGGACTTCGCAGCTTTGACCCTTCCGGATATGAGCAGATGGCCGGTTCGATCACACCGCTGATCAATGGTATCAAAGTTGCGTTCATCACATCCATCTATGGTATATCACTGTCGCTTTCGTTCTCCTTTAACCTGCGCAGTGAATTTTCAAACCTTTCGACATTGATTGAAGAATTCCTTGACGTATATTATCTGAATGTACGTCCTCCTTATGAAGTAGATTCTCTGTCCCGCCTTCTGGAAGGACAGAAATCAAGAGAAGAAATGGCAAAGGATCTGACTTCTGTTTTTGTTGAACAGATGGCCAAAAGCTTTGAAGAAGTCATCACGCCAGCCTACGACCGCATGACAAACGGAATCAATCAGGTGGTTGCATCCTTCACACAGAGTCAGGCACAAGTTATGACTCAGGTCTGTGAGGCAGTCGTTCAGCAGATGCGCAGCGAATTAAACGATGACTTTGCTAAGCTCAGCGACACGATTCAAAATCTGGAAAAAGCGCAGCATTCCTACACTGATTTTATGGACCGTTCCATGGTCCGTCTGCAGCAGACTTTCGTGTCTATGCAGGAAAACATGTCCCAGATGGATGAGTACAACACCAGCTCCTTCGACAAACTAAATGCCGCGCAGCGTGAGGCCATGCGTGTCAACCAGGAGCAAAAAGAGACTTATCAAGATTATATCCGCTTTATGTATCAGTCCATTGAAAAGTTTTCCGAAGTATGGGAAAAGAACGGCGAAAAAATGCAGCAGTATACAGAAGAAATCGGCCGTATGGGACCCGTGCGTTCCAACCAGGAAATTCTTGACAGCCTGAACAACCTCGCAGCCCAGATTCGCGAGGTACAGCGAAGCCAGCATGCCGCCTCCCTGTCAGCCGAAATGAACGACAGTGAGACACAAACCGAAATGATTGCACGGACACTCCGCAAACTGGATGAGCTGACGGAGCTTGTCGATACCCCGAAGCTGTTCCGAAGCCGGAAAAAGAAATAATTTCTGATACAGCCGTGTACCAATATTCCAGAAAGTGAGTGACCACATGTATTCGAAACGCAAAAAAACCTATGAACGCCATAATATCTGGCGCTCCTATTCTGATATGATGGCGGGTCTGTTACTTCTTTTTGTACTTGTTATGTGTATTTCTTTTATGCAGGCTCAGAAAAATTATCAGGAAAAGCTTGCGGAAGAAGCCGCACACCAATTGACACAAGACCAGCTTCTCTCCGAACTCGAAGAACGCGAAAGTCTCGTTGCGTCCCAGCAAAGCGCACTGGACGAACAGTCTGCACTTCTTGCCAGACAGCAAAAAGATCTTGATTCGCAGACAGCGCTCGCTGCGCAGCAAAAAGCAGATCTTGATGCACAGTCTGCACTTGTGCTTTCCCAGCAGCAGGAGCTCGAAAGGCAAAATTCCCTGATGCTTCAGCAGCAGGCCGCCCTGGATGAGCAGGAGCAGCTAATGGCCCAGCAGCAGCAGAAAATTGAACAGATCATTGGTATCAAAGCTGATCTGATCGCTGATCTCAAACAGGAATTTGACCAGCAAAGCCTGAACGTGATTATTGACGAAGCCGACGGCTCTATCGCACTTGATTCCAACGTCCTTTTCGGCTACAACGAAAACGAACTGACGGACGAAGGAAACGCGATGCTGAGCGAAATCCTTCCGATCTATTGCAAGGTGCTGATGAACGAAAAGTATCAAGATTATCTGGCTGAAGTCCGCATAGACGGATACACTGATACAAGCGGGGATTATCTCTACAACCTGCGGCTTTCTCAGGAACGCGCCCTGGCAGTCGCCAACTATCTGATGACAAACGCAGACTCCTTCCTGACCACGGAAGAACACGAAGCGCTTCGTTCCAAGCTGACAGCCAACGGCCACTCCATGAGCAACCCTGTATATACAGAAGACGGCCAGATCAACATGGACGCTTCACGCCGTGTGGAAATCAAATTCAGCCTGAAGGATGAGGAAATGATTAATGAATTGAAACAGATTCTTGACAAAAATGTAGAATAAATAGAGCATTTCAAGAAAACACCGCTCAATTGGCTGAATGTAATAAAATATAATAATATAAAAGAGGTATTGCAAAACTTTCGGTCTGCATATTGCGCAGATAGATCGAAACGTTTTGCAATACCTCTTTTAGGACATGAAAAAAGCGGGTGATGGGAATCGAACCCACGTATCCAGCTTGGAAGGCTGGTGTTCTACCATTGAACTACACCCGCAAATCTGTTCTTTTTAACAACGGATTTATTTTACCGCAAATCATTTAAAATGTCAACTAAAAAATATAAAAATATTTACCTCGGCTATTTATAATGAAAGTAAGGCAATCAGAGACTGCCTGAATAAATTTATTCAGGCAGTTCTGCATTTTTTTCTTTTCTTCTATTGTATTTTGTATTATCCTGTTTACAGCAGTTGCGAAACCTGTTTCGTAATCATTTATAATAGGAAATTACAACATCGGAGAACCTTTATGAAACTATTGATTGTGGAAGATGAAAAACTACTTGCCGCCTCTTTAAAGACACTTTTTACTGCAAAAGGCTTTGAAGCAGATGTGGTGTACGACGGAGAATCCGGCGCTGAGCTGGCGTTGCTTGGGATCTACGATCTTTTGATTGTTGACGTGATGATGCCAAAAATGAATGGTTTTGAAATGGTGCAACAAATCCGGCGTAAACGCTGCGGTGTTCCGGTTCTGATGCTGACCGCAAAATCAGAGGTTGCAGACCGGATTCAAGGCCTCAATTCCGGAGCTGATTATTATCTGGCAAAGCCATTTGATACGCGGGAGCTTCTGGCCTGTGCCAATGCTCTTTTGCGCAGACAGGGAAGTGAAGTCAATGTACTGACGTTTGGAAATACTGCCCTTGATCTCTCCTGCGGGGTACTCTTTCACGGTGAAAAAAACATCCGGCTTTCTGCCAAGGAGTTTGACGTGATGCGCCTGCTTTTACAGGCAGGCAAACGCAATCTTTCCAAAGAAGCAATTCTTTCCAGAGTGTGGGGATATGATTCCAATGCAGTGGAAAATCATGTGGAAGTTTATGTCGGCTTTCTGCGCAAAAAGCTTGCGAGCATTGAATCAAACATCTCCATTGAGGCAATCCGCGGACTTGGCTATCATCTGGAGGTGAATCCTACATGCTGAAAAAATTACGTCTGAAGCTCATCTGCTTTATGATGGCTCTGATCAGTGTAACGCTGTGTATGATTTTCCTGCTTCTGCTGCACTTTACCCGCATAAATCTTGAAAAGGAAAGCATGCTTATGATGCAGAAAGCCGGCTCCATTCCAAGCCCTCTTGAATGGTCCGGGGATACTGCTTCCCAAGTACAGCTTCCCTGTTTTACAGTCCAGCTCAGTCCTATGGGGGAGATCATGGCATCCGGAAACAGCATTTATGATCTTTCCGATAAAACCTTTTTAAAGGAGCTTGCTGACATTGTTTTTTCTTCCCTGTCGCAAAGCGGAACAATTGACAAATATCAACTGCGCTATCTTCACGTCATGACCCCCGGTCCAGGAGGAGAACGGCTTGTGTTTTCTGATATCTCCAGGGAGCAAAACACGCTGCGGCATCTGTTTCGTACCTGCATTTTCATTGGACTGTTCAGCCTTATGGCCTTTTTCTTTATCAGTATGTTTCTGGCCAGATGGGCCGTAAAACCAGTGGCCCATGCCTGGGAAGAACAGCGCCGTTTTGTCGCTGACGCCTCCCACGACCTCAAAACTCCTCTGACCGTGATCCGTGCCAATGCAGAAATGCTCCAGTCCGGAGAATTTCATCCCGACGATCAAATACAGTTATCGGATAACATTCTTACCATGTCCTGTCAGATGCAGAATCTCGTAGAGGGAATGCTGGAGCTGGCACGAACAGACCAAAGAACAGATACAGCCGCTTTCTCCAAAATCAACCTCAGTGATACGATGCAGCATGCCCTGCTTCCTTTTGAGCCTGTGTTTTTTGAAAAACATCTGGAGCTTGAAAGCAGTCTTGAACCGGATATTTTTGTAAACGGCAATGCCGCATATCTGGAAAAACTGCTGGATATCCTGCTCGACAACGCTGCCAAGTATTCTTTCCCCAAAGGAAAAACAGCTGTCTCCTTGACCAAATCGGGGAACAGACATTGCACAATTACGGTCAGCAATCCGGGAGAAACGATTTCTCCTCAGGATCAGAAAAATATTTTCAAACGGTTTTACCGTGCAGATAAAGCCCGCACCCAGGGAAAAAGCTACGGACTCGGATTATCCATTGCCGAAAATATTGTCCTTTTGCATAAAGGAAAAATCTCGTGCGAAAGTTCGATGAATGTCAATGTATTTTCGGTCCGTCTCCCGCTTTGCTAAAATATTCTTTCTAATTTTCATCATACTATTTACAGGAGATTTTATCTATGAATCTACTCACAGCAGAACACCTGACAAAAATATTTACCCAGCGAAAGCTTCTGGACGACGCAGATTTCTCCATCAACGAAGGAGAAAAAATCGGTGTCATTGGTGTCAATGGCACCGGAAAATCAACACTTCTGCGTATCATAGCCGGTCTGGAGGAGCCCGATGGGGGAACTGTAACAAAAGGACGAAATCTTACTGTCCGTTATCTTCCGCAGACTCCCGTCTTTGATGAAGGAGCCACCGTTCTTGAAGCGATTCTGAAAAATAACAGAACCAGTCTGAACGAATGGAGCATCGAGAGCGAAGCCATGGCTTCCATCAACCGCCTCGCACTCCCGGCAGCCGATGAAAAGGTTGCCCTGCTCTCCGGCGGCCAGCGGAAACGTATCTCTCTTGCAAATGCTGTTCTGGCTCCGGTCGACATTCTCGTTCTTGACGAGCCGACCAACCATCTGGACAGTGAAATGGCCGGGTGGCTTGAAGATTATCTCACCGATTTTGGGGGCGCGATTGTCATGGTTACTCACGACCGCTATTTTCTGGACAGCATCGCCACCAGAATCATTGAAATTGATCATGGAAAAATATACAGCTACCCCGGAGATTACGCAAAATATCTGCTGCAAAAGGCACAGCGGCAGAATATGGAAATCGCATCGCAGCGTAAACGGCAAAGCCTTCTTCGCACAGAGCTGCAATGGCTCTCCCGCGGTGCCAGAGCACGTTCTACCAAACAGAAAGCGCATATTGAACGAATCCGGGCCATGCAGGAAATCCAGGGCCCCATCGAAGACGCTCAGGTACAGATCAGTTCCGTCACGAGCCGTATGGGGCGCACCACAATCGAACTGGAGGATATCTGCAAATCCTACGGTGAAAAACGTCTGATAGATCACTACACCTATATTTTCCTGAAAAATGACCGCATTGGTATTGTGGGACCAAACGGATGCGGCAAAAGTACACTCCTGAAAATCATAAACGGCATCGTTACGCCGGACGAAGGCAGCGTAACCGTCGGCCAGACAATCCGCATCGGCTATTTTTCTCAGGAAAGTAAGGAAATGGATGCCTCGCTGACCGCAATCGAATACATCAAAGAAGTCGGAGAATACATAAAAACCTCAAACGGCCGTATCACTGCATCACAGATGATGGAACGTTTTCTCTTTGACGGGACCATGCAGTGGTCCAAAATCGAAAAATTTTCCGGCGGAGAAAAACGGCGTCTTTACCTCCTGCGCGTACTGATGAATGAGCCCAACGTACTGATTCTTGATGAGCCAACCAACGATCTTGATATCCAGACGCTTGAAATTCTCGAAGAATATCTCGATCATTTCGAAGGCATTGTCATTACAGTCTCCCATGACCGGTATTTTCTTGACCGCACGGCGCGCCGGATTTTCGCCTTTGAGGGAGATGGACAGATTCGCCAGTATGAAGGAGGCTATTCGGACTATCTGAATGCCCGGGCTGCAAATCAAACAGCCCTGCCAAACGCAGGACACCCGGGAGCACAAATGCTGACTGGCGCTGAAAAAGCAGATTCTGGCAACACTGACAGCAGGAAAACATGGGGAGGTCCAAAAAAGCTGAAATTTACCTACAAAGAGCAGAAAGAATTTGAAACCATTGACGACGATATCGCTGCACTTGAGGCCCGACTTGACACACTTGAACAGGAAATGGTCACAGCCGCAACGAATTATGGCCGACTGAATCAGCTCATGCAGGAAAAAGAAACACTGCAACAGTCGCTTGACGAAAAAATGGAACGCTGGATGTACCTGACCGAATTATACGAAAAAATACAGAATCAATAAGCATCCCTTTTTCTACTGAAAAGAAAAAAGGAACTGTTTGAAAACCGGTTTTATAAAAACCAATTTCTGCAACAGTTCCTTTTTACATACAAGTCAGCTCATTCTGACCTTATATGATTTTACGCTTCCTCGAAGTCCTCTTTTCCCACACCGCAAATCGGGCATACCCAATCCTCAGGAAGATCTTCAAAAGCTGTTCCCGGTGCGATTCCGTTATCCGGATCGCCTACTTCCGGATCATACTCATAACCACATGGTCCACATACATACTTTTTCATAGTCAGTTACTTCCTTTCTAAAATCTTTTCTTATCAATTATATCATGTTTTTCAGAACAGGCAATCTCTTTTTACGTTCTTTTCTATTCTCTCTTTTTTTCAGATAAATATACGAATCCCGTATCACCGAATCATCATTTCTGATTTGGCGTTTTCACAATCTCAGGTCTTGGCGAAATCTCTCCTGCCCTCATCAACGCAATCTTCGTCATAAGCGGACCTGCAAGCTCATATACCAGTACCGAAAACAGTGTAATATTTCGAATCAGTCTTCCTGCTTCTCCCATGGTTTCCGTCACCGTCATCGACATTCCAAGCGCTACGCCTGCCTGCGGAAGCAGGGTAATTCCGAGGTACTTACGGATTGTATCGCTGCATTTCATCGCTTTTGCTCCTGCGTATGCTCCCACACATTTTCCGCCTGACCGGAAAATAATATATGTAATACCGATTCCTACAATCGCCAGATTCCGGAACACGCCCAGCTCCAGTTCTGCTCCACTTAATACAAAAAACAGTACAAACAACGGTGCGGTCCACTTATCCGCTCTTGCCATCATATCTTCTGAGAAGTCACAGATATTGCAGAAAATCGTTCCAAGCATCATACATACGAGCAGGGAGGAAAATCCGATTTCCAGTCCGCCCACTTCAAACTTCAACATCGAAAGAGCCACTGTAAACAACACAAATGTGATAACAATCGAAAGTCTCCGGCTGTTCGACTCAAAATGCTGCTCTGCAATTGTCAGAAGCAAGCCCATAAAGGAACCAAGTAACAAGGACAGAATCACTTCCAGAAGCGGCTGTACCAGTACTGACACAATGCTGATGGAACCACTTCCGATTGCTCCCGCAACCCCGCAGGACACAGCAAACACCACAAGACCAATCGCATCGTCCAAAGCAACAATCGGCAGCAAAATGTCGGTCAGAGGCCCCTTAGCTTTATACTGGCGCACGACCATCAACGTCGCAGCCGGTGCCGTCGCTGTCGCAATCGCTCCAAGAATGATCGCAATCGGCATTGTCACAAGCTCCGGCATCATAAAATGCAGTCCGATCAGAGCCGCATCCACAAAAACAGTCGCTGTCAGCGCCTGTGTAAATGCAATCACCGTGGCCTGTCTGCCAATCGCCCGAAGCTGTTTCAGACGAAATTCATTTCCGATATCAAATGCAATAAAACCAAGCGCCACATCACAGAAAATCGAATATTCCTTTACGTTGGCCGCATCCACAAAACCAAAGCCCCGTATTCCAAACTGTCCCAAAACATACGGGCCAATCAGAATACCACCCACCAGATAAGCAGTCACTGCCGGAAGCTTCAGTACCTTCGCTGCACGAGACATCAGAAGTCCTGCCATCATTGCAATGCTCAGACAAAATAATTGTTCCATAATAATCTCCTCTTTTCTGATTACTCTGTCGTCATGGGACAGGCTTTCAAAAACCCCTGTCCGATAACGCAAATCTTATCCCTTGGCAATTATAGCGCAGAATTGAGATTTTTCAAGAGAAATCTTGGAAAAGAGGAGCATATCTGTCTTTTCATATTTTATACAAGCCGCTTCGTGCATCCAGCAAACAAATTTATGGCAGCCAGCACTGATCTGCTTCGATATCCTGTGCAAAAATCCTGCCCTGATCCTTCGGATATTTTGCCTGATGGTACTTAAACAACATCCTGCCGTCTTCCAGATCTCCGAGGATCTCAATTTTCCCAGTCACATGCGACATCACATAGCGAATACATTTTCCCTGTCCGTCCTGCAAAGCCTTCGCGCCTTCTACAATTCGGTATGCGTCGCGCAACGGCACCTGGAACTGGCTGTAAACACCCTGAACCGGCCGGCACTGGAATACATAGTACGGAATGACACCGATTGATACGACTTTTTTCAGAAGTGTCCCTAAAATCTCCGGTGTATCATTGATTCCTTTCAGAAGAACCGTCTGATTTTTCACTATAATTCCCGCTTCCAGCAGTGCGCGGACAGCCGCCTTTGCTTCTTCAGTCACCTCGTTCGGATGATTGAACTGCGTCACCACGTAGATCTGCTTTTTCTTTCCGTACTCTGCCAACATCTGTACCAGCTCGTTATCTCCGGTAATTCTCTGCGGAAGCACGACCGGTGTTCTGGTGCCGAACCGGATCAGATTCAGATGCGGAATGTCAATAAATTCGTCCAGATATTTCCGCAGAATCTCATTTGTATTTAAAAATGCATCGCCGCCGGAGATGAGAATGTTATCAACTTCCTCATGCTCCCTCACATAATTTGCCATATCAGATATGTACTTTGCTGTTTCCTCGGAGGATAAACCTACCATACGCTTCCGGAAGCAATGGCGGCAGTACATCGCGCACTGGTTCGTTGAGAGGATGAGAACCGTCTGACGATATTTATGCTGCATTCCCGTAATTACCGTATTATCCTGCTCGCCGCTCGTATCCTTATGCCCTCCTGCCAGAAGCTCAGAAAGTGAAGGAACACTCATCTTCCGGATCGGATCTCCCGGGTCATCCGGATCAATCAATGAATAATAATAGGAATTGACATACATCGGAAATTTTTCCTGTATTTCACACAGCTGCTTCATCTCCTCATCCGGAATATGAAGCTTTTCCTGTAATTCTTTCATATCATCGTAACCCTGCCGCAGCATTTCCTGCCAAATTTTCATAGAAATCCCCCTTTCAGTGCAAAAGCCACTCATCCGGCCAAGCAATAGTCCCGAATCTGTTCTCTTTTTCTGCAGTGGCTCTTTATTTACAGTAAACATATAGTTACTTTACTACATTTTACGGCCCTGCGTCAAGCAAATGTTCAAATTTTTCTGATTTTTCTGACACTTTTTGTACATATTCTTCATATTCGATATTTTTTAACACTTCTTGACATTTTTTGCATCGGATAGTACACTCAAATCGTGAGATTTTATAATTATTTATTCTATATCAATAAGTCAGGGTTACCGCAAAGCGATATTTCTACGCGGGCCATTTACTGACAGGAGGAGAGTTATGGAAACGGGACCAATACAGGAATCATTGCTGGCAGTGCTGCCTTTCTGGAATTATCAGATTGCCAGACCATTCAAGCAGCTTCTTGATGACGGTGTCAGCATGGAAATGTATTATTGTCTTCAGGCCATCCGCAGTTTTGACGAAACCATGACCATGTCAGAGCTTGGGCAACGAATTCATATGTCAAAACAGCAGATGACCAAAATTGTAAACCGGCTGGTAGAACACGAATTTGTCAGCCGTGTCTATGACCCGCAGAATCGAAGGGTCATCAAAGTACAGATTACAGAGAAAGCACTGTCCTACATCAAGCAGTTTTCAACCAAAAACACAGAATGCTTCGGGCCGCTGCTCGAAAAAATGGATGAAAAAGATCTCACGGATTTCAGGCAGGCAATCGACACCCTCACGAGAATTTTATCAAAAATTCCTCTGGAAGGGCACTGCGATTCCTGCTAAATTACGAGTTACCTTTTCAATTCCAAAATCGGATCTCCTGCTTTCACAGTTCCTGCGGCAATCTCTCTGATGCTCTGATACGCGTCCGTATTGCAGACAATAACCGGAGAAATTGTGTCATACCCAGCCGCCTCAATAGCCTCTTTATCAAACGCAAGCAGGAGATCCCCTTTTTTCACAGAAGCGTTCTCCGCCACATGCGCAGTGAAATACTTTCCCTTCAGACTGACCGTGTCAAGTCCGATATGAATCAGGAGTTCCGCGCCCTCTTTGGTCGTAATGCTGATTGCGTGTTTTGTTTCAAAAACCATTGTCACCGTACCGTCTGCCGGTGCATATACCTTTCCCTCCAATGGTCTGATTGCCATTCCTTTTCCAAGCATTTCCTCCGCAAAGGTCGGATCGTTAATTTCTTTGCTTTCCACCGCCTCACCGGAAATCGGAGCATAAATCACCTCTTTCTCGGGCTCACTTTTTTTCTTTTTAAAAAAACCAAGCATCTTTCGTCCTCCTGTTTTTTTATTTCTGTTTATTTTGCTCACATCTCCCATTTCTATGTACGAATCCGGCTGATACCATTCGGGCAGCAAACGTCAGACATTGTAAAACAATTCTCTTATTTCCCTTCTATGATACGCAACAAATATTTTTTCACTTTCATGCAATAAATTTTCAGCCAAAAAAATGAGACTGCGGCAAAATAGCGATCCTGCAACATATGTTTTCGATGTCTTTTACATCTATGCCATATATTGTATGGATTCGCGCTTTTGCAACAGTCCCGGAAAATCAAAACATTTTATCCGTATTTGGTTCTTCTATTAAACTACAGCACCGCTCCTACATCTCAAAATCCAGGCAAGCCCGGTTGTGCACAAACGGCCTCACATACGTATTAGCCACATGCTGATGTGCCGGATGACTGGAATACCCTGCAATATCCTCTGCTTTAGCAAACGTCGTCACAAGCGCCATATCGTGCGTGCTGGACGGTATCGGATGAGTCACAAATTCCGCGTTCAAAAGCCCCGGTACCTGTCCTACGAGACCACAGAGATTTTCTGCCATCGCTGCTTTCAGCTCTGGCTTTCTGTCCGCTTCTATTTCTTCTTTAAACTGCCACATAACAATATGATAAATCATATGCATCCTCCTTTTATTCTGCTTTTTTGCTTTCTTCTCCGGCTTCCAGATGAAACATCAGAACAGACAATACCGCAATCCCAGCTGTTTCGGTCCGCAAAATCCGGCGGCCAAGCGTGACCGGATGCGCCCCAGCTTCAGCTGCCAATGCAACTTCTTTTTCCTCAAAGCCGCCTTCCGGTCCGATAAAAACAGCAACGGACTCGCCCGGACGCAATGTCCCGATCAGCTCCCTTGTCTTTTCCATACCGTCTGCCAGTTCATAGGGAATGAACTTTCTGTCATATGTTTTCGCGTATTCCACTGCCTCTCCAAAACTCATGACCGGCCTCACCTGCGGTATGAGCATCCGTTTTGACTGCTTTGCCGCACTCTCAGAAATCGCGTTCCAGCGTTTTCTTTTTACTTCCTCTTTCTTTTTATCCAGCTTTACCACTGTGCGTTTTGTCGCCACCGGCACAATCTCATGTACCCCAAGCTCCACAGCTTTCTGGATAATCAGCTCCATCTTATCGCCTTTCGGCAATCCCTGAAACAGACAGATACGCGAAGGCAGCTCCGTATCCGCATCCTGTGCCCACAGAATTTTCAGCTTAACACAGTCCTCTTCCATCTGCAAGATTTCACAGCGGTACTCTTTTTCACCTTCCATACCGCTGACTGTCACCTGCTCTCCCGGAGCCATCCGCAGCACATTCCGGATATGGTTCACATCGCCGCCCTCTATCCGGATTTCCTGTTCGCCAATCTGGTCTGGTTGCACAAAAAAATGATACATCTTCCCCGTCTCCTGTCGTATGATTACAGCTTCCGTGCAGTCACAGATACCCAGTCCTTCTGGCGTGTTACCTCGACGACTTCAAGTCCTGCTGCTTTCACCGCATTCACTACCGTCTCTTCCTTCTCATCGATGATTCCCGATGTAATATAAATACCGCCTTTCTTCAGCTGCCCGAGAATCACAGGAGTCAGCGGAACCAGTACGTCTGCGAGAATATTCGCAGCTACAATATCATATTTTTCATAGCCGACTGCATCCTGGATTGCTTTATCATCAATAATATTGCCAATCATAACCTCCATCATACCCTCAGGAATCCCGTTCACTTCGAGATTTTCCTTCGCAGCGGTAATCGCACACGGATCAAGATCGGTCCCCACTGCGTGCTTTGCCCCGAGCTTTAAGGCCACAATGGACAAAATGCCACTGCCTGTCCCAACATCCAGCAGCTCTGTCTCAGGTGTCACATATTTTTTGAGCTGACGCATACACAGCTGTGTCGTCTCATGCATCCCGGTTCCAAAAGCAGTTCCCGGATCGATATGGATGATCATTTTATCCTGGTCTTCTTCTTTTACCTCTTCCCACGACGGTATAATCAGAATATCATCCACATAAAACTGATGAAAATACTCCTTCCAGTTATTGATCCAGTCTTTGTCCTCAGTCTGGCTCTCGGTAATCGTTCCCTCTCCGATATCCAAAAAATTTCTCAGCTCCTCGAGCTCTTCTTTCACCCTGGCAAGAATGGCTTCTTTATCTGCATCCTCATCGAGGTAAAAACTCAGATACGCAATCCCGTCATCCTCCGGACAGTCCGGCAAAATATCCACAAACATCTGCTGTTTATCGGACTCCGAGAGCGGCACCTTATCTTCGATTTCCACACCCTCCACTCCGGCATCCGCCAGAGATGAAATCACAATATCCTCAACTTCTGTTTTTGTTTTCAATGTAAATTTGTTCCAGCGCATCGTATCCTCAACTTTCCGTATTCCGGGGCTGGCACATGAAATGTGAGACAGCCCCGGACCCTTTTTTGTGTCATGTATTGCCAGTTTATCACAGGCACTTCCATAAATCAACTGCTCAGATTTTTCTCACATAAGCGGAAAATCCTGCTGCCTCCAGCTGTTCGACCAGCCTTCGGGCATTCTCCTCATCCTGAAAGGCCCCCGCCTGAACAATATATGGAAGCTTCTCCTCTTCCCCATCGTCGCCACCCGGATTTTTGAGCTCGGCAGCCACGTCACGGCGGAACTGTGCCATAGACAGTCCTTCACGATCCCAGATATGCTCCACGTCTGCATGATTCGAGGCAATTCCCATTCTGTACCCCTCCACATGTGATATGATAACATCTTTCCCCTCCGGGTCAAATCCGTAGAGTCTGCAAAGATATGCTGCGAATCTCACGGCAACTTTATAAATCTGCTGAATAAAACTGCGAGTTGCCGCCGGATCAAGGTCCACCCAGTTGGCCGCGGATGTATATTTGATTGTAGATGGTTCTGTCATCTCAAAACTGATATACGTATTATTTCCGCTTCCATTTGGTCCGCTCCCGCAGTGCCAGGCACGGTAATCCCACGGAAGGAGCTGATATACTTCCTCGCCCAAACCGATCACGGCATGTACACAGCTGTCCGCTCCCGGCTGGTTAAAGTTGTTCACAATCACTTTCGGATCAGGCTGCGGCACCCCGATACTGTGAAGCATAATTCCTTTGGGTATAATTCTTCTTCCTGCCTGATAACAGGGATTCTTTGTCGCAGGTCGCACAATAATATCCATAAAACCATTTTCCTTCCTTTTTTCAAATCAAAACAGCATAAAAAACATCCTGCCATTTATCATATTCTGTTTCTGCATGGAAGGTCACTGTGGTCTCGTTCTCAGTAAATCCCGAATGTTTTTACCGCCCATTTTATCAGGCGATACGACGGTGTCTCCAGTTCATCCACCGCCTCTTTCAGTTTTTGCCGGATGGGAATTCCCTGTGGACAGTGCGTCTCACACTTGCCGCACCCGATACACAAGGACGCACTCGAGGATTCCCGGCGCATTGCCGTAGACTGCAAATATTCCCACTTCCCTGATTTTCCCCCTTCTGTATATTTCACATTGTAGCAATGAAACGCCATCGGAATATCAACCCCTTTGGGGCAGGGCATACAATAGCCGCATCCCGTGCAGCCCACCTTCATTCGCTGGTTGATCTCTCTTTTTACCTGCCTGGTCAGCTCGTACTCTTCTTCCCCAAAGACTCCGGCCTCAGACGTCTCTGCAATCCTAATATTCTCCTGTACCATCTCCAGGGAGTTCATACCCGAAAGCACACAAGTCACCTGCGGCTGATCCCACAGCCAGCGAAGTGCCAGCTCTGCCGGCGTAAAACCACTGCCTGCAATCTTTTCCTCTGCCTGTACAGGAAGATTGTTTACCAGACGACCTCCGCGCAGAGGCTCCATAATAATCACGGGTATGTTTTTTGAAGCCGCATAGTTCAATCCCTCCCGGCCTGCCTGGCTGTACTCATCCAGATAATTATACTGAATTTGGCAAAAATCCCAATCATATGCATCCAGCAGCGCTTTGAAATTTCCACTGTTTCCATGGTAAGAAAAACCAATCTGACGAATCTCTCCCGAGGCCTTTTTCCCTTCTAGCCATTCCCGTATGCCAATGGACACAAGTTTCTCCCATGTCTTTACGTCATTCAACATGTGCATCAAATAGTAATCAACATAATTCGTCTGAAGCCTGACAAGCTCTTCCTGAAACTTCTTCTGCGCCCCCGCTACGGAACGAATCAGATAATGCGGCAGCTTTGTTGCAAGGTACACCTCTTCCCTGCACTTATTTTTTGCCAGAATCTTTCCCACCGCTTCTTCATTTCCCGGATAAATATATGCCGTATCCAGATAGTTTACCCCATGTCGGATTGCATACATCAATTCCTGCTCCGCCTTTTCCAGATCAATTGCGGACCCTTTTTTCGTAAAACGCATACATCCATAACCCAAAATAGAAATCTGATTCCCCTTGCTATCTCCCCGATACTGCATATTGTGCTCCTTTCTGACTATTTATCCTTTTCTTTATGTGCTTCTATTCCATTTCATCCCATTTTGCTCCAACCGCCGCCTGACATAAAAGTAACTCGGAACCAGAATCAAATCCGCTCCGGCCCAGGCCAAAACCTCTGCATAAAAAATACCATTTTCTGCAAACAGCACCGGAAGCAAAAGCGCTGCGCCGGTACGCATGATAAACTCCGCAATGCCGGACACCATCGGAAGCACGGTATTGCCAAGTCCCTGAATACAGCTTCTTGTCACATGCAGCAGATACAGAACCGGCAAAAACACTGCCATAATGCACAGATAACGGTAGGCAATTCGAAGTGCTGCCTCTCCCTGCGCGCCTTCCGCAGATATAAAGCACCCAAGAATCACTTTCCCAAATCCAATCATACATGCGGTTATGAAAAGCGAAGTAAACACAGAAATTACAAGCCCTGCCTGCAACCCCTTCGAAACACGCTTTAATTTTCCTGCGCCCAGATTCTGCCCTGCATACGTAACCATTGCATATCCGTAGGAAGTGGCCGCAGTCTCCAAAAGTCCGTACAATTTGTTGGTTGCAGTAAATCCTGCAATAAAAACAACGCCAAAGCCATTTACAACCATCTGGACAATCATTCCTCCGACAGAAATGACAGTATTCTGAAAAGCCATCGGAGCACCGAGCTTCATCAGTCTGGTACCAAGGGCTGCCTGCATTTTCCAGTCAGTCCTCTCCATACGCAGAATTTCCAGTTTGCAAATATGTAAAAAACAATAGACCGCAGAAAGCCCCTGCGCCAGAACAGTTGCCGCAGCAGCCCCCTGCACTCCCCAGCCAAATCCCAGAACAAACAGAAAATCCAGGCCAATATTCATTACAGATGCAATCACCATTGCGACAAGCGGCGTCCTTCCATTACCGAGTGCCCGCAGGATTGCCGCCGCCAGATTATACGCCATCACAACCGGAATCCCGCCAAAAATAATTCTCAGATATGCCATGGAAATCTGTCGTATCTCTTCCGGTGTCTGCAAAAGTCCAAGTACAGTTCCTGCCAATCCTTCACTTGTCACCGTCAGCACTGCTGCACAGATCACAGAAAGAATCACAGAATTTGCAACAACCTGACGAAGCCTCTGATACTCCTGCGCGCCAAATTTCTGCGCCATCAAAATTGCAAAGCCCTGCGTAAATCCCTGTATCGCTCCAAGTGTCAGCCAGTTCAACCAGTCTACGGCTCCGAGGGCCGCCAGCGCGTCCACTCCGAGCACCCTGCCCACAACTGCCGTATCGACAATCGTGTACAGCTGCTGAAAAATATTTCCCGCCATCAGCGGTAAAGAAAAAAAGAGGAGCAGGCGCCAGGGTCTGCCCTCTGTAAGATTCATTGTTCTCATTGTACCTTCACCACTTTATCCTGTCTCCTCAGCCCGGATGCTCCGTACTGCATTTGACACTTTCTTTATCCAAGCGCCACGTCCAAAATCATCATCAGTGCAAATCCCACTGCAAATCCAATTGTACCAAGATTACTGTGTTTCCCCTCGGCCGTCTCCGGTATCAGCTCCTCGACAACGACATAAAGCATAGAGCCCGCGGCAAACGCAAGCAGATACGGCAACAGTGGAATAATGAAACGTGACAGCAAAATTGTGATCACTGCCGCTATTGGTTCCACGGCGCCGGACAGCACCCCCATGAGAAATGCCTTCGGACGGCTCATGCCCTCCTCACTGCGAAGCGGCAAACTGATAACGGCCCCCTCCGGAAAATTCTGGATTGCAATACCAATCGAAAGTGCAAAAGCTCCCGCTAGTGTAATTTCAGACTGATCCGCAAGCATGCCCGCAAATATAACGCCCACTGCCATTCCCTCCGGAACATTATGCAGCGTGACTGCCAAAAGCAGCATTGTCGTTTTTTTCAGTCTCGCACTTGGTCCTTCGGCCTCGTCGCATCCCAGATGAAGATGCGGCACGAGTTTATCCATTGCAAGTAAAAAAACAAAGCCCAACCCGAGACCAACTACTGCCGGGACAAATGCAAAGCGTCCCATTTTCTCTGACATATCCATAGCCGGAATCAATAACGACCATACGGAGGCCGCTACCATGACGCCTGACGCAAACCCAAGGAGCGATTTCTGTAATTTCTGATTCAATTCTTTTTTCAGAAAAAATACACAGGCCGCTCCCAGCGATGTTCCGAGAAACGGAACCAACAGCCCTGCAATTATCTCTTTCATTGAAAGACTCCTTCTCTTTTATGACTCTATCATAGCATATTACATTCCTGCCAGTCTGGTTACACAGCGCGGAAAGAAACCCTGTTTTTTGTCAATTCAGTACAATATCTTCCAACCGGCGTTTCGGCACATAGTGTATATCGTTTTCATCACGGTAATAAGCAACCGGCTCGCCTTCCTCAATCTCTGTAAGTACAATTTCTTCCTTCGGCTTCCCCAGCGCAACAATCAGAAGCGGCGCCAGATACTCCTCCAGTTTCAATGTCTCCTTCACCTCAGAGGCATGAAAATTTCCGATCATACAACCTCCAAGTCCCATTTCAACTGCACTGAGTAAGATTGTCTGCGCCACAATTCCCACATCCTTCTGGAAACGTGTAAGTGATTCCCATACCCTCGTATCCTGGCAGATCACAATAAAACCCGTCGGACACATCCCAGGATGAGGAAGTGTCATATCCGGAAGGCCCCTCGCCCATTTCGTCAACGCCTGAATCTGGTCTACCTCGTCCTTTTCCCAGGCAAGATAATAGCGCAGGGGTTGCTGATTAACACTCGAGGCAGAAAGTCTCGCACAATCCACCATCTCAAGCAATTCCCTGCGCGTAATACGACGGCTCTCATCATAGCCGCGATAACTTCTGTTTGCAATTACCAGATCTTTTAACATTTTCCGCTCTCCTCTGATGCACATCCTCCTAAAAAGGATGCCTTGTTCTTCTATGATTTATTCGATGATTTACCTCAAACTCATCATAAATCATTTTCCGGAAAATGTAAATCAAAAACAACGCCCGTCCATAATTCGATGTTTATCGATGTGTTTCTGCCCTGTCATACTGCTGCACCGCCGCCCGCATCAGTTCTGAATCCGTCGGATATGCCAGAGAATCCGTGCCGATCTTCTGAAACTTTTCACTGCCTCTTCCAAGCAGCAGAATCATCGTTTTCTCCCCATATGCCTCTGCAATCTCTGCTGCCCGTGCCACTGCCTCTTCCCGCTCTTCCACACATTCACACATGCAGCCAGTCATCTCCACATAACCACGTACCTGCCGGGCAATCGCATCCTGACATTCAAGGCCAGGATCATCTGAAGTAATCACCACATGATCCGAAAACAAACCCGCAATAATACCAAGCTCTCTTCTGCGGTTCAATGCCTTTCCGCCCGGACAGCCAAATACCGTAATTATTTTTTTATAAGAACTATACTCCTGAAAAACCGCATCGAAAAGCTTTTCGAAACTCAGCCGATTATGTGCAAAATCTACAATTCCACAGATTTTTCCGTTTTTTGTTGAAAAAGTCTCCATCCTTCCCGGCACTAGCGTTTCTGCGAGCGCACGCTGCATGCAGTGAACCGGTATCCCGTAAACGTATCCTGCCGCAATCGCGGCCATTGCGTTCTCTATATTGAATTTACCCTTCATGGCGAGCTGAAATCGCTCAGAAAAACGATCACACTTTACCCGAAAGCTGATATGCTCATCCTGTACCCGCACTTCACAGCAGTGCAAATCCGCCTTAGGATGATGACCAAATGTCACAATTTTGCCTGCTTTTCTGGCTGCCTTCAAAATCCGCTCCGCATAGTCGCAGTCCAGGTTCAAACAGGCCGCTTCACTTTGCCGGAACATCGACAACTTTGCACTGAAGTAATCCTCAAAGTCCTCGTGCTCCACAGGGCTGATATGGTCCTCTGAAATGTTCAGAAAAATCCCCACCTGGAACTGGATACCGCTGACGCGCCTGTATTTCAGCGCCTGGCTCGAAACCTCCATGGTCACATGAGAAACGTGGTTTTTCCGCGCTCTCGCCAAAAACTCATGAAGCTCTGGAGCCTCCGGGGTCGTCATAACAGCATCCTCCCAGTTTTCCCCATCATAATTCTGTATCGTTGACAGAAGTCCGGTCTCCGGTTCGCCCTGTTCCCGCTTCCATTCATCCAGCATAGACTTCAGGTACCAGGCCGTGGTGGTTTTTCCTTTTGTCCCGGTTATTCCGGTAAGCTGCGGACGTCCGGGCTCGTAAGCAAAAAATACACCGGAAATAACTGCCATTGCCTTACGGATATCGCTCACTACAAAACCAGTCAGTCCTTTCCCCCTGGCATAAGATACTTCGCTGACATAAGCAACTGCTCCCCTTTTTGCGGCCTCGGAAAGATACACTTCCCGAAACGCCGCCCCCTTGCAAATAAACAAAGTATCCGCCTTTGCTTTCCGAGAATCACTGGTCAGCCAACGAATCT
>Ga0073908_1002581_pt1 | contig 21416 bp, 23 predicted proteins | sample MucameincwithD2O_FD_65484 | JGI IMG/M metagenome (GOLD analysis project Ga0073908, IMG submission 65484) | Mouse cecum microbial communities from Vienna, Austria - Mucus amended microcosms incubated with D2O | ecosystem: Host-associated > Mammals > Digestive system > Large intestine > Cecum...
CCGGGTCGGTGGTCTCACCGGGATTCTCCGGGTCGGTGGTCTCACCGGGATTCTCCGGGTCGGTGGTCTCACCGGGGTTCTCGGGGTCCGTGGTCTCACCGGGGTTCTCGGGGTCCGTGGTCTCACCGGGATTCTCCGGGTCGGTGGTCTCACCGGGGTTCTCGGGGTCCGTGGTCTCGCCGGGGTTCTCCGGGTCGGTGGTTTCGCCGGGATTCTCGGGCTCGGTGGTCTCACCGGGGTTCTCCGGTTCCGTAGTTTCACCGGGGTTCTCGGGCTCGGTGGTCTCGCCGGAATCGCCGGACTCCTCGGGCTCCGTCTCCTCAGACTCGGAGGGCTCGCTGGACTCGTTGTTGTCCGAACTACCGGAATCAGAAGAAGTATCCCCGCTCTCCACGGCGCTTCCTTCGCTCTCCGCCTCCACGGCAAACGCGGGCGAGGCGATGGAAAGCAGCAGCGTCAGGGTCAGCAGCATTGCCAGAAATTTTCTCATCTTCATTGCGTTTCCTCCTCTCCGCCTCAGTTCGCGGATTCGTCAGGCCAGCCCCTGGCCGCCAGAACGCCGCCTTCGGAGTTGTTGTCGCTTTGGACCGCTTGGGCGTTTACGTCAATGGAATAGCTCTTTCCCAGCCAGGAATTGTCGATCTGCGGACCGCTGAAATTCACCTGGGTCAGCAGGGGAAGGGTCTGGTAATTGTCGTTGGTGAGAATGGTATTATAATAGTACCATCCGTCCTGATAGGTCCAGTGTTCCTCATCCAGCACCAGGGTTACATCCCCATCCTCATAGACATCGGGCCGGTTCTCGGTGAGCTTCACCCGGACCCAGCAGGGCGCGGATTCCTCTGTCTTCCGCACTGCCACAATCTTACTGGCCTTGCTGCCGGGCATAACGGGCATGCCGCCCTCTTCACTGGGATAAACTTCGTTAAAGTCCTCTAATTCGTATACGGCGGTAAAGTTGTCCGCCGCCTGGCCCTCTTGGGCGGTTTTATCCAGCAGCTCAATGGCCACGCTGCCAGAAGTAATCACATTATGCGTTGTCACGTCCGCCGTAAGATAAGCCAGCGTGCCATACGCGCCCACGGTGACAATTAAAACCGCCGCCGCCGCGAGGACGAGCTTCTTTCTTAAACTCATACAGAATACCGCCTTTCTGTTTGCTTGTCATATTTCTTGCGCAGGCCGCGCGCCGGCACTCCCTTTTACATGTGGAGCGCCCGCGCGCGGCCTGCCCAGCGGGCAGGCCGCTTCAGGATGTTGTTTTCTAATGTGTCTGCGAGGATTAGGCTTTCTCAGCCGGAACGCCCTGGGACTGAACCATCTGCCAGATCTGCGCAATCTCATTTTCCGTGAGATAGTCCCCTTCCAGGTCAACGCTGCCAGCCAGCCAATCCTTCTGGATGGCGTATGCCGTAAAGGTCAGCGTGGGCTTGTTGTCTTTGAAGGCATCCATATCCGTCTTTTTCAGATCGGCGGGGATGTTAACTCCCACGATACCATCTTCTTCGCTCAAGAACGGATAGAGGTACTTGCCGTCTGTCGCCTCGACGTCCGGCTCCTTCTTGCTGAAGACCCGGTAAAAGACGTTCTCTACATCAGGCACCTCATGCCAGCCGTCAGCGGCCTTCCACTCAACAGGGCTGTTCTCGCTTTCCTCCACCTTGACGAAGAGGTAGCAGTCCTCGCTTCCCACTTTAACGGAAACGGTGGGGTCCTTAGGAAGACGGGTACCCGGGGCCATGACGTACGTGCGATCGGTCTCCGTCAATTCAATTACGATGTCCCCCGCCTTGAACGTATTCGTCAGCGGTTCAGAACCTTTCGACAGCAAGGCCATGGTGCCGCCGAAAACTACGCCCAGCAGCATGACCGCCGCGCACAGCAGGGCCACGGTCCGTTTTTTCATAAGGTTCCCTCCTTACTCGGGATTTAGGTTTTTATCGCTGGAAATGTAGCATGCGTATTAGCCGAAGAACGCGATAGCCTCAGCGTCGGCAACAGTCAGAGCATTCTCGCCCAGGTTATCGGCCTGGATGGCGAAAGCGGAGATCACGATGGTCTTGCCGTCCAGCTTAGAAGCGAGGGTCGTAGCGGTCAGGTCGCTGTGAACGTTGACCTCGGTGAAGAGGGGAGTGAGGTTGGTCACGTTCTCAGAGCTGGCAACAACTTCCTTGTAGCGATAGATATTGGTGGTGCCCTCAACCAGGGTCCAATCAGCGTGAATCTCCACGTCGGCCACATCAGCCAGCTCGTTCACAACCTTGGCATAGGCATAGCAGGCGGCGCTGTTGGCGCTGACATGCACGGTGGGGTCCTTCGCCAGGGTGGCGCCGGGGAGAACGTTATCGTAGGTGTTGCCGGTCTCGGTTCTGCTACCATCGTCCTTGGTGTTGTCTTTCTCGTCCAGGGTAATCACAACCTGGCCCTTGGTGCCAACGTTGAAGGTGTTGGTGACTTCGCCGGTCTCACCGGTCAGCCAAGCCAAGGTGCCGGCGGCAGCGATGGAGGCCACGACGGCCACGGACAGAACGAGGGCGAGAATCTTCTTGCTGTGTTTCATGTTGATTTCCTCCTAAAAATAATTTTTGATTTATATCTCACATGTAGTTGGCCTGCACTTAAGATACCAAATGGGGTGTTGTTGTTTTCTGGATTTAGAATACCATCAAAAGGTTTCAAGCTTGTTACATCTGGAAAGTTCGGAAAACTTTTTTCATTCTTCCTTTTTCTTCTTTTCCGCCGCCCTGCGGTCCGCCGCGTCGGCGGCGTCCAGCACGTCCGGCAGGAACATCAGCACCAGCAGTCCAACCACCGCGCAGCCCGTGATGTAGATTCCCGGGGGCTGGGAAATCCAGTTGGACAGATTTCCAAACTGGGGCACGCAGAAAAGCGCTTTGCCGATCACATTCTCCGGAGCTACCGGGGCTCCGTCCGCCACATCGTTGGCGTCGCCCTTGGTGTGGAAGCCCTCTCCATCGATTTCGATTACCCGGTGAGTGGCGATGACGCCGCTCTCCTTATCCAAATAGAAGGTAATGGGGTCTCCCACCTCGATGCTCTCAGGGTCCACCGCTTTCACGTAGATCATGGAGCCCACCGGGAAGGCCGGCTCCATACTGCCGCTGAGGACGGCGTAGGGCGTAATGCCCACCAGCCGGACTCCTGCCAGCAGCATGGCCACCGCCACGACGGCGGCTACCAAAACCCACATGACCGCGTTCCATATTTTTTTCAGGGTCGGATTCATACTCCGAAATCACTCTCCTTTTCCGGCGGACAGCGCGCTGTCCATCAGCCGGACCAACTCCATCACGCTGCGGAATTGGGCGTCCATATTTTTCTCCACCCAGACAAGGCTTCCCTGCCAGCTGGCGTTCTGCCGGAACAAAACCCGAATCTGGAAGGTGGCCAGGGGCTCCGCCTCTTCCGAACCCTCCTCTGGCGTCTGCGGAGGCGCGGCCGCTCCGAAGGTCCGGTGTTCCTCCGCACGCTGGGGCAGATTCTCCCGGTCCATAAACGCGTCCATCGCCAGCAGCAGCTGCATGAGGCTGTTGAAGGAAACAGGCTTTCCCCAGTTGGGCCCCGTCAGTGTCCCGCAAGGGCGTTTGTAGTCATAGGAAGTAATCCGAACAATGACCGCGCTCTGACCTAAAGGGGTAAATGCAGGGGCTTTCACGTCGTATTCCTCCTTGATGTTTCAACTTGCCGCCAGGTCATTCCCGGCTTCTGCTGATTAGGATACCATCCAAAAGTTTCAGTCAGGTTACGCCGGTGAAATTTTCCTCTTATGCGATAAGTGCGGCTTGTGTGTGCCGTTCTTTGGGTTCAGTATATCTCCCAGAGGTTTCAAACCGGTTACACGCGGAAAATTCTCCCTCTCAGGACACGACGGGCCGGAAGCCCGCCAGGGGCTCCTCCGTCTCCAGGGACAGCGCCGGCAGAAGGCTGAACTGCGGCGTGGTGGTTTTGCCCGCCAGCGTCTGCCCGTAGGCGGAGAGGACGCGGTCCACGGCCATGGAGCCGTTTTCGTGGCTGGCAGTAGGCAGAAGCACCAGAAACTGGGTGGGGCTGAACTGCGTAAAGATATCCCCCGAGCGGAGGCGCATCTGAATGGCCTCCTTCAGTTCCTCCATGGCGGCGGCCCGTTGGCTGGGGGCGAGGACGCCGCCGGTTTTGGAGAAGAGGGTGATGACGCCCAGCTGGACAATCTGCCCGTTCCGGACGGAAATCCGGGCCAGCAGGCGGCAGATGTTGCGGAACACAAAATACTGGCAAAAGAACGCGCCCCGGTTGGCGCTGTCGTCCCCCAGCAGGACGGCCCGGATGGTCCGCAGGTCCAGCTCCTGGGCCTCCCCCGGTCCGCTGAGCTCATGGTACAGGGCCGTCAGCTCCTGGGAGGGGGCGACGCCCAGCTCCTTCATCAGCAGGGCGGAGATGTCGCTGTAATACCGGGCCACGGCCTGTTTGCTGCCGGAGGCGTGGAGAAGGCGCATCATCAGGGACTGGCAGGTCTCGTCATAAGGGTCCAGGGCGGTGGCGAACCGGCAGACCTCCACAGCCTCCTCCAGCCGGTCCCGCTCCCAAAGGACGCTGGCCATGTCAAAGCAGAGATGTAAGTACTTCAAATGATAGTGGGTCCGGGGGGAGAGGGCCCAGGGGCTGGCGGAGGCGTGGGGAAGAAAATCCCCCTGATAGAGAGCCAGGGCCTTCCTGGCGGCGGCCAGTCCCTCCTCGCCTGCGGGGCCGGTGTCAAACTGGTCCCGCAGGGCGTCAAACTCCTCGATATCCACGCGGATCACCAGCTCCGGGTTCCAAGAGTAAACGCCCCGGCGATAGCGCAGGACGTCCTTTCCGTCGGAAAAACCCAGGCGCTCCAGCGTAAGGCGCGCCCGGTGAAGCAGGGTTTTCAGGGTGTTGACGGGGTTGCCCACCTCGACGCCGCCCCAAATGATGTCAATGATCTCCTCCTGCGACACACAGCGCTGGTGGTAAACGCATAAGTACTCCAGAAAGGCCCATTGACGCCAGGAGTTGCTGTCCTGTTCCGTAATCTCCAGATTCTGGTCTTCCGTACAGATGTGTTTCAGGGAAAAGCCGCCTAACGTTTTCACGTATAACGTGCTGTCCAAACACACGCACTCCTTTCTCTATCTCTTCTCGCTCTCTCTATATTCCAGAGGAAGAGACGTCTCCGCTCTCTTGGTCCATCCCAAAGGCGTACTCCTGAAGGAAGCGGTCATGAAGCTGGTTTTCGGCCTGCTTGCGGGCAAGAACCGCATCATCAAAGTTCTTATAACTGCCCAGGTAATGGCGCTTGCCCTTGAAGCAGATGGTGGCCCGCCAGCGGTTCCGTCCCCCCCGCCAGTCCACGCCGGGGATACCGCTGGTGTTGTTGCGGCGCACGGTCTTGGCCCGGAGCATCTCCACGCAGGTGCCGTCCACATAGGTCAGCTTCAGTCCGGTTTCGGGGCGCCGGCAGCCGCAGCTGACGGTCCGGCCGCTGCGGAGCCGGTCGGTCTTCACCACGACTTCCCTGCCGCAGATACAGCGGCAAAGCCAGGCCGTATGCTTTCCGATGTTCTCCGCCGGAGCCAGAACGGTCAGGTCCCCATAGCGCTGTCCCGTCAAATCCAGTTTTTTCCTTGAATGACTCATGGTTTCCTCTCCGGCTGCCGGAACGGCCATCCCGCCGGAAAACTTCCCCCCTGGGGTACAGAATATGCCCAACCTCCAAAATTCCAGCGTGAAAGGCATCTTTAACAGAATTTACATTCTGTTTTTACTTTTGGTGAATTTGCGGCGGCATAAAAGCGAAAAAGACTTGAAAAAGGCTTGCAAGGAAAAGAAATAGAATTTGAGGCGCAATACAGAGAAACCGTGGCATAGAAACTGCCCGGCTCTGGTTAAGTGCCCGGATTTTTACATAAGCCCTTGCAAACGCATGTTGGATTGTGCTATAATAATTTCCCCAGTCGTGTCATGCGGTCAGTCTAGGAAACAGAATGTAAATTCTGTTTCTAAGTCAGCAGACCTAAGTGCTCCAGCTGGCGGATATGCTCCGCGCCGGTGGACAGAAGGTAGATACGGGTGGTGTTGATAGAGCTGTGCCCCAGAACATCCGCCAGCTTCACGATGTCCCGGGTGGCGCGGTAGAAGGTGGAGGCAAACAAATGCCGCAGGTTGTGGGGGAACACCTTGGTGGGCGCGACGCCCGCCGCCGCGCACAGGCGCTTCATCTCCCGCCAGATTTGAACCCGGGAGAGACTGGTTCCGCCTCTTGCGAGAAAAATCTCGCCGGAGGCGGTTTTGCATTGTCCGGCATAGCGCAGAAGCCGCCGGCAGAGCTTCCCCGGCAGGAGAATGGTCCGGATTTTCCCCTTCAGCGACACGTCCGCCCGGCCCGCCCGGGCCGCCTCCACCGTGATGTAGCGCACCTCGGACACCCGGATGCCCGTGGCGCAGATCGTCTCCAGCAGCAGCTTCAGCCAGCCGGGGCGCAGGCGCTCCGCCGCCGCCAGAAGACGGGCGTACTCCGCCTTGGTCAAATCTCGGGAGGCATCCCGGAACACGCGGCGCTGAACCTTCAGGAATTTCACTTTGTGCTCTTCCCACCCCAGGAAGCGGAACAGCCCGTTTACAGCGGAGAGCTTGGCGTTGATGGTGGCGGGCGACTGCCCCTGGTCCAGAAGGTGCGCCTTCCAGCGGGCCGCGGAATCCTGGGCCGCGGGGCGGCCCTGGAGCCACGCAGCAAAGGCGCGGACGTCGCGCAGATATTTGTCAACGGTGGCAGGCGCGCGTTCCTCCTCCCGGAGAGCCCCGGCATAGGCGGCAAGCTGAGCGGCGGTCAGTGTACGGTTGTCCATAATCTGTCTCCTTGATTCTGTAATCAACTTCTTCTTCGGTGTTTTTCCGTCTGCGGGGGAAAATTCGTTTCCCCCGTTCTTGCCGACATTTTAAACGAAGAAACGGACAGCCGCCAGATACTGCGCAAATTTTTAAACGGAAACCGCAGAAAACGGCAAGGGCACGAGGCGGACGTCCGGTTGGAACGCCCGCCTCGTGCCGGTTTTGTTTTCCGCTCCGTGCGCCTGCGCGGTTACAAAGAAGGAGGACCCCGCAGAATGCGGGGTCCTCCTCTGTCGCTCAGAACGAAACCTTGCCCGTAAAGTCGCCGTTGATCACATAATAAGCCGCCTGCTCTTCCGGCTTGACATACAGCTTCAAGCTGGTGACGAGGGTGCGCTTTTTTATGCTGCGGAAATCGGCTTTGGCGGCCTCCGCCAAGCTGTTCATATCCACCTCGGCACTCTGAAATTGAAGAATCAGCTCCGGCTTCAGATGGTCGGCCTTCTCCTTTTCAGCAGCCCGGAGCTTTGCCGCCGCCTCCTTTTCCTCCGCCGTCATAGGGCGCCTGCCCGGACGTTTCTTCTCCTTCAGTTCGCTGGCTTTTTCAGCGTTGGCTTTTCCTCTCATAAGTACCTCCCTGCATTTGAAATCTTTGCCTGTTATTATATAGGCAAACCGGACAAATTGCAACATCTATTTGCATATGCCGCCGTTTTGAATGCCGCCGCAGGGGAAAACACGCTGTGCGCCTCCGTGATTTCATACAAAAGCCGCTGCTCAAACCCAAGCTCCCCGAATAGACTGGCAACAGATTTCATTCGGAAGGGGCGGTTCCATGAACGACGACGGGCAGCTTGTGATCTACTCCCGAAAATCCAGGTTCACAGGCAAGGGCGAGAGCATCGAAAACCAAATTGAGCTGTGCAGGCAGTACATACGCCTGCACTTCGGGGACGAAGCCGCCGCTCGTGCGCTGGTGTATGAGGACGAGGGCTTTTCCGGCGGCAATCTGGACCGCCCGCAGTTTCAAAAGATGATGGCCGACGCGGAAACAGTGAAACTCCGGGCCATTGTCGTCTACCGTCTGGACCGGATCAGCCGCAACATCGGGGACTTCGCCAAGCTGATTGAACGGCTGAACGGCATGAACACCGGCTTCATCTCCATCAAGGAGCAGTTTGACACCTCCTCCCCCATGGGGCGGGCCATGATGTACATCTCTTCCGTCTTTTCCCAGCTGGAGCGGGAGACCATTGCCGAGCGCATCCGCGACAACATGCGGGAGCTGTCCAAAACCGGGCGCTGGCTGGGCGGCGTCACCCCCACCGGCTACGCCTCGGAGAGCGTTTCCCACGTGACGGTGGACGGCAGGACCCGCAGGGCCTGCAAGCTGAAGCTCATCCGGGAGGAGGCCGGCCTGGTGAAATTGATCTTTGAGAAATTTCTGGAAACCGGCTCCCTCACCAAAACGGAGACTTACTTACTGCAAAACGGCTGCGCCACCAAAAACGGCAAACCCTTCACCCGGTTCGCCATCAAGGGAATTCTCTCCAATCCGGTTTACCTGATCGCGGACGAAAGCGCCTATCAATACCTGACCGAGGCCCGGGTGGACCTGTTCTCGGAGCAGCGGGATTTTGACGGCGTCCACGGCATCATGGCCTATAACCGCACCTTGCAGCAGCCCGGCAGGGCAACGCAGATCAAGTCCAGGGAGGAGTGGATCGTCTCCGTGGGCAAGCACCCGGGGCTGATCGAGGGAACCGCGTGGGTAAAGGTCCAGCGGCTTTTGGCGCGAAATCAATCCAAGAGCTACCGCAAAGCCCGCAGCAGCACGGCCCTGCTCTCCGGCCTTTTGATTTGCGGCGGCTGCCGCAGCTTCATGCGGCCGAAGGCCTCCGGGCGGCTTAACGCCCAGGGGGAACCCGTTTACACCTACCTGTGCTCCATGAAGGAGCGCAGCCGGGGACATGTCTGCAATATGCGAAACTGCAGCGGCAATCAGGCGGACGCCGGCGTTGTGGAGCAGCTGAAGGCCCTGCGGGAAAACGACTCCGACTTTCTCCGCCAGCTGATCCGCAGCAGGCAGGTCCTGGCCGGCGGCCAGCAAAGCCACGACGGGGAAACCGCCAGAATCGAAGCCGCTCTTGCCGCCAATGACGGCGAGATCAAAGGGCTGGTGTCTTCCCTGGGCAAGGCCTCCGGCACGTCCGCAGAGGCCTATATCCTCCGGCAGATCGACGAGCTGCACCACCGGGGCGAGGGATTCCGGCAGCGTCTGGGCCAGCTCCGGGAGCTGACCGCCTATCACCGTCTGGCGGATAGGGAGCTCACGCTTCTGGCGCAGGCGCTGGCCTCGTTTCAAGATACCGTGGACGGCATGACCGTGGAGCAGAAGCGGGCGGCTGTCCGCGCCGTCTTCCGCCAGGCGATTTGGGACGGCTCCCAGGTTCACCTTGTGCTGTCCGGCTCAAATTACGAGTATCCGTTTCCCTCTGCCGGTACGGAGGACGGGGCCGCGGAAGGCGGAGAACCGGCGGCTTTTCAGGAGACGGCGGAACGGGAGAATACGGAGCCGCTGGGAGAGGATAGCAAATGAAATCCTGATGTACTTTCGTGGGCAGAAAAAGCTCCAGGGGGAGGTCTCCCTCTCCGACTCCATCGACACCGACAAGGACGGCAACGCCCTCCAGCTCCTGGATATCGTGGGCGTGGACGACACCATGCTGGAGGACCTCCAGGACCGGGACAACGCCCTGCGCCTCCACCGGCTGGTCCGGGAGCGCCTGACCTCCCGGGAGGCGGAAATCGTCCGCCTGCGCTATGGCCTGGGGGGCACGGTGCCCCTGACCCAGCGGGAAATCGCCTCCTCCTTCGGAATCTCCCGGAGCTATGTATCCCGCATCGAAAAACGGGCCCTGGAAAAACTCCGGGAAGCCCTCCAGGAGAACCCGCGCCGTCCCTGATCTGCAGGGCGCCGGCCAGTCCCCCTGGCCGGCGCCGGGACCATTCACAGCTTCAGCGTCTCAATGGCCTCCCGCATCTGCTCCGCCGAGGCCGCCAGCGCCGCCCGCTCGTCCTCCCTCAGCGGCATCTCCAAAATCTCCCGCAAGCCCTTCCGGCCCACGATGGACGGAAGACTCAGCGCCAAGCCGTTCATCCCGTACTGCCCGTCCAGCACCGCCGACACCGGCAGCACCGCCCGCTCGTCCTTCACGATGGCCGCCGCAATCCGCCCCACCGCCATGGCGATGCCGTAATATGTGGCCCCCTTCCGGCGGATGATCTCATAGGCGCTGTCCCGGACCTCCCGGTACAGCCGCTCCCGCTTCTCCGCCCCCAGGGTCTGCCCCCGGACGCGGCAGAAGTCCTCCAAATCCAGACCGGAGACGTTGGCCTCGCTCCAGACGGCAAGCTCGCTGTCCCCGTGCTCGCCGATGATGAAGGCGTGGATATTCCGGCTGTCCACCTCCAGCTCCGCTCCCAGCAGCTGTTTCAGGCGCCCGGTGTCCAGCACCGTGCCGGAGCCCATCACCCGCTCCCGGGGATAGCCCGACAGACGCCAGGCCGCGTAGGTCAGCACGTCCACCGGGTTGGACACCACCAGCAAAATACCGCCGAAGCTTCGAGCCGTGATCTCTCTCAAAATGGAGCGGAGAATCTCCGTATTCTTTCCGATGAGGTCCAGCCGGGTCTCCCCCGGCTTCTGGTTGGCTCCGGCGGTGATGACCACCAGGGCGCAGTCCGTCAGGTCGTCGTAGTCCCCGGCGGTAATGTCCATGGCCGCCGCGTAGGGCAGGCCGTCCCGGAGGTCCATGGCCTCGCCCTCCGCCTTCTCCCGGTTCGCGTCCAGCAGCACCAGGCGGGTGAACAGCCCCTGCTGCAAAAAGCGGAAGGCGATGGAGGCCCCCACGTTGCCGCAGCCGATGACGGCCGCCTTTCTGGGATTGATATTCATACGCGTCATCCTTTCCATTTTTTCACCGGCGGGTCCTCCGCCCGCCGGAGCGCCCCATGCCCTTCCGGCCGTCCGTGGCGGGGTTGTCCAGCAATTCTCCGTCCTCCCCGAACCGGGAGCCGTGGCAGGGGCAGTCCCAGCTGTGTTCCCCGGCGTTGTACTTCAGCGCGCAGCCCATGTGGGGGCATCGGGGAACCGTGGGAGTCAGCAGTCCCGCGGCGGACTCCAGCGCGTTCACCGCCAGCTGTGGGCGGAGCACGCTCCGGGAGGGGGAAAACAGCTCCGCGTAGGGATTTTCCCTCTCCAGGATCAAGTCCGCCAGCAGCAGCGCCGCCGCCATGGAGGAGGTCATGCCCCACTTGTTGAAGCCCGTTGCCGCGTAAAAGCCCGGGGTGCGCCGGGAGTACTGCCCGATATAGGGCACGCCGTCCAGGGTCATGCAGTCCTGGGCGGCCCAGCGGGCCGTCTCCCGCGCCTCCGGGAAGCGGGTCCGGGCGAACTCCTCCAGCTCCCGCCAGCCGCCCCCCTTCTTTCCGGTGCGGTGTCCCCCGCCGCCCAGCAAAAGAAGGCCCTTCCAGCTCCGGAAGGAGAGGCCCGTTTCCTCCCGGTCCACGTACATGCCCTCCGCCGCCGGGGCATTCTCCAGGGCCAGGACGTAGGAGCGGTGCTGGTACAGCTTGAGGTAATAGGCCCCGTGCTTGTTGAGAAGGGGAAAATGGGTGGCGGCGACGATCTTCTCCGCCGAGACGGTTCCGCCGTTGGTGACCGCTGTGCCCGGCCCCAGCTCCAGCACCTTGGTATGCTCGTAAATACGAAGGTCCCTGGCGATGGCGGCGGCGAACTTCAGCGGGTGGAACTGGGCCTGCCTCCGGAAGCCCACCGCCCCCGCCGTGGGGTAGGGCAGCGCCGGCTCCGCCCAGAAGGCCCCGGAAAAGCCCAGGCGCTCCAGGGCCTCCAGCTCCCGGTCCAGCTCCCGCCGGCCGTTTGTGGAGTAGACGAAGGAATCCCGCTCCTGAAAATCGCAGTCCACCCCCCGGCACAGCGTCCGGTAACGCTCCAGCGCCGCCTGGTTGACCTCCAGATAGAGGCGGGCCCGCTCCGCGCCGAACTCCCGCAGCAGCCGGCTATAGATCAGGCCGTGCTGGGAGGTGAGCTTCGCCGTGGTGTTTCGCGTGACGCCGCCGCAGATGCGGTCGCCCTCCACCAGGGCGTACTCCACCCCCGCCTGGGCCAGCTGATAGGCGCACAAGAGCCCCGCCATCCCGCCGCCGATGATCAGCACGTCCGTTTTCAGGTCCCCCTCCAAAGGGGCGAACTCCGGCAGCTTCTCCGTTTGGGTCCATATGGAATCCATACCATCACCTCCGCCCTAGCTTGCCCGGAACGGCGGGAAAACATGCCGCCGCGCTTCAGCCGGACCCGTCATTTTAAACGATAATTTCCGGGATGCATTCTCATTTTTTGGCCGATTATTCAAAATTCATTTTTCCACTTGACAAACCGCGCCGGAAGAGCGTATGCTTTTTTCAAATTCAAAAGCGCAAACCGATGACGCAGACGAGTAAACAGGACGAGGTTCTCTCAGAGAGCCGCCGGCGGTGGGATGGCGGCAGAAGCGACCCTGCTGAATGGACTGCGGAGGGCGGGCCGAAACGATTCCCCTATGGGGTCTCCGTGAAATCACGGGACTTTGCAGGCGGCGGAGTAGGCGCCGACGGGCTTTTCCCCCGTTACCAAGGAAAGGCGTGTGTCCGCACGCCGCCGAGCGGGCGGTTTCCAGACCGCCAATTTGGGTGGCACCGCAGAAGTTCTCAGACTTTTGTCCCAAAGTACCTGTAACAGGTCCTTTTGGGATGGAGGTCTTTTTTTTGACGCCTCCGCCCCGAAGCGGCCGGAGAATCGAAAGGAGCGAGGGTCATGACATTCGAGAAAATTCCTTACAAAATCTACCTCTCTGAGGAGGAGCTGCCCCAGGCGTGGTACAACGTCCGGGCCGATATGAAGAACAAGCCCGCCCCCCTGCTGAACCCCGGCACCGGCGCGCCCATGGGGTTCGAGGATCTGCGCGGCGTCTTCTGCGACGAGCTCATCCGCCAGGAGCTGGACAACGACAGCCGGGAAATCCCCATTCCCCAGGAGATTCGGGACTTCTACAAGATGTACCGTCCCGCCCCCCTGGTCCGGGCCTACTGCCTGGAGGAAAAGCTCCAGACCCCGGCGAAGATTTACTACAAATTCGAGGGGAACAACACCTCCGGTTCCCACAAGCTGAACAGCGCCATCGCCCAGGCCTATTACGCCAAGCAGCAGGGCCTCCGGGGCGTCACCACCGAGACCGGCGCGGGCCAGTGGGGCACCGCCCTCTCCATGGCCTGCGCCTATCTGGGGCTGGACTGCAAGGTCTACATGGTGAAGGTCAGCTATGAGCAAAAGCCCTTCCGCCGGGAGGTTATGCGGACCTACGGCGCGTCCGTCACCCCCTCCCCCTCTATGGAGACGGAGGTTGGGAAGAAAATCCTGACCGAGCACCCCGGCACCACCGGCTCCCTGGGCTGCGCCATCTCCGAGGCCGTGGAGGCCGCCGCCGCCAACCCCGGTTACCGCTATGTGCTGGGCAGCGTCCTGAACCAGGTGCTGCTTCACCAGTCCATCATCGGCCTGGAGGCCAAGGCGGCTCTGGACAAGTACGGCGTGGTTCCCGACATCATCATTGGCTGTGCCGGCGGCGGCAGCAACCTGGGCGGCCTGATCTCCCCCTTCATGGGCGAGAAGCTCCGGGGCGAGCGGGACTACCGCTTCCTCGCCGTGGAGCCCGCCTCCTGCCCCAGCCTCACCCGGGGCCGGTTCGCCTATGACTTCTGCGACACCGGCATGGTCTGTCCCCTGGCGAAGATGTACACCCTGGGCAGCGGCTTCATCCCCTCCGCCAACCACGCCGGGGGCCTGCGGTATCACGGTATGAGCCCGGTCCTCTCCCAGCTCTATCACGACGGCTACATGGAGGCCGTGTCCGTGGAGCAGACGAAGGTCTTCGAGGCGGCGGAGGAGTTTGCCCGGGTGGAGGGCATCCTCCCGGCCCCGGAGTCCAGCCACGCCATCCGGGCCGCCATGGACGAGGCTCTGAAATGCAAGGAGACCGGGGAGGAGAAGACCATTCTCTTCGGCCTCACCGGCACCGGATACTTCGACATGGTGGCCTATGAGCGGTTCCATAACGGGGAGATGACAGACTATATCCCCACCGACGCGGAGCTGGAGGCCAGCTTTGCCAAGCTGCCCCAGATTCCGGGGCTGAACTGAACCGCGCAAACAGCGGCGCGGCCCTCTGGCCGCGCCGTATCCTTTGGGAAAAGAGCATCAAAGAAGGCCGCCCCAGCCGGGGCGGCCTCTTGTTCGCGTTTTCAGTTAATGGGGAACTCCGGAATCCCCGCCGCGCCGGCGGCGATGCTGTAGCGGGGGAAGCACACCACAACCGTCCCATCCTCCCGGACATAGAAGCCGGTGGTCTCGTCCACGGTGGTAAAGCCCCCCTCCTCCGGGGCGAAGAAGAGGGTAAAGCCCTCCTCGTCCACGCTTTCGGCGATCTGCCGTTCAATGGCGGCGTTGCAGGTTTCCACCCAAGTATCCCCCAGGTAGTCCCGGAGGGTCAGGTCCCGGTCCCCGCTCAGGTCCAGGTTGTAGTAGTACCGCTCCTCCATGGAGGACACCCAGCCCTCTCCCAGGGTTACCACGAAGGAAACCCGGGTGTCGCTCTGGCTCTTGATCTCATAGCCCGCGATGACGTCCATCTCCCGGCCGCCCCACTCCTCCTCGGTGCCGCCGGTGGCGAAGAAGGCCTCCCGGTAATCGTCCCAGTCCTGCTGGGCCCTGGCGAGGTGGGCGTCCACCTTCTCCTGAATGGCGGCATTGACCCGCTCCGCCAGGCTGCCCTCCGCCTCCACCTTGGGGACGGAGACGTCGTAGTGAATACCATCCTCCGTCTTTTCGTAGTTCACAAAGGTCAGCACCCGGAACAATCCCCCCAGCACAGGCACCTCCGCGGCGGCCTTTGCCAGGGTCGGGGACAGGTTCAGCCCCGCCAGCAGAAGGGAAAAGCAGGCGGCGGTGGCCACCCAGCGCCGGACGCTCCGCCTCCGGCGGGCCCGGTACCGCTCCTCGCCCTCCCGGATACCCGCCCGGACCCGCTCCGACAGTTCCTCGGGAATGGGGACGTTATCGTATTCCTCTTTCGCGCGCTTGAATTCGTTCATCAAATTTCCGCTCCTTCCATAGCGACGCGCAGCTTCTTCAGCCCCCCGTACAGACGGCTTTTCACCGTGCTCAGATTCTGCCCGGTGACCTCGCCGATTTCCCTCAGGGTCAGCTCCTCATAAAACCGCAGCTTGATGACGGTTCCCACCTCCGCCGGCAGGGCTTCCACCCGCTGGGCAAGGGTCTCGTCGGCGGGCTCCGGGTCCTCCCGGCCCGGTTCCAGCCCCTCCTCCGGGAAGGGAACCACCCGGCTCCTCCGGCGGAGGGCGTCCTGGCAGACGTTCACCAAAATCCGGGTGAACCAGGTCTTCACGGCCCCGGGGTCCCGGAGGCTGTCCTGCCGCTCCAGCGCCCGGCAGACCGCGGTCTGCACCGCGTCCAGAGCCTCCTCCCGGTCGCGGAGGACGCTGTAGGCCAGCCGGTAGGACCGGGCCTGGGTTTCGATGAGGAACGAGGTCAAGGTCTCTTCCTTCGTTTCCTTCGTCACATCGATGCTCCTTTCTGAAAGGGTTCCGCCCGTCCGGCGCCTGGGCTCCGGGCGGTTTTTCTGTAGTATAGACGGAGAAGAAAGCGGAAAAGTTTGAGGCGTCGAAAATTTTTTCTTGCCTCCACGGAAATTTGTTTTATACTGGTATTATCCTGTATCAATCCAACAAGGAGGGCCCGAATATGGACCGCTTTTCCATTCTCGTGGGCGACATCACCCAATCCGGCGCGGAGGCCATCGTCAACGCCGCCAACACAGCCCTGCTGGGCGGCAGCGGAGTGGACGGAGCCATTCACGCCGCCGCCGGGCCGGGCCTGCTGGCGGAGTGCCGGACCCTGGGGGGCTGTGAAACCGGACAGGCCAAGCTGACGAAGGGGTATCGCCTTCCGGCGAAATACGTTCTTCACACCCCCGGCCCTATCTGGCGGGGCGGAGACTGCGGAGAGGCGGCGGCGCTGGCCTCCTGCTACCGCTCCTGCCTCCTGCTGGCAGAGGAACGGGGTATAGAAAGCGTCGATTTCCCCTCCATCTCCACCGGGGTGTACGGGTATCCCATGGCCCAGGCGGCCAGCGTGGCCTTGAAGGCCATCCTGGATTTCCTCCGGGACCATGAGCTGCCCCGGCGGGTGCGGATGGTCTGCCACACGGAGCAGGCCGCGAAGATTTACCGCCAGACCTATAACATGTGGTACGCCGGGGAAAAATCGGAAAGACTATAAGCAAACGCCGGAAGGAACCGACCTTCCGGCGTTCTATATTCCGCGCTGCCGCCGCTTCAGTCCGGTACAGCACCGGACCGCCAGAGCGGGCTAACGCTCTTTCGGTTCCGTTTCTCCCGAGAAAAGCAACTCTTTCGGACCGGGCAAATACTCCTCCCCTGCCGGGATCATCGTCCCCTGGCCGGCGGACAGCTCCGTCAGCCGGGCGGCGAAAGCCTCTGCCCCCTCCCGGGAAAAGGCCGTGTGCAGCGTCACCTCCGCGCCGTAGTCCGCGTCCCGGAGGACGCCGCCCTGGGCGGCGATTTCCAGCTTCAGCCGCTCCAGAAGCGGGTAGGGACAGGGTACGTCCCAGAGGGTCCAAAGGCTGACCCAGGCCGTTCCCGCCGCGTCCAGGCCCTCCTTGGCCCCCCGGCCATAGGCCCGGCTCAGCCCCCCGGCTCCCAGCAGCACGCCGCCGAAGTACCGGGTGACCACGCAGCAGACGTTGGTGACCTCCTGGCGCTGGAAGACGTTCAGCATGGGCTGTCCGGCGGTGCCCTGGGGCTCGCCGTCGTCGGAGTAGCGGACCACGCCGCCGTTTTGAATGAGGTAGCACCAGCAATGATGCCGGGCGTCGTAGTGGCGTTTGCGGATTTCCTCAATTTTGGCCCGGGCCTCCGCCTCGGATTCCACCCGGTAGAGGTTTGTGATGAAGCGGGAGCGTTTTTCCGTAAACTCGGTTTCGGCGTCCGCGAAGGGAACCCGGTAGCCGGACATGGGCAGAGCCTCCTTTCAGGGGGGTGTTTTTGTGCGTAGTACGATACCGTTGGCGGTTGCGGGGGACGGGCGGACACGCAGGTCCGCCCTTTTCCCGGAACCGCCGACCATCAGTAAACCGTTTTTAAATTTCCTCCGGCACCTCTTCCGAGGGCGGCAGCATCTCCCGGACATCGGTCCGGCCCAGCAGATAGTCCGCATTGACCTCAAAATGGTCTGCCAGGGCGCTGAACACTGGAAGTCTCGGAAGACCCTCCCCGGTCTCGATCCTGTGATAATTGCGCAAGGCAATGCCGACCGCCCTGGCAACCGTTTCCTGTGACTCTCCCCGTTCTTTGCGCAGCTCTTTTAATCTCTTCTCAATTCCCATAGAAACCTCTTGACAACCCACCCCGGTTTTTATAAAATTATCAATATAAAATCATCAAAAGGAGGCTGTTTCACATGACGGATTTCCTATTCTGGCTCCACGAAAACTACATCAAGCCCCAGGTAGACGCCGCTCTCCGGGGGCCCTACGCCTTTCCGCTGGACGCCCTGCACAATGAGCTGTGCGAGGCCCAGCGGAGAGACCTGGACAAAGCCCTGGAATTCACGGCCATTCAAGCCTTCCTCCTGGGCCTGCGCACCGGGGAGGGGCTGGCCCTCAGCCGTCCGTAAACGCCTTCACCCGGCCCAGGGTCCGGGGGGCGCAGACCGCCGTCACGTCGATAGTCTCGCCGTACTCCACCTTTTCCACCTTCGCCTCCTTATAGAGGAGGTCCAGCAGTCCCCCCTGGTCATAGGGCAGGTGAATGGTAACCCGCCGGGACCCCTTGTCCAGCCGCCGGGCGATCATCTCCAGCAGCTTGTCCACTCCCCGGCCGCTCTTGGCGGAGATGGCGCAGATGTCCTCCCCGTGGGGCATGATCTCCCCCGGGGGCAGGAGGTCGGACTTGTTGAACACGTCGATGCGGGGCAGCTCCCCCGCCCCCAGCTCCAGAATCAGGTTCTCCACCACCTGGGCCTGGGTCTGCCAGTCCTCGCTGGACACGTCGATGACATGGAGCAGCAAATCCGCGTACTCCAGCTCCTCCAGGGTGGCTTTGAAGGCCTCCACCAGCTGGTGGGGGAGCTTGCGGATGAAGCCCACAGTGTCGCTGAGGACCACGTCCGTGGTGTCGCTGACGTGGAGGAGGCGGCTGGTGGTATCCAAGGTGTCAAAGAGGCGGTTGTTGGCGGGGATGCCCGCGCCGGTGAGGCGGTTCAGAAGCGTCGACTTCCCCGCGTTGGTGTAGCCCACCAGGGCCACCACGGGAATCTCGTTCTTCCGCCGCTGGCGGCGCTGGGTGTTCCGCACCCGGCGCACGTCCTCCAGGTCCTCCCGGAGCTTGTCGATCTTCCGGTGGATGTGCCGCCGGTCCGTCTCCAATTGGGTCTCGCCGGGGCCCTTGGAGCCGATGGGCCCGCTGCCGCTGGTGCCCGCCTGGCGCTCCAGATGGGTCCACATGCCGGTGAGGCGGGGCAGCAGGTATTGATACTGGGCCAGCTCCACCTGGAGCCGCCCCTCCCGGGTCCGGGCCCGCTGGGCGAAGATGTCCAGAATCAGGCCGCAGCGGTCCAGCACCTGGACCCCCAGCAGCTCCGTCAGCACCCGGAGCTGGGAGGGGGAGAGGTCGTTGTCGAAGATGACCATGGTGGCCTCGGTATTCTCGCAGTAGAGCTTTACCTCGGCGCACTTGCCCTCGCCGATGAAGGTCCGGGGGTCCGGGGCGTTCCGGTTTTGCAAAACCTGTCCCACGGTCTCGCCCCCGGCGGTCTCCACCAGGGCGGAGAGCTCCTCCAGGGTGTCCTCCCCGGCGGTTTCCTCCCGTTTGAGGACCGGGGAGTTCAGGCCCACCAGAACGACTCTGTCTCGAATTTCCTTTGTCTCTTGCATAAATCTCCTTGCTTTCCTGTAGGGGCCCTGTCCCGGCCCGTTCTCCGCCGCCGGGGCGCTCACAGCAGGCGGAACGCCCGCGTCAGACAGGCGCTCGCCAAGAACGGGGCGGAGTCCGCCCCTACAGGGTAATCCTTCCTTACGGTTCGTCCGCGTGCGGCTTGGCGGAGTAGGCCTCCACGATCTCGCCGGTGTAAACCCGGTGCCAGCCGCCCTTCTCGCCGTAGTGGGGCAGGATGCCCTTCTCCCCGGCGGGGAGCACGCAGGCGGCGTCCATATCCTGGACATAGAGCTTCCGGCACACCAGGACCAGCTCCGCCTCCTCGAAGAAGGGGGCGCCGCCGGCGCCGGTCCGCACCGTCAGGCCGCACTCCTGGATCTTGTCCATGTCCCGTCCGCTCTTCGTGCCGCAGAGGGCCATGGTCTTTTTTTGGTCCGCAGGCAGAACGGACACGGTGAAATACTCGCTGCCTTCCATGAAATCATAAGTATAGCGCTCCGGGCGCACGTAGACCGTACAGGTTTGCAGATTCCACAGCCGTCCCGCCTGACACCAGCCGATGGTCATGGTGTTGCAGCGCTCCGCCGTTCCGGCGGTGAGCAGGGCGTTGGCCCCGCCGAAGGCCGAAAGCAGCGCGGAGGCGGTGGTCTTGGGGTCCGCAGAATGTAAGCGCATGGCAAAGGACTCCTTTCAAAATGTTCCTGTTTCGCTGGTTCCAGTATATGCGTTTTCCGGAAAAACGCAACAAAAAATTCCCGGGCGAAGAAAAAAGAGCGCGCCGGACTGCGGCGCGCTCTCTCGCATGTGACGGTGTCGGACTCACTTGTCCAGGCCGAACCTCTTGTTGAACTTCGCGACCCGGCCGCCGGTATCCACCAGCTTCTGCTTGCCGGTGAAGAAGGGGTGACACTTAGAGCAGACTTCCACCTTGATATCCTTCTTGGTAGAACCTGTCTCAATCACATTACCGCAGGCGCATGTAATCGTAGTCTGCTGATAATTGGGATGGATTCCTTCCTTCATTGCTCTGTTCACCCCTTTCTAAAACGAATTGCGAAACAGCTTGCGCTATCACAGCATTGGTTAGTATATCACGGTGTTTTTCAAATTGCAAGCTTTTTCTTGCTCTTGGAAACTTTATTTTTTCAAGGCCGGAAACGGCCCCTCCCCTCTGGACAGGGGCGGCTTTCTCTAGTATAGTGTCCTTCAGAACCCCTTACCGAAACGGACAGGAGGCCCGCCCCATGGACAAGCTGACCCTTCTCAAGCAGCACTTCGGCCACAGCGGCTTCCGCCCCGGTCAGGAGCCCCTGGCGGACGCGCTGCTCTCCGGCCGGGACGCTCTGGGCGTCATGCCCACCGGAGCGGGAAAATCCGTATGCTATCAGCTCCCCGCCCTGCTGCTGCCGGGGACGGCCCTGGTGATCTCCCCCCTCATCTCCCTGATGAAGGACCAGGTGGCCGCCCTGACCCAGGCGGGCATCCCCGCCGCCTTTCTCAACTCCTCGCAGGACGCCGGAGAGTACCGGGAGGCCTGCCGCCAGATCCGGCGGGGGGACTGCAAGCTCCTGTACGCCGCGCCGGAGCGCCTCCAGGCGGAGAGCTTCCGCCGTCTGCTGGAGGGGCTGTCCGTCTCCCTGGTGGCCGTGGACGAGGCCCACTGCGTCTCCCAGTGGGGGCAGGACTTCCGCCCCAGCTATCTGGACATCGCCGGACTGGTGGCCTCCCTGCCGGTCCGGCCCCCCGTGGGGGCGTTCACCGCCACCGCCACGGCGGCGGTGCGCCGGGACATCGAGACGCTGCTGGACCTACGGGACCCCCTTCGGATCACCACGGGCTTCGACCGGCCCAACCTCTTTTTCGAGGTGGACCGCCCCAAGGACAAGGACCTCTGGCTCCGCCGCTTCCTGGCGGAGCGTCCGGGGCAGAGCGGCATCGTCTACTGCGCCACCCGGAAGACGGTGGACGCCGTCACCGCTTCCCTGCTGGCCCAGGGCGTCCCCGCCGCCCGGTACCACGCCGGCATGGAGGACGGCGAGCGCCGCCGGAGCCAGGAGGCCTTCGTCTACGACCAGGTGCGGGTCATGGTGGCCACCAACGCCTTTGGCATGGGCATCGACAAGTCCAACGTCAGCTTCGTGGTTCACTACAACATGCCCAAGGACCTGGAGAGCTATTACCAGGAGGCGGGCCGTGCGGGCCGGGACGGCGGCCCCGCCCGCTGCGTCCTGCTCTACGCCCCCGGGGATGTGCGGACGGCGAAATTCCTCATCGCCAACTCCCAGGAGACCCAGGAGGGGGACCCGGACCGTCTGCGCCGGGATCTCAGCCGCCTGGACCGTATGGTGCGCTACTGCGGGACCGGCGGCTGCCTCCGGGCGGACATTCTGGACTACTTCGGCGAGATTCACGGCGGCCGCTGCGGCCGCTGCGGGAACTGCGCCGGGTCCTTTGTGGACCGGGACATCACCGTGGAGGCG
>Ga0073908_1002588_pt1 | contig 21379 bp, 20 predicted proteins | sample MucameincwithD2O_FD_65484 | JGI IMG/M metagenome (GOLD analysis project Ga0073908, IMG submission 65484) | Mouse cecum microbial communities from Vienna, Austria - Mucus amended microcosms incubated with D2O | ecosystem: Host-associated > Mammals > Digestive system > Large intestine > Cecum...
GCCCCAGTCCGTGGCGCAGGGCGCAGATGCCGAAGGCCAACGTGCCGGCCACTTCCCTCAAACCGCCCTCCAGCGACAGCTCGCCCACGAACAAGCGGTTTTCCGTCAGCGCCGGATCCAGCTGGCCAGTGGCCTGCAAAATGCCCAGCGCAATCGGCAAGTCGAAGCCGGCACCGGTCTTCTTCAGCGACGACGGCGCCAGGTTCACCACCACTTTGTCCGTGGGCATGGTGAACCCGCAGGCGCGCAACGCCGCGCGCACCCGCTCTCGCGATTCGTGAACTGCCGCATCAGCCATGCCCACCACGGTTACGCCGGGCAGCCCCGTCGACACCACCACCTCCACATCCACCGGATAGGCCTCCACGCCCCGAAGCGCCGCGCTTTTCACCACGCACTGGCCGTAACGCCCGCTCATGGGGTTTGAAAAGCGCCGATGTCATGGCGGATAAACGCCCGCGAATGCCCCAGCGCAATGACCGACACCACGTCGAAGCGCACATCGATGTCCACCAAATCGGATTCCTTGAGGTAGCACAGGGCAATGCGCTCGTAGCGCTGCCGCTTCTTGCGGGAAACCGCTTCGGAGGGAAACCCCTTGGCTTCGCTTCGGCGCGTTTTCACTTCCACGAACACCAAGCTACTGTCCCCGAGGCATATGATGTCCGCCTCGCCGGCAACGCAGCTCCAGTTGCGCTCCAGAATCACATAACCATGGCGATGCAGAAAGCGACAGGCCGCCTCCTCCCCCTTCGCCCCCAGCTGCTTGTTGCGCACCCCTTTGGGCACGTCCTCCTCATCGGGGAGAGGCTCCCAATCGATGGGCTCTTCCTCTGGCCCCTCGCCGGCGCCCAGAAACTCTTCTTTTGAATCGCCGAGCGCGCCAGGGCGGTGCGGCACGTTTCCCGCCGCCACTAAATAGGGAAAGGCCTTCGCCGCGCAATCGGGGGGAATGGGCACCGCCCCCATGGGCACGCCCCCTTCGCTGGAACATCCGGTACCGTCGCCGCTTTTCGGCCGTATGGGCATATCCATAGTCATCCTCTCTCTCGTTGGAGAGCATATTAGGTTCCGCAATCGCCAACAGGGCGCCAAACGGCCATCAACGCGACCCCACGATGACGGCGCCACGACACAAATCGTCCGCATCGGCGCCCGTCCCGTTCCCCGCGCGGGCGAGTGCGCCCAACGCGGTCCCATCGCCAAAACGTCGCGAATTCGCCACCGTCCCCTCCCCGATGCGCCGCCGCATCGCCGCCGCGGCGCCATGGCGGCGTCAACCCTCCTCCGACACCCCCTGCGCCATAAAAAACGCCCGGTCAGAAGACCGGGCGTCCGCTTTCCAACCGTCGCGCCAAAGCGCGCGGGGAAAATTCCTAGGCGAAGAAAATGGAAATCTCGCGCTCCGCCGAGTCGGGGCTGTCGGAGCCATGGATCACGTTCTCGTCCATGATCAGGCCGAAGTCGCCGCGGATGGTGCCAGGGGCGGCATCCGCCGGATTGGTGGCGCCCATGAGGGAGCGGCACTTGGCCACGGCGCCCTCGCCGGAGATGACCATCTTCACCACCGGGCCGGAGGTGATGTAGGAAATGAGGCCTTCGTAGAAAGGCTTGCCCTCGTGCTCGGCGTAGTTGGCCTTCGCCTGCTCGGGGGTAACCATGCCCAGCTCCATACGCTCGATCTTCAGGCCGGCGCGCTCGAAGCGGTTCACAATCTCGCCAATGTGGCCGTTGCGCACACCGTCGGGCTTGATCATGGAGTAGGTCTTCTGAACAGTCATTCGTTCTCCTTCAATCGGTTTTCGCCCGGATGGTCCGGGCCGCCACTTCCTACGCAGTGGCCGCGTTTTCAACAAAAAACAGCCGCTAGCTTTGGCTGGCGAAGTACAGCTCCACGTTGGAAATCTTCCAACTGGCCAGGTCGCGCACCATGGAAACGCGGTACGTGACCTGCCCCCCTTCGTCGGTGGTGGCCGTCACGAACACCTCCGATTCGGTCATGGAGCGGTTCACGCCATCCACCCGGGCATCCGGGTCGGCCGCCACGAATTCGGTCATGGTTTTGGCGTTCTCGGGCGAGGTGGCGCCGGAGAACAGACTGTCGGCCGCCGCAGAAGGATCGGCGAACAGCTCTTTGGCCACCATCTCCTGAGTGGGGTACCCGTAGCCCTGGGTGTAGGCGAACACCAACGCCGCCGCGGCCAAGATGACCACCACGATGAAGGCCACCGCAATCTTCAGTCCCACGTTGCGGCGCTTGCGGTCTTTCTTCGCAATGCCCTTTGACCACTGCTCGATCTCTTTATCGGTGGAGTTGAAGAAGTGATCCTGGCCGTCGGTGGCATTGTCGTACATGCCCAGATAACCGGGGAAATTTTCGTCCTGGGGAAGGTCGTCGTAATAGAACGGGTCCTGTGCGCCGGCAAATCCATCGCCGATGGGCATGCCGTCGGCGGCCACGTCCAAGCCAGACACATCCGCCACCGGCAGCATCTGGGTGGCGTCCGCCTGCCCCTGGGCCACCACACCGATGGCCCGCTGGTAGTCGACGCTGGCGGCATCCGAGAGGAAATAAGTCTTGTCTCGCAGCGCCTCCTCAAAGGCTCCCACCGCCTCAGTCATCTTGCCAGCAGCCACATAGGCCTGCCCCAGATTGGCGTACAGCTTGTTCTTGGTGGCCGGCTTCATCTCGAACGGCAGCGCGCTCTCGTAAGAGGCCACGGCGTCTAGCGGCCGGTCCAGCGCCATAAAGCACAGGCCCAGGTTCAGCAGTGCCTTGGTAACGTCGGGGTTGGCCTCGTCCAGGGCCGCTTCGCGAAACGCCACGCCCGCTTCGGCGGTCTTCCCCAGTTTCATCAGGGCGTTTCCCATGCCCATATAGGCCTTGTAGGGGGTTTCGTTGCCCCCTTCCTCCACGGAAAGCCTGAAGCAGCGCACCGCGTGCTCGTAATCGCGCAGCGACGCATAAGCCATACCCAAATTGCACTCCACCGTGGAAATGGCGGCGTACTGGGGGTCGGCGCTGGCCTGGGTGTAGGCCTGAATGGCCTCGGTGGGGTTGTTCAGTTTGATGAGGCAGTTGCCGATTTGATGATACAAAAGCCCCGTTTCGCCCGGTGCAAGGGGGGCCGAGGCATCCTGCAGGCACTCGGTGAAAGCGATGAGCGCCGTTGGGTAGTCCCTCAACTGGTATTGCCGGTTAGCGTAGTCGAAGAGCTGTTTGTTCATGGATTTCCTTACCTAGCCTCTGGTACTGCCCGCGAAAGTGGGTTACTGGGCCGCGTTCTCGATCTCGATGGTCTCAATCACGTCGCCGGCGCGCAGGGTGCCGATGACCTCTTTGCCCTCGATGGTTTGGCCGAACACCGTGTAGTTGGGGTCCAGGAAATGCTGGGGGCCCAGGCACAGGTAGAACTGGGAACCGGCGGAGTCGGGCATCTGGGAGCGGGCCATGGCCAGCGCGCCGTCCTCATGGGAGTTGTTGGGGTTGGTGGTGTACTCCTGCTTGATAGTGTAGCCGGGGCCGCCCATGCCGAAGGGGCCGGCGCCGGAAGCCACCTGCTGCGAAGTGGCGTCGCGAGTGTTGGGGTCGCCGCCCTGAATGACGAAGTTGGGCACGTAGCGGTGGAACTTCAGGTTGTCGTAGAAGCCCTTGGTGGCCAGTTCTACGAAATTGCCCACATGGATGGGGGCGTCGTTTCCAGCCAGCTGCACACGGATGGTGCCCTTGTTGGTCTTGATGACGGCGATCTCCTCGCCGGTGGGCTGGTAAGCCGGGGTATAGAGGGCCATTTTCATCGCTCCTTAAATCGGAATCGTCTCACTTGATGGGCGCCGGCGCGCAAACGCCGTCAGCGCATCCGCTCAATTCTAGCAGTTACCTGCCAATCCCCGGCTAAAACCCCCTCAATCTTCACTGAATAGCGCGGCGAAAGATGCTGACGGTTTCAACGTGGTAGGTTTGGGGGAACAGGTCCACCGGCACGGCGGAGTGCAGCTGGTAACCGCTTTTCTCCAGCAGCGCCACGTCCCGGGCCCAAGTGAAGGGGTCGCAGCTCACGTAGGCCACCTTCTGCGGGCCGGCCGCGGCGATGGAGTCCACCACCCCCGGCGCCAGGCCGGCGCGGGGCGGATCCACCACCAAGGCATCCAACTCCCCCAGCTCCGGCAGCTCGCGGGCGGTATCTCCCCCCACCACTTCCACTTCCACATCGGCCCGCTGGGCGTTGCGGCGCAAGTCCCGCACCGAACTGCCGGCCGCCTCCACCGCCACCACATCGGCCCCGGCGGCGGCCAAGGGAATGGAGAAGGTGCCGCCCCCAGCGTAGAGGTCGGCCACGTAAGTGCCCGGCTCTACTTCAAGCCCCTCCAGCACCAGCTGCACCAACCGCTCCGCCTGGGCGGTGTTCACCTGGAAAAACGACGGGGCGCTTACCAGAAAGCGGAAGTCGCCCAGCTGCTCCTCCCAGCAGCCCTTGCCGAAAAGCGCCTCCACTTTCTTCACCTTGCGAGCGGCCCCCTCATCGGCCATCACCCGCACCAAAGAGGTGGGCTTGCAGGAGCTGGCCAGCGTCTTGGAAGCCACCGCCCGCGGAAAGGCGCCGGGGGTGGTCCACAGCGCCACTTCCACGTCCTTCGTGCGCACCGAGCCGCGGGCCCCCACCCGAAACAGCCCGCAGGTTTCGCTTCCCAGGGCATAGCGCAAGGCGCCGGAAAGGGCGCGGGGAAGCTTCTGCAGCGGCCGCACCGCCGCCGGACAGCACTCCACCGGGTCCAGTTGATGAGTGCCCTCCTGATAAAAGCCCAGGCTGAGCAGGCCGCGGCCATCGGTGCCGCAGCCCAACTCAATCTTGTTGCGGTAGCCCCACTCCCGCTTCGAGGGAACTGTGGCCGCTACCAGCTGCTCGGCCCGCTCGCGGGGAAACTTCCCGTTTTTCACCAGGGCGTCCACCACGTTGGCCCGCTTCGCCTCCAGCTGAGCCCCGTAGGAAAGGATGCGCCAGGGGCAGCCGCTGCAAGCAGCCTGGCACGCGGGCCGCTGCTCCCGCAGCGGGGAGGACTCTACAATTTGGCACACCCGAGCGCGAGCAAAGGTCTTCTTGTCTTGAACCAGCTCCACGGCCACGTTGTCGCCAGCAACGGCCCCTTCCACGAACACCGTCTTGCCCGACTTCAGCCGCCCCACAGCGGCCGAACCGTAGCCCATTCGGTCGATATGCACAATTTCAGCCACGACAGATGCCTCTCTGTACTATAATGGTCGGTACGCCCTCGTAGCTCAGGGGATAGAGCGTCTGCCTCCGGAGCAGAAAGCCGCAGGTTCGAATCCTGTCGAGGGCACCATTTTTTCTTGCTGCGCCCATTATGGGCGAATAAAAAAGAAGAACCCAACCGGGTTCTTCTTTTTTATTCATATGGTGCCCCCAACGGGAATCGAACCCGTGTCTCAGCCTTGAAAGGGCCGCGTCCTGACCTCTAGACTATGGGGACACATGGCTGTCCTTAAGACAGCTGGTCTATTTTTGCAGATATCAAACACCAATGCAAGAAGAATTTCCCCCGTCGGCGAAATGAACCAGGGAAGCAACGGGGGCCTAATCGAGGTAATCTTCCTCTTCGCCGCTCATCAAGCAGTTCAGGTAATCCTCAAGCTCTTCGCGCACCGCGCCGCCGTCCCGCAGCACCACTTCAATCTGCCCATCGGACAAATCCTGCGACAGCTCGTCGTCAATCCCCGCCGCAATGAGTGCGTCTAGCCCCAGCGCCTTAAGAATGCCGGCCGCTTTCTGGGGGGTGTTGTCAAAAACGGGCAGGTTCCGGCAATCGGTCACAATGCCCTTGTCCACGGTGTAGCAGACGAAGCTGGAGCAATGGCCGGGTTTGGAGGAAACCACTCCCCCGCCTTCGCATGCAACAGCTATCTTCATTCACACCTTCTTTCTCCAGCGTAAAACCTTAGCGGTTGCGTCAGCGGTTTGCGGCGAGGGGGCGGTGAGCGGGGCGAGGGAACGCAACGAAAGGCGCCCAAGGGGCTATAGCTGCCCGCGGGCCAGCGACGGCGTGGCCTAGCGCACGTGAGCCGGCTTATGGCCCCAATAGAAATGCAAGAAATGGCGCACGCCGGTACGGGTGGGCAGCTCCACGGCCGGATCGGCCAGCTGAAGGGTGCGCCGCGCAATATCCTTTGCCGCATCGGGGTGCCGCAGAAGCGAGGCGTTGATGAGAGCCGCCTGAATGGAGCCGGGATTGTCCTGGATGCTGCGCAGCGTGTCAAACAGCTCGCGGGCGGTGGTGGCGGAAAACGCCGCTCCCACGCCGGTAAGCATGCGCAAGTTGGCCTTCTCCTGCCCATAAGCGCGCCCCAGTAAAATCATGGGCACGTGAGCGTTCAAGCACTCGGTGGTGATCAGGCCACCCGATTTGCAAATGACCAGATCGCAGGCGGCCATTAACTCGGGCATCTTGTCCACATAGCCCAGCACCGTAAGATTGTCGATGGAATATTCCTCCGCCAAATCTTCCACATGGCGGGTGTAGTCGGGGGAATCGCCGGTGATGATGACGAAGTGGAAGCCCTCCAAACTGTGCAGATGTGGAATCAGCTCGTCCATGGAAGCGCGGAAGTGCTGGTAGGGTTTGGGCAGCCGGGCGCCCGCCAGCGCCAGCACCACCCGTCTGTCCTGGGGAAGCCCGAACTCCTCCCGCGTCTTCTCGCGGTCGTGGGTCGCGCCGAAGGTGGGGCGGGTGGGCAGGCCGGTGATGGCGATGCGTCGCTCTTCCACTTTGCGCGCCCGCAGCGTTTCGGCCATGGCCTCGTTGGCCACGCAGAACACATCGCTGTAGAGATGGGGCCACAGCCCCTCGGTTTCGTAATCGGTGGGCACGCTGACCAGGGGGAACTCCTGCCCCGTGAGCATACGGGCGGAAACCACCGTGTTGGCGGCCGTGATGTGGGTGGCCACCACCGCCAGCGGCTTCACCCGGGCCACGTACTGGGTGAACTTGGGGAAGTTCACGCGGCCCCAGATGGTGCCCCCGCCCCACAAGAGGCGGCCGGTGAGCACGTAGCGCCAGGTGAGATCGTAGAAGGGGCGGGTGGCCCCGATGAACAGCGACGCGGTTTTGTCGCCGTCGAACACCACGCGGCCGAACTCCAGGATGTCCAGCACCTCCACCTTGAAGTCCCGCGGGATATGGGGGTAGCGCTCGAAGAAGCCCGGCTCTTCCCGCAGGGCCCCCAGCGCTTCGGCGATGGCGTTGGCGGCGCTGCGATGGCCCGAGCCCACCGAGGCGTGCACCACCAAGATGGTCTTGCCCGGTTCCACCGGCGCCTCCAGGGCAACCGAGGGGGCCAGCTGCATGTCCGCACCGCCCTCCTTCCCCGCCGCCACGGGGCGCGCCTCCAGCACCGAGGAATCTTCGCACGCCGCCTGGTGGCCCGAAGGCTCCGGCGCGGGACTGCTCGTGTTCTGTGCGATTTCTTCCATAGGGAAATCTTACCCGAAGCGCGGGCGCGGGGCCACATCAACATATTTATCCCGCGAAACCGCCCCCTCGCCGCCGCTTCCTCAACACCAGATTACATGATTGCCCCGCCCGCCCGGCATCCCGGCCGGCTTCCCCTATAATTACCGGTTCGAGAAGATGCTGCACAGGAAGGAGCCTTTGGTGTCGAAAGCCATCGGACAGGCGCCCGCGGACAACGCCCCCCGCATTGAGGAAGTGCTCAAAGGCCAGGACGTGGCCGTTCTCATTCCCTGCTACAACGAAGAAATCACCATTGCCAAAGTGGTGGCCGATTTCCGCGCTGTGCTGCCGCTGGCACGGATTTACGTGTACGACAACAACTCTTCCGACGACACCGCCCGCTTGGCGGCGGAAGCGGGGGCTATCGTGACCCATGAGCCGCGCCAGGGCAAGGGCAACGTGGTGCGCCAGATGTTCCGCGAAATCGAGGCCCGCTACTATCTCATGGTGGACGGCGACGACACCTACCCCGCCGAAAGCGCGCCGGAGCTTTTGCGTCCTTTGGCCCAAGACGAGGCGGACATGACGGTGGGCGACCGCATCTCCAACGGCAGCTACCAGAAAGAGAACGAGCGCCCCTTTCACGGTTTCGGCAACAACCTGGTGCGCTGGATGATCCGCCGCATGTACGGCTACGGTTTCGAAGACGTGATGACCGGCTACCGGGCCATGAACCGCGCCTTCGTGAAAACCGTGCCCATCGTGAGCGAGGGCTTCCAAATTGAAACGGAAATCTCCATCCACGCGGTGGACAAGCGCTGGCGGGTGTGCGACGTGCCCATCGCCTACCGCGATCGCCCCGAGGGCTCGCAGTCGAAACTTTCCACCGTGGGAGACGGCATTTTGGTGCTGCGGGCCATCGCCAGCCTGTTCAAAGACTACAAGCCCCTGGCCTTCTTCGGCCTTTTGGCGCTGCTGTTCGTGGCGTTGGGGCTGGTAGCGGGCGTGCCGGTCATCGCCGAGTACTTCGATACTGGGCGGGTGGAACGGCTGCCTTCCGCCGTGCTGGCCGTGGCCTTCGTGCTGTGCGGGGCCCTCTCCTTCACCGCGGGGCTCATATTGGACACCGTGGCCAAGAGCACGCGAAAGCTGTGGGAACTGAACGTGTACGCCGCCTACGAAACCGAGCGGCTGCTGGAGCGCTAGAAGTGAGACAGAGGGACAACCCTAATGTCTCATTGGCCCTGCGTCAATCCCAGCGCCTGCTGGCAATGAGACATTAGGGTTGTCCCTCTGTCTCACTCTCTGTCTCACTCTCTGTCTCACTGCCGGCGTCCAGGAACACTTTGCGGGTTACGAAGTTATACACCGCCACCAGGAAGGTGACGGCGATTTTGGTGATGCGGTAATCGATGGAGGCCAAATCGGTGCCCAGCCACATGAGGACGTCGTTCAGAAGAAGCCCCACCACCGACAGCACCACGAATAAGGCGAACTCGCGGCGGCGGGTGAGCCCTTCGCGATGGCGGAACACGTAGCGCATCGAGGCCAGGTAGTTGAACACCACCGAAACCACGAACGAAACGGTGGCGCTTATCAGGTAATCCACCGAAAACGCCTCGGTGAGCAGCACCATGAGACCGTAATCGATGAAGAAGGCCAGCACTCCCACCACGCCGAACTTCAGCAGCTGTTCAATCAGTCTCTTCACGGGGCCCTTTCCAAAAGCGCCGGCGCCCGGCCGGCCTCGGACAAAAGCAACGGGGCGAGGGATGCACCCCCGCCCCGCGAAAAACGAACGCTCGATGGCCTTAAGCCTGCTTGGCAACTTCCACCAGGGCGGCGAAAGCGGCCGGGTCGTTCACGGCCATGTCGGCCAGCACCTTGCGGTCCAGCTGCACGCCGGCCTTCTTCAGGCCGTTCATGAACACGCTGTAGGACAGGCCGTTGATGCGGGCGGCAGCGTTGATGCGGGTGATCCACAGGCGACGGATCTCGCGCTTCTTGTTGCGGCGGTCGCGGTAGGCGTACTGAAGCGAATGCTGCACCTGCTCTTTCGCGGCACGGTAAGAACGGGACTTCGCGCCGTAGTAACCCTTGGCACGGGAAAGGACGGTGCGGCGCTTCTTGTGAGCGTTAAGGGCGCGCTTTACACGAGGCATAATCTATCACTCCTATAAGGGCCTAGCGAAGGCCAAGATTACGGGCAACAACTTTCTTATCGGCTTCGGCAATCTCCGTCTCGTGGCGGAAGTTGCGCTTGCGCTTGGGGCTCTTCTTGGTGAGGATGTGGCTCTTGTAGGCCTTGGCGCGCATGATTTTGCCGGAACCGGTAACCCGGAAACGCTTGGCGCTGCCGCGGTGCGTCTTCATCTTAGGCATCTTGCTGGTCCTTTCCTTCGTCTTTCTTGGAATCCTTCTTTTTCTTCGCCGCAGCGGGCAGCGGAGCAATGAGCATGTGCATGTTGCGCCCCTCCATCTTCGGGGCGTTCTCGATAACCGCAACGTCCTTCAGATCGTCGGCCAGGCGCTCCAGAATGGATAGGCCCTGGTCGGGGTGGGCCATTTCACGACCGCGGAACATGATGGTGATTTTCACCTTGTTCCCCGCCTCCAGGAAGCGCAGCACATGCTTCTTCTTGGTGGTGTAGTCGCCCACGTCGATTTTGGGACGGAACTTCATCTCTTTGATTTCGATCTTGCTCTGGTTCTTGCGAGCCTGCTTGGCCTTGATGGCCTGATCGTACTTGAACTTCCCGTAGTCCATGATGCGGCATACGGGCGGCGTTGCGTTGGGGGCGATTTCCACCAGATCGTAACCGGCCTCCTCCGCGATGCGCTTGGCCTGGGCGGTGGAGAACACTCCCATCTGGTTGCCCTCGAAGTCGATCAGACGGCATTCGCGAACCGTGATCTCGTCGTTGAGCCTGGGCTCTTGAGCGGCTATTGCGCTCACCTCCTTCTTGCGCCGTGGCCGGCGCACTAAAAACCCGTTGCGCCACAACAGCACAACGGGTTTGCACAGTTTAAACCTTATGCAAAGAACCCATCAGCTGCCGAACAGGCGCCGAAACAGGTGGAAGCTTTCGCCTCACTTGAATAACAGCCTTTGCATAATAGGGCAACCAGACGCCCCGCGCAAGGGGATTCGGCAAATTTACTCAGTTGCCTCGCCCTCGGCCGGCGGCTCTTCGGCGGTAACCGGCGCTTGGGCCGCCGGAGAATCCAGGTACACGTACACCGTACGCACCGTATCGGCCAAATTGCCGGTGGCGTTGGCGGTGTTGTAGTCATAGGAAAGGATGGCCGACCATACGCAGTCCTGATCCCCCACCGTAACGCTGCCGCCGAAGGAGCAGTACTCGCGGGTGAGGGTGGCGCCGTCGGGGCCGTAGGTGGAATACACCGAGCTGTCCTCTGGCAGCACCGCCGCGCCGTCCTCCACGTTGGCCCCCGCTTCTTGCAGGGTGCGCTCCACCAGGTGCTCCGACTGCACCGCGTCGGCGAAACTCAGCGAGCCGTAGCCCAGAGAAGAGGTGGAAGCGGAATAGCCCGCCTGCACCACGGCGCCGTTGCTGTCCAGGCCCAGGTAAACCGTGGGCACGCCGATGCGGGCGTCGGCCGGTTCGTCATTCAAGGACAGGCGCACCTCTTTCACGATGGCGCTACCCTCTTGGCTCACTTCCCGCTCCATGGCCACCGTGGCACCGCGGCCCACCAGCTGGGCGGCCTCTTCGGAGGTTTTACCCAGAAGCGAGGCCAGGTCGGGCACGGTGGTGGTTTTCTCAGCCGCAGAGGCGTCGGTGGCGGTAGAGCTGTCGATGGCGGTGACGTCCTGATTGTCCTGGGACACCTGGGCCTTCTCCACCGCGCTGTCGCCCACGGCGCTCACCAGCTGCGTGACGAAGTACACGCCGGCGCCCGCCAGCAAGATGAGCAGGATCACCACCGCCGTGAGGATGCGGCGGGTGCGCCGCGACTTCTTCATGTAGGCCGGAATGGCGTCGCGCTGCTGCTGCTTGAGGGCCTTTTTCTGGGTCCGCGTCAGCTTCTCAGGGTCAGCCGACAACTCGCGCCCTTCGTCGGTGGCGGTGAGAGTGGCCAAGGTTACCGGCGGAAAATCGCCGGTGTTCTCCCGGGCCTCTTCCGCCTCGTCCCCGTCATCGTCAAAATCCACCGGGACAGCGGCGTGGCGGGCATGGCGGCCACGGGGCCGCGGCTCCTCCTCGCCCCCGTCGGCGGCGGCGAAGGCTTCGGTGAGGCCCATCGGGCTGCCCTCTTCCTCGTCGCCCCCGTGCTGACGGGCATCCACCGGCGCGAACGCCTGGGTAAGCCCCATGGGGCTGCCCTCTTCCTCGGCGGCGTGGCCGTGATGGCGCGCACCGGCCGCGGCGCTGTCCGCCACGGGCGCGAACGCCTCGGTAAGGCCCATGGGGGCCTCTCGCTCTTCGCGTGTGTTCTTGTTTTCCCCAGAAGGATTGCCGGAAACCATTGCATTCCCCTTTTTCATTGCACGGCCGCCTTGGCGCGACGGCCGCCCCTTTGCATTTAACCGTTGAAAGCCACTTGCCAAACCGCGATGGCCATCACCAGCAAAACGGCCAGAACGATGACCACCTTTTGCGTAGCCCCCATCTTGGAGCCCTGGATGTCCTCCAGGGTGGTTTCGTGGTACGCGGCCTTGGCAGGGCGCGCCGCAGCTTCCGCACCCGGCCGCACGTCCTCTTCGGGCGAATCCGCCGCAATGCCGTCGTCGGCAACGGGTTGCCCCGCCGCCACCTCCTCGGCAACCGGCTGCGCGTCCGCTTCGACAGCCGCCGGGGCTCCGGCGTGGATCACCACGTCATCGTCGCCGGCGTTGACCAAAATATGCGAGAACTTGTTGTCAGAAGCCATGGGGCCGCCTTTCTCCATTAACGGCCAAATTATACGGAAATCCCTTTTTCGGCTCCATTTTTTTCGGGAAATCCCCATGCAACGGGGGCTTTCAGGGCCGCCAACGCGCCTCTTGCGCCCCATTCGCCCGCCCGAAGGCGACGGCGGATGGGGCCGCTTGGGGCTTAACGGGCCTCCACCACGTACATGACGTTGGTGGGCGACACTCCTGGCTGTCCGAAGGCATTGTCCTCCCGCGGTGAGTTTTCCGGATCGCCGGCCGTAATCACCGCCAGCTCCCCCGCCGCAAGGCCGCCCGCTTCTTGCACCGCCTCTTCGGCGCGGGTGATCACGTGGTGCAAATCGCCCTCCACGTCGCTGGTGAGCGGCACCACGCCCCAGCTGAGCTGCAGCTGACGGCGCACGTTCGAGAACGGTGTTACCGCGTAGATGGGCATCTTCGGGCGCAAGTTGGAGATGAGCCGCGCCGTGCGACCGCTCATGGTGGGGGCCACGATGCAGGCGGCGTGCAGCTTTTCCGCCGTTTCCACCGCCGCGATGCCCACCGCCAACGACGGCCGCGCGTGGGTGCGGCGCCGATCGGGGAAGCGCTCGTCGAACAGGAACGGCTCGGCGTCGCGGGCGATGGCCACCATGGTCTTCACCGCTTCCACCGGATGGGCCCCGGAGGCGGTTTCCCCGGAGAGCATGATGCAGTCGGTGCCGTCGTAGATGGCGTTGGCCACGTCCGCCACCTCGGCGCGGGTGGGCCGCGGGTTGCGAATCATGGAATCCAGCATCTGGGTGGCGGTGATCACCGGCTTCGATTCCCGGTTGCACTTACGGATGATGGTCTTCTGAATATGGGGCACCCGCTGGGCCGGCACCTCCACGCCAAGATCGCCGCGAGCCACCATAACGCCGTCGGTGGCGCAGATGATTTCGTCGATGTTGGCCACCGCCTCGGCGCTTTCTACCTTCGACACGATGCGGATGTCGCCGCCGCCATGGTCCGCCAGAAAATCGCGCACCTGGCGCACCCCTTCCCCGTCGCGGATGAAGGAGGCGGCCACGTAGTCCACTCCCTGCTGGATGCCGAACAGCAAATCGCGCTCGTCTTGCTCGGTGACCGCCGGCAGGGGCACGTTCACGCCGGGGATATTCACGGATTTGCGCTGGCCCAGCACGCCGGGGTTCTCCACGCGGCAGATGACGTCGCCGCCCACCACCGACGTCACCACCAGCCCGATCAGGCCATCGTCGATGAGGATGGCGTCGCCGGGCGCCACGTACCGGGCAAGGTCGGGATAGCTCACCTGCATGCACAGCGAGCTGCCTTCCACCGCGGCTGGCGTGAGGGCAATGGTGTCGCCGGCCGCCAGTGCCACCGGCTGGCCGCCCGCCAGAAGCCCGGTGCGGATTTCCGGCCCCTTGGTGTCCAGCATGATGGCGGTGGGGGTGCCCAGCTTCTCGCGGATGCGCTTCACGCGGTCGATGCGCACTGCCTGCTCTTCGTGGGTGCCGTGGGAAAAGTTCAACCGGGCCACGTCCATGCCCGCTTCGATGAGCTGCTCCACCGCCTCGTCGGAATCGACGGCCGGCCCCAGCGTGCAGATGATCTTGGTGCGCTTTTTCACGGAATGCTCCTTTTCCGCCCCTACATTAGTTTGCACTAGCGTATCCTAAAGAAAAGGCTCGCGGCCCCAAGAGCCGCGAGCCGCAATTATTCCGTTATCCGCCCAGCCGCAAGAAGCGTGCGCCCCCGTCGCAGGGCAGGGGCTCCATCTCCGCCCAGACAACAGCCGCGCATCGCCCCTCACGGGGCAGAAACCCTATTCCTGCCCAACCAGCACGCACCCCCTTCGTAGGGCAGAGATTCTATCTCTGCCTAAGCAACAGCCGCGAACGAGGGCCTAGCGCTCCCAGAGACCGGTTTTGCCGCCGTCTTTCTTCAGCAGGCGCACATCCGTTATCTCCATGCCGCGGTCCACCGCCTTGCACATGTCGTACACGGTGAGGCAGGCCACCGACGCCGCCGTAAGGGCCTCCATCTCGATGCCGGTTTTGCCGGTAACGCCGCAGGTGGTGGTCACCTGGATGCCCACGCGGCCGTCTTCCCGCTGACCGGCGAACACCGGCGTGCACTCCACCTTCGCCTTGGTAATGTTCAGAGGGTGGCACATGGGGATGAGGTCGCTGGTCTTTTTGGCGGCCATGACGCCGGCCACCCGGGCGCAGGCCAGCACGTCGCCCTTGGCGGCTTGGCCAGTGGCGATGAGCTCCAGCGTTTCCGGCTTCATGGAGATGAAGCCCTCCGCTACCGCGATGCGCTCGGTATCGGGCTTGGCGGACACATCCACCATGCGCACGTCGCCTTTTTCGTCGATGTGGGTAAGCTGGTCGCTCATGGGTTTTCCTTTCGGTGGAACTTGCGGCCGCAGGAGCGGCGGCGGTTACATGGTTGGTGCGGAGGCAGAGATAGAATCCCTGCCCTACGAATATTAGATTGACAGCCACCCGGCGGGCGGGGCAAACCAATGGATGGCAGGCCGGTGGGTGGCGGCAAACCGGCGGGCGTCAGCGCCAGCGGTCAGCGGAAAGCCAACGGGCGCGAACACGAGCCGGCAGCGCCAGAGGCCAACAGCAGCGCCAGTGGGCACGGGCCGGCAACGCCAGCGGAAAGCCAACGGGCGGCCACGAACCAGGCAGCGGCGTCGAAGCCGGGTGCGCGACGTCAGCGCTAGCCGCCGATTTGGGACATGCGGCGCTCGGTGCCCACTTTGTTGTGGTGCTCATCGGGCTTGGCCCCCAGGGCCGCCAGCAGCACCGCCTCCACGTCGGCGTCGCTGCCGTTGCGCAGCGCCTCCCGCACGTCGTACTCTTCGTCGGAGAACAAGCAGGGGCGCACTTTGCCCTCGGCGGTCAGTCGCAAGCGGTTGCACTCGCCGCAGAAATGGCGCGACAGCGGCGAGATGAAACCCACCGTGCCCTTGGCGCCGGGGAACTGGAAATAGCGGGCGGGGCCCCAGCCTTCGGGGCGCTTCTCGCCAGCCGGCTGCAGCGGCTCCATGCCCTCGGCCACGGCCCGCTGGTTGATGATGCCCAGCAGCTCTTCGCTGGGAATCACGTCCCGCTTGCCCCAACCGGTGCCGTCGGCGCCGGCCGACTTCCCCACCGGCATGTACTCGATGAAGCGCACGTGCAAGGGGCGGTCGATGGTCATCTTCGCAAATCCCAGGAAATCCTGGTTCAGGCTCTTCACCGCAACGCAGTTTATCTTCACCGGGTCCAGCCCCGCAGACAGCGCCGCCTCGATGCCGGCCATGGTGGTTTCCAGCTGGCCGCAGCGGGTAATCATCTTGAACTGCTCTTCGTCCAGCGTGTCCAGGGAAATGTTCACGCGGGCAAGGCCGGCCGCCTTCAGGTCGTCTACCATGGAAGGCAGAAGCACGCCGTTGGTGGTGATGGACACGTTGTCGATGCCCTCGGTGGCGCTGATCTTCTCCACCAGCCCCACCACGCCCTTGCGCACCAGCGGCTCGCCGCCGGTGAGGCGAATCTTGCGCACACCCAGCTTGGCGGCTACCGCCACCAGCCGCTCAATCTCCTCCATGCGCAGGATGTCACTGTGGCTGAGCTGGGCAACCCCTTCGTCGGGCATGCAGTAGATGCAGCGGAAATTGCAGCGGTCGGTCAGTGATATGCGCAGGTAATCGATGGTCCTGCCGTGAGCGTCTTTCAAAGTCCCCTCCTTGAACGTCCGCCTATTATAGCCAAACAAGATTAAACAGGAAACCCGCCGGCGCGCTTCCACAAAACCATCGGGGCGAAGGGCCCGCGGCTAGCGCGTCACCAGGAACAACTGGTCGGCGGGGATGCGAATCCACAGCTCGTCGCCCTTCTGGGGCAGGTGAGCCGGCTGCTCCCCCACCATTTTGGGAACCCGCCAGAACACGTGGCTGTGCAAGAAATCCATCTCGCTGCCGGACGCCCCGCCGGCATTGCCGTCGGCGAACCCCAGAAGGCACATGCGCTCGAAGCGGGCGTCGCTCACCCGGTCCACCCGCATGCGGAAGCAGTTCTGCTGCCCCTCTTCGCCGCGCGTCAGGTACTGGGCCCGCACCCCCAGGTACTTCACATCCGCCGGCACCGGCTGTTCGGTTGCAAGCGTCACGCCCCATCGGGGCAAAAACACCTCGTGGGGGCCACGCGCCTGGGCCGGCGTCACGTTCTTGCAGCCGGAAAGCTTCAGCGCCGCCTCCGACTGCGGGTTGTTCACCAGCGCGTCCCCGCTGCCTATCTCCAGAATGCGCCCCGCCTCCACCACGGCGATGCGATCACAGAACCGCAGCGCCTCGTCGATGTCGTGGCTCACGTACAAGATGGTGCCCCGATAGGCCTCGAACAGGCTAACCAGGTTCTGTTCCAGCACGCCCTTGAGGTGGGAGTCCAGCGCGCTGAAGGGCTCGTCCAGCATCAGAATGCCCGGACGGGCCGCCAACATGCGGGCCAGGGCCACCCGCTGCTGCTGGCCGCCGGAAAGCTGGGCCGGGTAGCGCCCCTCCAGGCCCTCCAGGCCAAAGCGCGTAAGCTCGGCCGCCACAAGGGCCGCTCGTTCGGCCGCCGCCACCTCCTTGCCGATGCCCGCTCCCACGTTCCGTTCCACCGTGAGGTTGGGGAACAGCATGTAGTTCTGGAACAACAGGGCGGTTTTGCGCTGCTGCGGCGTGAGGTTGATCTTCTTCTCGGAATCGAAGAACACCTGGCCGTTTACCACGATGCGCCCTTCGTCCGGCTTCTCGATGCCGGCGATGCAGCGCAGGGTGAGGCTTTTGCCGCAGCCAGATGCCCCCAGAAAGCCCAGCGTCTCGTCTTGGGCGGAAAACGCCACGTCCAGCGAATAGGCGCCGAAACTCTTGCGGATGTCCACTTCCAGGCTCATCGCGCGCCCCCTTCCAGAATGCCGTCAACCGCAAAGGCCTCGTCCATCGCCCGCGGCCCGGGCCCTTCCTTCGCCACGGCGCCCCCGTCCGCGCGGCCGCCTCCCCCGCGCTTACCGGCGGCAGCGCGGCCCCGCTTCATGGTTTCCCGGCGCCGGTACTTGGTGGTGTGGCGGCTCCAGATGTTGATGAACAAGATGACCAGGAAGCTGAACACGATGAGCACGATGGTCCAGAACCACGTGGCCGCCTGGTTGCCGTTCATCCACTCGAAGTAGATGGCGATGGGGATGGTGCGGGTAGAGCCCAGCTGGTTGCCGGCCAGAAACAGCGTGCAGCCGAACTCCCCCAGCGCCCGGGCGAAGGCCAAAACGGTGCCGGAGGCGATGGACGACCACGCCAGCGGCAGCATCAGCTTCATGAAAATGCGCCCATTCGACCAGCCTAGCGTGCGGGCGGCGTCCAACATGTTGGGGTCTAGGCTCTCGAAGGCGCCGCGGGCGCTGCGGTACATCAGCGGGAAGGCCACCACCACGGCGGCGATGACCGTGGCCTGCCAGCTGAAGGCCAGCGGAAACCCGATGTCGATGAAGAAGCGGCCGAAGGCGGTATTGCGCCCCAGCAGCATCAGCAGCAGAAAGCCGCACACGGTGGGGGGCAGCACCATGGGGATGGTGAAAATGGTGTCGAAGATGTCCTGGGCCCGCTTGCTCACCCGCAGCATGAAGTAGGCGGCCGCAAGCCCCAGGAAGAACACCAGCACGATGGCCACGCCGCAGGTGCGAAGCGTCACCCAAAGCGGCGAGTAGTCCAGCTCGGCCAGGAAGGTGCCCAACTGCTGCAGCGGCGATCCGGCCTCGGCCACCACCGCCTCTTCGGCCGGTACCAGCCGGCAGGTGTCCATGGCGCCCGGGGCCACCGTCGCCTTGGCGTCGCCGCCGTTCACGGCCGCCACTACGGTGTAGTAGCGCCCCTCCTTCAGCTCTTGGGCGAACAGGAAACGGGCGTCGGCCACCTCGAATTCTTGGCGGGAGGTGAAGTGCCACACCTCCTGACGCTCCAGCGACGCGGCCCCCTTCGCCATGCCCTTGTCCAACGGCGAGAGCAATGCCTTAAGCTGCGCTTGCAGCCGTTCGTCTTCCAAGTTCAGGTCAAACGCGTCCACGCAGTCTTGGGGAACGTGCACCACGGCGCAGGCCGGGGTATTCACCACCGTCAGCAAGCCGGGGCCGTCCATGCTGTAGGTGTAGCCGTAGTAGGTGCCGTCTATCTCGCGGTTCGACCCCGTTTGGGCGCGGTAAAAGCCCTCGATGGCAAAATCGCAGCCCTCCATACGGGCTGCTTCGCCATCGGCGGACACCTCCACCCCGCCGACCGGCGCCTCATCGGCCCAGGCGAGCACCGGGGCCGCCCACATCGCCGCCAGCAGCGCCATCGCGGCCAAAACCCCGCCGACGGCCGCCCGCAGGCGGGCCGTGCGGCCGGCGGGCCCGAAAAGCTCTCCCTTGTTCACCGTTCCCCCTGCACATGAAACAAGGAGCCGCATCCCTCAGCGGCGCGGCTCCTTGAACGTACGTCTCAGCTTGTCGCCAAATTCAGGCGGAAGCTCCTCCAGCGCCTAGGCGGCAATGTCGAAACCCCACTCCTGCCAAATTTTAGCGCAATCGTCATCGGTCATACACCATTCCAGGAAATCGGCGGCTGCCTGGGCGTTCTCGCTCTGGGCAGTTACCGCGCCGGGGTACACGATGGCCTTGTGGGTGTCGTCGGGCACGATGGAGCAAATCTCCACGCCGCCCATGCGGTACACGTCGGAGGTGTACACCAGGGCGATGTCCACGTCGCCGGTTTCAGCGTACTTGCACACGTCGCCCACCTTGGCGCCGAAGGTGATCTTGGGCAGAAGAGACGCCGACCATTCGCCGCCGGTGCCGGTGGCATCGGCGCCCGTGGCACCATCGGGCTCGGTGTAAGCGCCCACCGTGGAAAGCGACTGGGCGGCGTAGTTGCCGGCGGGAACGTTCTCATCGCCCACGGAAAGGGTGTACTCGCCGGCGGCAATCTGCTCCAGGGTAATGTCCTGCCCCACCAAAGGCCCGCCGGCCTTGGTGACTATCACCAGCTGATTGGTGAACATGGTCTGACGAGTGGCGGCATCAACGTAGCCCTTTTCCTCGGCCGTGTCCATGGTGCCCTTCGAGGCGGTAATCAATATGTCGGCGTACTGACCGGCCCCCAGCATCTCGTTCAAGGTGCCGGAGCCCTCGTACTGGGTGTCGCCGAACTTCACGTTCGGATGCTGCTCGGTATAAAGGGCCTGGGCATCGGCCATGGCTTTAGTGAGGGAATTGGCGGCGAAAATTTGCAGCACCACTTCCTCGGCGGGCTCGGATGCAGTGGGCTCTGCGGTGTTTTGCTGCTCGCTGTTGGCGCCCTGCGATGAGTTCTGGCTGCCGTTATCCTGAGTGCAGCCGGCCAAGCCCATGGTGCCCACCAAAGCGACGGCGCACAAACCGGCGAACAGTGCTTTCGATTTCCCCATTGCCACTCCTTAGCTTTTGTTCGCAAATGCGTGATATATCCTCTCCCGAATATAATCACAAAACAAATGCTAAAGATTCAAATATTCGTTGTCAAGAATTATTTTGGTTTGAGGATAAACAAGGGCCGTCACAACTCGCGCCGAATCGCAGGGCAGCCGCAGGGCACCCTAAAATGCGATGACGGAATAGATGAACCAGTTGTCGGAGTAGGGGTGGAAGAACGATTCACTGCTCACCACTTCGCCACCGAAGCGCTCGGCAAACGCCGCCGCGGTTTCCGGTGCCCCGACGAATAACGCCTTGCCGCCATAACCGTCGAGCAGCTGAGGCCAAGAGAAATCCATGATCATACCCGGCTCAAGGGCCCGGTAGGCCTCCTGGGGGTCGATGTAGACGATGGGAAGGCCCTCTCCGCTCGCCGAGATGATGCTCGCCGCCAAGTCATCGGAGAACACCAAGGTCTCGTTCCCGCCATTTTCCGCTTGCAGCTCCTGGCATAAGGCACCGTAGGCAACAAGACCCTGGGGGTTCTCGGGACTGCAGGCGCAAACCAACAGGCACCCCGCAGTCAACGAGGCTAGAAGCACCGTCATCAGGATGCCGGCAACCCGGAGCAATCGGCCCTTGACCTTCTCAAACGCCCACGCCATCACCAGGATGATCGGCCCCAGCGCCACTGCCATGTAGCGGTAGTAGATAACCGGCTGATCCAACAAAAGCGATGCGACTGCCGCCACCAGGGCCGTCCCCGCGTAGATTGCCAAGAAAAACAGAGGGCCCACAAGAACAAGCTCGCGTTTTCGGGCACCTCCCGCTGCGTCGGAAGCCGAACCCGTCGCTCGCCCGATGCCATAGAGATAGCCCAGCTCAATAAGGACAATCAGGAGAGCCAAGACAGCAAACAACCTGTTTATTTCAGACGAGAACGGCATAGCGGAAGGAAAGCCAGTCACTTCTGGCGCATTGAAGGGAAAGAGGGCCAGCTCGGCAAAAGCGCCCGGATAGTTGAACGCTATCCAAAAGCCGCCGGAAACCGTTGCCGCCTGTGAGGCCGCCACAAGGAGCCACGGCGCATAGGAAACAACAGCCGCAGCGGCGAACAGCAACCAGCGGGCAAGGTTGCGTTTGCGATCTTGCGGCTGGCGGGCAACCGCCACCAACACCATCAGCTGGATGCAGAAGGCGGCAATGGCCCCATAATAGTGCAGGTAAGCCGCAACAGCGCTGGCCAGCGCCAGCAGCGCCCACCAGCTAAGCGGAAGCGGCGCCGAGTTTCCCCGGCCGTTGCGAAGGAGCTGAGCCGTCAGGCGCCAGCCGTAAATGGCGGCTACCATGACTGCCACCATAAGCCACGCATACATGCGAATCTGCAGCGCCACATGCATTGACCAGGGCACCAGAAAGACAAGGGCCGAAAACAGCATCCCCACTGTGGGGCCGAAATCCTTGCGCACGTGGGTGTAGCCCAGCATCGCCAACGCCACGGCTCCCGCCACAGAAACCAGTCGATAGACCACTATGTTCTGGCCGAACACCAGGTACACGCAATGGAGC
>Ga0073908_1002592_pt1 | contig 21341 bp, 18 predicted proteins | sample MucameincwithD2O_FD_65484 | JGI IMG/M metagenome (GOLD analysis project Ga0073908, IMG submission 65484) | Mouse cecum microbial communities from Vienna, Austria - Mucus amended microcosms incubated with D2O | ecosystem: Host-associated > Mammals > Digestive system > Large intestine > Cecum...
TGCGGCTGCCGCTGCAATTGTCGGCAGGGCTTCAGGCCATGGCTGCCGGAGGTGCGGACGACGTGGCTCTGACGGCAAACGATTTGGAAGCTTGTGCGGCGCCGGTGGCCGGTTGCCATGTGCTGGTGGCTGATGACGATGGTCTTTCGCGCGAGCTGCTGCGGGAGTTGCTGGGGCAATACGGCGTGCGTATCACCGAGGCGGCCGACGGGCGGGAAGCGCTGGAAAAGGTGCTGGCGGCCGACCCGCACGGTTTCGACGCGGTGCTTCTGGACATGCATATGCCGCATCTGGACGGCATTGCGGTGGCCCGGGCCATCCGGGATTCGGCGCGGGAAGACGCGGCCACGCTGCCGGTGATCGCCGTTTCCGCCGACAACTTCGAGGAGGACTGCGCCCGCGCCCTCTCCCATGGCGTGAACGCCTACGTGGCCAAGCCCTTCAGCAGCCATCAGCTGATTTCCACATTGGCCCAGCACGTGGCCCGCTAGGCCGGCCACAATTCGGTATCGCCTGCGGCCAGCGGCCGTTCGCACCGATTCGCCATGGCTATCATCGAGCCATGAAACTCCGTGAGAACATACACAACGTGTTCGCCGTGTTCGCCCGCGACATGAAGCGGCTGCTGCGCAACCCCATAGCGCTGGTGATTGTGCTGGGGGTGTGCATCATGCCCTCGTTGTACGCCTGGTACACCATCGAGGCCCAGTGGGACCCTTACCAGAACACCGAGGCCATTAAGGTGGGGGTGGTTAACCTGGACGAAGGGGCCGATTCGGCCGAGGCGGGGCATTTGGCCATCGGCGAGGAAGTGGTGGCCCAGCTGAAGGACGACCATCAGCTGGGCTGGCAGTTCGTGGATGAGCAAGAGGGAATACAGCGGGTGGAGTCGGGGGAATACTACGCTTGCATCGTCATCCCCAAAAACTTCAGTGCCGACTTCGCCTCCATCGCCACCGGCACGTTCACCAAGCCCGAGCTGGAATACTACGTGAACGAGAAGCTGTCGGGGGCGGCCCCGAAGATAACCGATGCCGGCGCCACGGCGCTGGAGAGCAAGGTGAACCACAGCTTCATCTCCACGGTGACCGACGTGGTGATGGGAACGATGCAGAAGGTGGGCGCCTCGGTGCAGCAGAAGGCCACCGGGGCCGAAACCGGCCTTTCCCGCGATTTGGAAGAGACGCGCGACTCCATTGCCACCACCAATGAAACCATCGAAGGACTCAAGCCCACCCTCGACAAGGGGGAGGAAGCGGTGCGGGCTGCTCAGGAGGCGTTTTCCACGGTGGAGGGCGAACTGCCGGCGGTGACGAAGGACTTGGACGACGCGCAGGCCCAAATCGCCACCATCCGCGAAGATCTGGCCCGCTACAGCAGCGAGGCCTCGGAGCGGCTTTCCACGGGGCTTGCGGCGCTGCGGCAAGTGTCGCTGGGCACAGCGGCGGCGGTGGCCCAGGCCACAACCCAGCTGCAGCAGGCCAAAGGGGGAGTGGACGGGGCCCTGGCCCAGGCGAAGGGCCTGGCGCAGACCAACGATCAGCTGATTTCCGCCCTGGCCCCCTACGGGGAGGCCAACGCTGATGTGGCCTCGATGATAAGCAGCTTGAAAACCGCCAATGAGAACCTGTCCGCCACGGTGGACAAGCTGAGCGCCTTGAGCGATGGCCTGGCTGACGCGGTAAGCGCCGGCGGCGCTGCGGCGACGGCGGCAGACGACGCGGTGGCGCAGGCGTCCGGCCAACTGCAAGCGGCAGTGGAGAAGCTGCAGGGCACGGTGGTGCCGCAGCTGGAGGGCAGCCTGGGGCAGTTCTCGGAGGCGCTGGGCACCTTGCGCGGCGTTACCGTGGCGCTCTCGCCGGCACTGGACCAGGCGAAAATCACCCTCGGACAAATGGGGGACACCCTGGCCCAGGCCCGCAGCGCAACTGTCAGCGCCGGCGATTCCCTCACCCAGGCGCAAGGGCAGCTGGAGCAGTCGCTCACTGACATGAAGTCCCTGTCCAGCTCGCAATCGGTGAAGGAACTGGAGGAATTTCTGGGGGCGGACGATTCGTCGGTGGGGGATTTCCTGGCCTCGCCGGTGGCGCTGAAAACCATTCCGGTGTTCCCCGTGGCCAATTACGGCTCCGGTGTGGCGCCGTTTTTCACGAACCTGGCGCTGTGGGTGGCCGGCTTCATCCTCATGGCCATGGTGCGGCTGCGGGTAGACCCCACGGGCCTGCCGCCGCTCACCATCACCCAGGCCTATTTCGGCCGCTGGCTCACCTTTATGGTGCTGGCGCTTTTACAGGGGCTCATCTGCTGCTGCGGCGATTTGGCCCTGGGCATCCAGTGCGACCAACCGGCGCTGTTCGTGCTGGCGGGGGTGCTAACGGTGCTGGTGGACGTGAACCTCATGTACGCGCTGGCCTATGCCATGAAGCACGTGGGGAAGGCCATTGCGGTGATTCTGCTCATCATGCAAATTCCCGGCTCGTCGGGCATGTTCCCGGTGGAGATGATGCCCAGCTTCTTCCAAGCCATTCACCCGTGGCTGCCCTTCACCTACTCTATCGACGCCATGCGCCAGGCCATCGGCGGCCTGTACGGCAGCGCTTACGTGACCGACCTTCTGATTCTTCTGCTGTTCGTGCCGCTGGGGCTGTTCATCGGGTTGGTGCTGGGGCGTTATGCCTTCAACCTGAACATCCTGTTCGACGGCAAGCTGGCCGCCACCAACTTGTACGTGTGCGAACAAGCGGAAGGGGCCTCCGAGCGCCCTCGCTTCCGGATGCGCGCCATGATGCAGGCGCTGCTGGACATGCCCAGCTACCGCACGGCGCTAAAACAGCGGGCCGCGGCGTTTCGCCGTGCCTACCCGTGGCTGAAGCGGGCGGCCTGGGTGCTCATCTTTTTACAGCCGCTGGTTACTTTCGCCATCATGGTGCTGCTGCGGGCCAACATCGAAACCAAGGTGGTGCTGATGGTGGCCATGGTGTGCGGCATCATCGCGGTGGACGTTTACCTGATTGTGGTGGATTACCTGGACGAGAGCCTGCGCAACCGGGAGAAGGTGGCCGGGCTTTCCGGCGATGCCCTGGTGAGCGCGGTGCGGGAAGCGGTGCCGGCGGCAGTGGGGGGCACAGGAGCGCTAGGGGCGACCGTGGAAGCGGCGGCGGGGACAGGCGCCGCTGCGCCTGCGGCTAAGGCCCCGGATGCTCCTGCGGCGGGCGGCCAGAGCACGCCGCCCGACGGCGGGGAAGGGGGAGAGCGCTGATGAAAAACGTGTTCAAGCTGTTTTCGATGGACGTGCGGGCGCTGGGGAAGAACGCCATCGCCCTCATCGTAACGGTGGGGCTGGTGCTGGTGCCGCCGCTGTACGCGTGGTTCACCACGGCCGGTTTTTGGGACCCTTACGGCAACACCGGCAACATAAAGGTGGCGGTGGCCAACAACGACGTCGGCTATCAGAGCACTCTGCTGCCCATGAAGATAAACGTGGGCGACACGGTGGTTTCGCAGCTTCGGGCCAACGACAAGTTCGACTGGGAGTTCATGGACGAGGATGAGGCGCTCGACCAGCTGAAATCCGGCCAGTGCTACGCGGCTATCGTTATTCCGGAAAGCTTCTCGGCCGATTTGATGACGGTGCTCTCCCGCGAAACCAAAACGGCGGACATCCAGTACTACACCAACCAGAGGGAAAACGCCATCGCCCCCCGCGTCACCAGCGCCGGCGCCACGGCGCTGGAAACCGGCATCGACCAGGCATTCACGGAAACAGTGAGCACGGTGGCGTTGGGGATGACCAACGATCTGTCGTCGTTTCTCACTGGGGACGGCATTGAAAGCTACGGAAGCGCCCTGGTGGCCCAGTTGGGGCAGGTGACCGACCAGCTGAACAGCGCTGCCCGAGAGGCGCGCACTTTCGCCGGCCTTTCCGGCTCCACGGCGGCGCTGGCGGACACTTCATCGCAGATTTTGAAGTCGCTGGGTTCCACCACTACCCATTTTGCGCCGCTCTTGGACGAGGCGCAGGGGGCGCTTTCCAGCGGCACCGAGGCGTTGGAAAGCGCAGAGAAGCTGGCGGATGAGGCCTTTTCTTCCGCTTCCGCCGCTTTCGAAGGGTTGGACGGGAAGGTGGATGCGGCCCTGAATGCCACGGGAACGGCGGTCAGCGACGGCGCCGCCACCCTTGATGCCGCTGCCGCCGACCTGGACAGCCTGGGGGCCGTGTACCAAAAACTGCGGGACGCCGTTGCCGCCGCCGACCCGGGCGGTGCGGTTGTCGGGCGGCTAGAGGGCGCCCAGGCGGCGCTGGAGGCGCTGGCGGCCGATGTGCGCGAGGCGGCCCAGGCCCTGCAGCAGCAAAAGGACGCTTCCCAGGAGCAACGGCAAAAGGTGCAGGCCAGCCTGGATGCTGCAAAGGCCAGCCTGGACGAGGCCCATAGCTCTTACAGCAGCCAGCTGGCGGACAGCATCGCCCGCCTGAGCGACACCCTTGCCCGCGCCCGGAACACGTCCGAGAAGCTGGCGGGCCAGATAGACGCCACGGCCGGCAGCCTGGCGGACGCTTCGTCTTCCCTTTCGGAGAACCTGGGGGCGGTGCAAAAGGCGCTCTCGTCCACGGCCGACAAGCTGGAGGCTTCCGCCCAGAGCATGGCCTCTTCCCGCGACCAGCTGTCCGCGGCGCTGGCCTCGGGCGACATGGAGAAGGTGCGCGCCCTTTTGGGGGACGATCCGGCCCGCATCGCCGATTTCCTTTCGGCCCCCACCCAGCTGGTGCGCCATGCGGTGTACCCCATGGCCAACAACGGCACCGCTATGTCGCCGTTTTACACGTCGCTGTCGCTATGGATCGGGGCGCTGTTCATGGTGGTGCTCACCCAGGTGCAACCCAACGCCCAGGTGCTCTCGCGCCTGCGCCGTCCCACCGCCAACCAAACCTTCCTGGGGCGGTTCGGGGTGTTTTGGCTGATGGGGGCCTTGCAGGCGCTCATCGTGTGTATGGGCAACGCGTTCTTTTTGGGCGTTGCGGTGCAGCATTTCTGGCTGTACCTGCTCTCGGGGCTGGTGGTGGCGCTGGTGTTCGATGCCATCGTGTACACCCTCACGGTGTCGTTTGGCAACGTGGGCAAGGCCATCGCCATCATCGCGCTGGTGGCCCAGCTGGCCGGCAGCGGGGGCATTTTGCCGGTGCAGCTTTCGGCGCCGTTCTTCCAAGCGGTGTACCCGTGGCTGCCCATGACTTATGCCATGGGCGCCTTCCAAAGCACCATCGCCGGCATTTGCGGCAACCAGCTGGCCATGGACCTGCTGCGGCTGCTGGCGTGGCTGGTGCCCTGCCTGGTGCTGGGGCTGGTGCTGCGCCATCCGATCATTCGCTTCAACAACTTCATCTTGAAGAAGCTGGACGAGACCAAACTGGTGTAAGGTTTTGCGGTAGTATTCCCCCGTAAACTTTGAAGCGCGCACGCCATGACAAGCGAAAGAGGACCCATGAGCTTTGACGGATTCGACCTGCCCGGCCGCAACGACGAGTGCTGGTGCGGCAGCGGCAAGAAGTACAAGAAGTGCCACCTGGATTTTGACGAGCGGCTGGAAGAGCTGTACCTGGCCGGCGAAGAGGTGCCCGACCACGGCTTGCTGAAAACCGCTGCCGACATCGAGGGCGTGAAGAAATCGGCCGAGGTGAACGTCGGGGTGCTGGATTACGTGACCGAGCGCATCGGGCCCGGGGTGACCACTGCCCAAATCGACCAGTGGGTGCACGATTACACCGTTGAGCACGGGGCCATTCCGGCGCCGCTGAACTACGAGGGCTTCCCCAACAGCGTGTGCACGTCGGCCAATGAGGTGGTGTGCCATGGCATTCCGTCGCCAGACGAGGTGCTCAAAGAGGGCGACATCATCAATGTGGACTGCTCCACCATCAAAGACGGTTACTTCTCCGATTCTTCCCGCATGTTCTGCATTGGCGAGGTGAGCCCGGAGAAGCAAGACCTGGTGATGGTGACCAAAGAGGCGGTGGAAGAGGGCCTGCGGGCCATCAAGCCCTGGGGGCATTTGGGCGACATCGGCGCGGCAGTGCAGAAGTACGCCAACGATCACGGCTACACGGTGGTGCGGGAATTTGGCGGCCACGGCATTGGGTTGGAATTCCACGAGGATCCGTTTGTGAGCTTTGTGACCGAGGCGGGCACGGGGCCGGTACTGGTGCCGGGGCTGATGTTCACCATCGAGCCCATGATCAACATGGGGGATCAGGAAATAGACATGACCGACCCCAACGGTTGGACGGTGCGCACCGCCGACGGCCAGCCCACCGCCCAGTGGGAAGTGCAGCTGGTGATCACCGATGACGGGTACGAGTTGCTCAGCTGGTAGGGGCCGCATTCTGCCCGCTGCGGTGCGCCGATAGTCTTAACAATTGGTTAGCGTTTGTGGCCGCCCGGTGAAAGGTGGGGCGCAGCCGCGCGCAAAATCCTATACTGAATAGTTGGATTTTTACGAGCCCGTACAAGTTGAAAAGGGAAGGCGAAGCGCGCATCGTGGTGGACGAGAACCCGCAAAACGGAAAAAGGCCCAGTGTGAGAAACGCCCGCGGCGTGCATCGCCGGGAGGCGGCACCGCTGGGGCGGGGGCCGTTTTCGCCCGAAGGTGCCCGTGGGGCCGACGAGCCGCGGCCTTCCGTGCGCGATGAGATGCGGGCCCGCGAGCGCTTTTTGAACGGAGAAGAGCCGGCCGAGGAAACGGCGCGGCTGGAAGCGGCGACTGCTGCCGAGGAAACCCGCCGCCAGCGGGCGGCCTATACGGTCCCGCAACGGTCCGCGGCCCCGCGCCGCGGCAACCCTATCACCCGTCTGGCCAACCAGTGGTTCGACCGCGTGATGGGGGCCTTGGGCGACGGCGGCCTGTCCGAGCAAGAGGCCCAGTACGCTTCCCACAACACCACCAAGGATTTCATCTGGAACACCGTCGGCGTGGGGGCCTGGGGCATGGTGTTTCCCATCCTTACCATGATCGCCACCCAGCTGGTGGGGGTGGAGAACGCCGGCATGCTGTCGATGGCCTTCGTGGTGGGCTCGCTTTTGTGGATTGTGGCCAATTTCGGCGTGCGCACTTACCAGATTTCCGACGTGAACGAGGTGCACTCCTTCGCCGATTACCAGGTGAACCGCTGGATAACCTGCGTGGCCATGGTGCTGGTAGGCTGCTTGTACTGCGCCATTCGCGGCTACGACACTGAGATGTTCTACCTTTCTATGGGCATCTTCCTCTACCGTATGGTGGACGGCTTGGCTGACGTGTACGAGGGGCGACTGCAGCAGGTGGACAAGCTGTATCTGGCGGGCATTTCCCAGGCGCTGCGATCGGTGCTGGCGCTGGTGGTGTTTGCCGTGCTGCTGGTGATAACCCATAACATGGTAGTGGCGGCCTTCGCCATGGCCATTGCCGCCGCTGCTACTTTCGTGGTGGTCACCTACCCCCTCACGCTTTTGGAAACCCCGAAGTCGCGGCGGGTTTCCTGGGCCAGCGTGGGGCAACTGTTCAAGAACACGGCGCCGCTGTTCGTGGCGCTGTTCCTCTACGCGCTTATCGACAACATGCCGAAGTTTGTGATGGAGGGCGCCCTTTCCTACGACAACCAGCTGTACTTCAACGCCCTGTACTTCCCGGCCCAGGGCATCCTCATTACCTCGCAGCTGGTGTACAAGCCGCTTCTGGTGCGCATGGCTGGGGTATGGCAGGATACCTCGAAGCGGCGGCAGTTCGACCTCATCATGATTGGCATCCTGGGGGTTATCGTGGCCATCACGGCGGTGAATGTGCTGGTGATGGCTTGGATCGGCATTCCCATCATGGGCTTTTTGTACGGTATCGACTTCGAGCAGTTCCGCGGCCTTCTGTTCATCATGCTGGCGGCCGGCGGCGTGACGGCGGCCATCGATTTCATGTACCAGGTGGTAACCGTGATGCGGCGCCAGAAAGACGTGACCACGTTGTACCTGGTCACCTTTGGGTTCTCGCTGTTCGTGCCCATTTTGCTGGTGATGTTCACGGGGCTGCCGGGGGCGGTCATCGGTTACCTCATCGTGATGACGCTGCTGTTCGTGCTGCTGGTGTGGGAATACTTCCGTATTCGCAAGGACATGGCCCACGAGGCGCAGCTGCGGGCCGCCCGGGAGGGGTTTGAGTAGGCCGGCTTTGTTACGGTTCCTTTATAAAGCAGGGCCAGGGGTAGCGCCCGTGGGGCATGGGGTAGAATGCTTCCATTGAAAACTGGCGGGCCGAACGGGGCCCGTGCATAAGAGAAAGAGGTTGAAATGGCTGACGAGAACCAGGGCCCGCAAGGGGCTCAGGACGCTGCCGAACAGGACGCGTCTGCACAAGGGGCGCCCGCCACGGCGCCGGAAGGCTGGGACGAGGCTTTCGGGGCCGATGCGCCGAAGCCCCATACGCCGCCTGCATCTGATGGACAGCAGGCGTGGCAGGCGCCCGTGCCCGAACCGGTGCCCGTGGCCCCCGCTTACGCCAAAAGCTGCTTGGCAGCTGGCTGGGAAGATTGCAAGCAGCTGGGCTTCTGGAAGAAAACCGCCTTCTTGGGGCTGCTGGATTTGGTGCCCGTTTTGAATTTCGTGAACACGGGGTACGCGCTGGAGTGGAGCAAGGAGGTGCCCTTCGGCGGCCGCACGGCGCTGCCCCAGAAGGTGGTCACCGGCCGCAACTTCGAGATTGGCTTTTACGCGTTTGTGATTACGCTGGTATTTTCCCTGATAGGGGGCTGTGCCGGCGGCATCGTGGGTTGGATTCCCCTCATCGGCTGGATTGCCGCGCTGGCCATCGGCTTTCTGATTTCCATGTTCACCTGTGTTCTTAACCTGCGCATGGCGATGCGCTCCCAGCTGGGGGAGGGCTTTAAAGTGGGCGACGCCTGGACTGTCATCAAGCGCGATTGGACGGGGCTTCTGTGTGCCGTGGTGGTTCCCGGCCTGATTGCCGGGGCCATTATCGTGGTGGCGTCGTTTGTGTACATGTTCTTCGCGCTGCTGTTCTTCCTGCCGGTGATGGGGGCTGCGGTCAACCCCGATCCTGCGTTCATTTTAGGAGCGCTGTTGGGCGGCGGCCTGGGCTTTCTGGTGGTGACGGCCGTCTTCTGCTATCTGGGTGCTTGGGCCGGTGCGGCGGCGCAGCTGGTGTCGGTGCGGGCGGCGGCCCATTGGGTGGCCCGTTTCGCCGGCGATTGGACCTACCTGGCCTAAAGCGGCGTAGGTTGCGGTGCGGTAGCGCGTCCGGCTCGCCCGCTGCGGTTGCGCGCGCGGGTTTGCCCGGCGGCCCCTTCTGGGCGTTTTCGCGCCAATCGTTGCCGTGCGCTTGATGCGTCGGGGCGGTTGTGGGAAAATGCTTGGGCCTTGAAAAGCGCATGGTCGAGTGGCGCAGCGGGAGCGCAGGTGCCTTACAAGCACAAGGTCGGGGGTTCAAATCCCTCCTCGACCACCATTGCTAACTCGAAGAACCCCCAGGTAAACCCTGGGGGTTCTTTTTCATGGCAGGTGTGTCGGGGGGGGCGTTCACTTTGTCACTCGGTGACAAAGTGAACGCCCCCCCCGACACACGGATTCTTCGTTTCCAGTTTTTCCCTTTGTCAACTGGGCGGTTACAACGGTTTTCAAGTGGGGGCTTGGGGCGGTGGCTTATATATAGTTATGGGCAGGGATTGAGTTTCCGAAGGTTGCCGTTGTTTAGGGAAGGGGCACCCATGAATCCGAAGAAAGCCATTGTTGCCGATTTGCTCATCGGTTATGCCGCCCTGGTAGGGCTTTTGGTGGCGGTTGCCGTTTTGCTGGCGCCCGCTAGCGCCTTTGCCGCCGAAGCGCCGCTGGCGGCCGGCTACTACAGCGCCCAAGTGGAAACTGCGGCCGACGACGCCGTGACGGCCACGGTGGATTCCCCCTGCCTTCTGGAGGTGGCAAGTACCGGCGAAACCGTGGCGCGCATTGCTTGGAGCAAAAACGACATTGTGCGCATGATGGTGGACGATGTGCAGTATCTTCCCACGTCAACCGATGTGTCCGAGTTCATAATCCCGGTGAGTGCGCTGGATGAGCCGCTTGCGATGCAAGTGGAGTTGAAAGACCAGCCGGAAAAGCTGCTGCCGGTGCAGCTGACATTCGCTAGCGCAACGGTGGACGCGTCTGACGAGGCGCTGGACGCATTGGCTTCCAGCAGCGAGTACGAGGCCATGCCACTTTCCCTGGAAGGGGAGGGCCAGCCCTCTTCCGATATGGAGGCTGCGGCCAACTCCCACGGGACCGCTGCGCCGGTGGAATGGTACACCTTCGCCGGTTGGGCCGTTATTGCCGTGGTGGCAGTGGCGGTGGCCGTTAGCATTTTCGTGCGCGTGCGCCGGGGCAAGTAGATGGAGCTTTCGGCTGATTTGCCCGCCCAGGACGTGGACCACGCGTCGTTTTTCTCCAACAGCGAGTGCCCGTACTTCCCCTGCCATGAAGGGGTGGAATCGTCGCAGTTCAACTGCCTGTTCTGCTATTGCCCGTTGTACGCCTTAGGGCCGCAGTGCCCGGGCAGCTACCGCTATTTGGACAATGGCGTGAAGGATTGCTCCGATTGCCTTTTGCCCCACCAGGGGGAGGGTTTTGCCGCGGTGGTGAGGGAGCATTGGCCGCAAGTGAGCCTGCTGGCGTCTTCTGCCCGCTAGAGGTGGGTTTTCCGCGCTGTTGCGGCCAGCGGCGATGCGCGCTGGCCCGGGATGGGCTACAATGGCGCGGCACGAATTATTCCCACAAACACACCAGCGTGTACGGTTGAAAGGCGTCATCTCCATGGATCGTCGTCCCGCGAAACGAAAGAACCGTCGGGCCACTCGGGCCGGCTCTTACGGGCGCGTTGCCCAAGCGAAATCCCTCAAAGTGAAGCGCAAGCGCAAAGGGGCTTTAGGAGCCCTTGCGGTGGTGCTGCTGTTCGCCGCGGTGGCAGTGCTGGCATTTCCGCAAGTGAGGGCCTTTATCACCCATACTCCGGTTGGGGGGCCGCGCACGGTGCTCACCCAGCAGCGGGTGGACATCGCCATCGATCGGCTGGAGCTGCCCGCCCCCGACCTCTCCTCCTTGGCCTACGTGGATGCCGCCAGCCTCATCGGTCCGCGCTTCGAGGACGTGGTGGTGGGGGAGGTGCAAACCCATCTTTCCGGCTCTACCGAGCTGTTCGCCCAGAAGGTCACCGCCACCGCCCACTACACCAACAAGTCTGTGAAGGTGACGGTGCCCATCAGCTTCGAGTTCACCTACGACGACAAGAACGATACGTGGGAGCAGGGGCCGGCAGTGCAGGAGGGCTTCGAGGTGCAACCGGTGGCCCCTCCCAGCGCCACTGCCATCGCCAACAATATCGAGGAGTTGCTGGCCAGCTACAACAGCCAGTTGGCGGCCGAGTTCGAGGGGGCTTCCAGCACGGTGGTTTCAGAGCTTACCGCCGAAGGGGGCACCATGGAGGTGAACTTGCTGAAGTCCCGCGCCGAGGAAACTGCCACCATGACCGTGACCTGCAAGGTTGACTGGTCGGCCGAAAAGGGCTGGGTGCCCGTTGTGGTGGCCACCAGCACTCCCAAAGTCACCGATAAATCGGTGATGTCGAAGCTCAACTGCAAGGAAGGGGCCCTGGTGCGGTTGCAGGGCACCTTGGCGGTGGAAGGCAGCGACTACCTGCTGCGGTTGGACGGCCCCATGCGCCTTACCATGGACGGCCGCTCGTGGGATTTGGACGTGGTGAATCTGGTGCCCACATCCCAGATGGCCTGCTATTTCGATCCGCCCGTGGTGGAGGCGCCGCAAGACGAGGAGGCCCCTTCAGGCGAAGAGCCGGACCAGCCCCAGGATGCCGAAGTGGTGGACCCCGAGGGTGAAGGGGAGCCGGGTGCAGGCGATGAGGCGGAAGAGGAAGAGCCCGAGGAGAAGCGGGAAACGGTGGAGCTGTCCTCGTTGGTGGGCTACCGGGTTTCCGTGACCGGCACCATCGCGCTCACGGGCGATGCTTCAGGGGTGGCCAGCAGCTGGGGGAAGGTTTACCCGGTGCAAGTGAACATCACCGAGGTGCAGAAGCTTTAGCCAGGCGCTGCTTTTTTGTTTCAAGGCCGTCGGAGCTTTGCGGAGCTTCGGCGGCCTTTTTGCATGCGCAGAAAGGTTTTGCCTGGTGGGGGGTGGGGGGATTAGCCCGTTTGCGGTCTTTTGCGGCAATTGCGGCGCCGGGCGGGGGAAGGCGCGGAGCGACGGCGGCGCATCCGCGGCGCATATTTGGCGCAACGGCGATGGATTGTTTCGGCGCAGGTGCGGATATTTGGCGGCCGGCCATTGCCGCATTCCGGAAAACGCAGCGCCAAAAAACGAAAAGCTGATAGCCCGTTGATAGCCGTTTGGCGCCGCGTTGGCGATTGCGGGCCCTATGCTGTAGGGGCAAGGAAGCCGGCGGCCCTTGCCTTCGGTTTCTGAACGAAGCCAAGGAAAGGGTGCGCGATGGGACGAAGAACGGTGGCGCTGGGCATTGCCAGCGGCTTGGCCTGTGCGCTGTGCGTGGGGTTGTATGCAGCGCAGATTGGGCAAGAGGCGCAGTTGCAGCGGGCCGAGGCCTTAGAGAAATACGGCGGCGTGCAGGTGGAGGCCTACGTGGCGCGCCGCGATTTGTCCGCCGGAGAGGCGTTGGACGACTCGATGGTGGAGAAGCGCCAGTGGCTGGCGGAGCTGTTGCCAGCGGGAGCGGTTACCGACCTTGAATCGGTGCGGGGCCAGCAGTTGGGCAGTCCGGTGTTCGCCGGTGAAGTGCTTTGCGAGGGCCGCATGCAGGCGCAGGGGAATCAGCTGGTGGTGCCGGAAGGGCTCTGCGCCGTTTCGGTGCCCGCCAAAGACGTTCAAACCGTGGGCGGCAGCCTTGTCGCCGGCATGGAGGCCGACCTTTACATGGTCGGCCCGTCCGGTTCGTCGCTGCTTGCCTCGCGGGTTCCGGTTTTGGCGGTGGGGCGCGAGGGGGCGGCCTCGAACAGCTCATGGGTCACGGTGGCGGTGCGGCCGTCGCTGGTGCACGAGCTGGTGCAGGCGGCCCAATCTTACGTGCTGTACTTCGCCTTGCCCGGCGCCGATGAAGCCCAGCCGCAAGGCGGTGCGGCCGGTGGCGGAGAGGCGCCGGGCGATGGCGATGGGTTGGAAGGGGGCCCGCGCGACGAGGCCTCGGGGGCCGGCGCTACAGTAGAAGACCAATCTGCGGAAGGAGAAGACGCATGGGAGTGAGCGAACGGAGCGGCGATGCCTCCAGCCGGAGGATCGGCGTGGTGCTCTCGGTAGTGAGCGCCAGCGGCGGCGCAGGGAAGAGCTCGGTGGCCATGGCGGTGGCGCGCCAGTGCTGCAACCGCGGCCTCTCGGTGCTGCTGCTCGATGGCGATTGCCAGTTCGGCGGTTGCTCCCGCATGATAGGCGATAAGGCTCCGCTGCCGTTCTCCCAGCTTTTGCGCGCCTGCGAGACGGGCGAGGGGGTGGCTGCCGAAGGGCTTACGGTGGTGGGCCCTGACGCCATGGAATACGCCGAGCAGCACATTCCCCATCTGCCTTACGTTGCTCGCCAGGCGGCGCAATGGTTCGACGTCGTGGTGGTGGACACGTCGGGGGTTTGGACCGAGCCGCTGCTGTCGCTCATGGAGGCCAGCCACCGGGTTCTATTCGTGGTGGGCCAATCGTCTTCTTCGGTGATGGGGGCCCGGCGCGCGCTGGATTTGTGCCTGCGCTGCAGCGTGGCCACGGGGTCGTTCCTCTTCGTGCTCAACCGCTGCTCGCGCCATAGCTTGTTCACCTCCATCGATGTTTCGTGCGCTTTGGGCGGTGCCCATGTGGTGGAGATGCTAGAGGGCGGCGCGGTGGTGGAGGAGCTGCAGGGGTGCGGCTTGGCGGAGCGGCTTTTGCAAGACGGCAACCCGTTTTACAAGAGCGCAGCTGCCATAGCGGAAGAAGCGGTGCCCCGTTGCCAGGGCGCGCAGGAGGAAAGGCCGCCTGCAGCCCTTCGCGACGGAAGGCGCATGGGCTTTATGGCATCGCGGCGCCGCAACGATGCGGCGAAGCGGGGCAAGCACCAACTGGCGGCCCAGGAAGGGGCGCTGAGGGCAGAGGAGGCGTTGTGGCGGTAACGTTACTAGAGCGGGTGCAGCGCACGGCCGCACCCGAGCGGCCCGAGCGGCGGCCGGTGCAGAACGTGGAGGATCTGCGGGAGGCGGTGCAGCGCTACGTTCCCTCTGAAGTGGTGGCGGCCCTGCTGGAAGAAGATCCGTTCCGGGCGCGCAACGAACTGCGCAGCGCCTGCCGCCAGGTGTTCGCCGAGCCCGCATGGGCGGCCGTGGGGGCCGAGCGACGGGACAGCCTTACACAGGAGCTGGTGGCGGTGGTGTTCGGCATGGGGCCGTTGGAGCCGCTTCTGGCCGACGAGTCCATAACCGAAATCACCGTCAACAAGGGCGGGGCCGTTTGGGTGGAGCGGGATGGCGTGATGAGGCCCACGGAGGCCAGCTTCGCGAGCGATGCCCAGGTGCGGGGCCTTATCGACCGCATTTTGGGGCCGCTGGGACGGCGCATCGACGAATCCAGCCCCTCGGTGTCGGCGCGGTTGCCCCAAGGGCACCGGGTGCACGCCGTGGTGCCACCGGTATCGCCCGATGGGCCGGTGCTGGCCATTCGCAAGTTCTCCCGCAAAGCGTTCTCGCTTCCGCAGCTGGTGGAAGCGGGCTCGCTCGAACAGGAGGCGGCGCAGTTCCTTCACTGGGCGGTGGCCAGCCGCCGAAGCATCGCGGTGCTGGGCGGCACGGGCAGCGGCAAAACCACGCTGCTGAACGCGCTGTCCCTTTCCATCCCCACCGAAGAGCGCATCATAACCATCGAGGATTCGCTGGAGTTGAAGTTCAGCGAGCATCCGCAGGTGGTGCGGTTGGAAGCGCGCCACCAGAACGCCGAAGGTTTGGGGGAGGTCACCATCCGCAGTTTGGTGGTGGATTCGCTTCGCATGCGCCCCGACCGCATCATCGTGGGGGAGTGCCGTGGCGGGGAGGCCCTCGACATGCTGACGGCCATGAACACCGGCCACGACGGCTCCCTCACCACCTTGCACGCCAACTCGCCCCAGGAGTGCATCGATCGTTTGGTGACCATGTGCCGCTATGTGGTGGATTTGCCCCCTGATGTGATAGAGGCCCAGATAGGCCATGCTTTTCAGTTGATGGTGCAAACCCAGCGCCATCGCGGAGGCCGCCGTTTCATCTCAGCCATCGCCGCAGTGGGCTTTTGCCCCGATACCCGCCGATGCCAGGTGCTGCCCCTGTACCAGCGGCTGTCGCCGTCGGAGGAGGGGCAATGGCTGGAAGTGCCCGAGTGGGTGGACCGGCTGGTGGAAGAGGATCTGGCAACAGAGGAGGAGGTGCGGCAATGGCGGCGGGCGTTATGCCGGTGATGGCCGCCGTTTCGGCGGGAGTTGCGGGCTATTGCGCGTTTTCGTTGGCGGAAGCGCGGTACCGGCGAAACCTTCATGCCCGCGCCTCGCTGCAAGGGAGGGTGGCCGGCGGCCCCCTTTGGTGGGTGCGCAACGGGGTGAAGCCCCTGGTGTCCTTAGCGCGCTGGCTGTTGCGGTTTCCCGCGGTGGACGCTCCGATGGCGGAGGCAGTGCGCCTGGCAGAGCGCCGCGGGGTGGCCGCCGCCCCCGAGTCGTTGCTTTCGGCTCTCTTGGCCGGGGGGCTGGGGCTGGGCTTTGCGGCTTCGCTTGTAGCTGGCTCCCCGGTTTTCGCAGTGGCGGCAGTGGCTTTGGCAGCGATATTCTTCGGCAATCGCATGAATGCTTCCCGCGACGTGCGAGTGGCCGCCTTGCGCCAGCAAACCCCCGAGGCGCTGCGGGCGCTGGGGGTGTGCTCTAAAAGCGGCCTCAGCCTGTCGCAGACCATGGACACCCTTGCCGGTGACCTGGAACAGCCCATAGCCCGCTTGTTCGAGCAGGCGTCCCGGCGAATGAAGGTGGGCGCTCCCGCCCAAGAGGCGCTGGCGGTGTTCTCGGAAGGGGGATCGTCTGCGGAACTGTCCTTCGTGGCGGTGGCGCTGGACGTGCAGCATCAGACGGGCGGCTCTCTTTCGCAGGTGCTGGAGTCGGCAAGGGAATCGGTGCGGGACGAGTTGGAGCTGAGGCGCACTTTGCGGGTGCAAACGGCCCAGGCCCAGCTTTCGGCTCGCATCGTTACCTGCATGCCGTTTGTGCTGGTGGCGCTTTTTTCCCTCATCACCGAGGACTTCATGGGGCCGTTTTTCCAGAGCGTCCAAGGAATAGCCCTCCTAACCCTTGCGCTGGTGATGCAAGGCGCCGGCGTTCTGGCGGTGCGGGGGCTTTTGCGGCACGAGGAGGGGAGGCCATGACCGGGGGCGTTGGTGTCATTTTTCTGGGGGTCGCTGTGGCGCTGGCGGCTGTGGCAGGTTTCGGATTGGCGATAGGGGCAAGTGCCCTGATGCGTCGCCGTCGCTTGCGGCAGACGGTGGCTACCTCTGCCGCTGCGCAGGGGCTGGGGCTTTCCCGGGGCGCCTCTTGCGCGCCGGGTGGCGCTCGGGCGGCCCCTGCGGTTGCGCTGTTGCAGGCGATGGAACTGCGCTCCCGCGCCTTGAGTATGGGCGCGCGGCACCCCTTGGTGCCGGCTCGCCTTCTGCCGGCCGCCGCCTCTCTGGAAAAGGCCATCTCCCATGCGGGGCTGGCGGGTGCGGTGACCGTTGCCGGTTTTTGGGACTGCTCGCTGCTGGCGGCTTTGGCCGGTGCGGTAGCGGGTGGTTTGGCCGGCGCCGCGTTTTCGGTGGAGCTGGCGCTGATCGGGCTGGTGGCAGGCGGGTTCGCTGGTTTTCGCCTGCCGAGAGCCGTGCTGGCGAGGGCCGTGCAGAAACGGGCGGATGACTTGGAGCGCAGCTTGTCCGAAATGCTGGAGGTAGTGGCCTTGGGGCTGCGCAGCGGCCTTTCTTTCGAAGGGGCGCTGGCTCTCTACACCGCCCATTTCGAGTGCCCGCTGGCAACCGGCATGGCCGCCGCCCAGGCCCAATGGAGCTGCGGGTTGGTTTCCCGAGAAGAGGCGCTGCGGGCTTTGGCCGCCAGCTACCGGTCGCTTTTGTTCGGCCGGGTGGTGGAGACCATCGTCCGCTCCATCCGCTTCGGTTCTTCCTTGGCGGACAACCTGGACGATGCCGCCGCCGAGGCGCGGGCCCATTACCGCACAGCTCGCCAGGAGTCGGTGGCGAAAGCGCCCGTGAAGATGATGCTGCCTACCAGCACGCTTATTTTGCCGGCCATGCTGATATTGGTGCTGGGGCCGGTTTTGTTGGAGTTGATGGGATGACTATGGGAAAGGAATGGAACGGCAATGAAACGAGCAGGAAGTGCAATGGCGCGATGGGAAGAGCGGCGAGAGCGCCTTGGGCGGCGCGTGGAGGCGGGACGAGAGGGCCTGCGCCGCAGGGCGCGGGAGACGGCGGTGGGCGCGCAGTGCGCCCTGCGGTCGAAGCTGAAGCAGACGGCGGGCCAGGGCACCACCGAGTATGCCATCCTGGTGGGAGTTTTAGTGGTTTTGGCCATCGTGGCCATCACGCTGTTCCGCCCAAAGCTGGAGGAACTGTGGAACGCCATCGCCGAAGGGATAAACGGTTTGTAACCGATGCAAGCGGTCAGGCCACTTTGGAATACGCCCTGGTCACTGCAGTGCTGATGGCGGTGGTGGTGGGGCTGTGGGCAATTCGGCAGGTGTTCTTCGGCGGCCTGGCGGCCGACCACGCGCTGGCGGCCGCCTCCCACCATGTGGACGGCGCCTGGGGGTGGGTGTGCGATGCGCTGGCTTTTTAAGCGGGCGCGCGGCGCGCGATCGGGCCAGGCCACGGTGGAGGCCGCCTTGGCCATCCCGGTGGCGTTTCTGTTGCTGCTGTTGCTGGTGCAGCCGGCCATTGTGCTCTACGACCGCACCGTTATGGAGAACGCCGCACTGGAAACATGCCGCTTGCTGTGCACCTCCGATGCGGGCGCATCGGTGGCAGAAGATTTCGCCCGGCGGCGCCTGTCGGCAGTGCCGGAGGCGGAGGTGTTCCACAAGCACGAGGGCGGTTGCAGCTGGGAGATAACCCTAAGCGGAGGCGCAGGCAGTGCGGAGGCGCGGGTGAAGATAGCAACGCGGCTGAAGCCGCTGCCCTTGCTGGCTCAGCTTTCCCGAGTGGCGGGAATGTGCGACGGGGAGGGCTATTGGCGCGTGGAAGTGGAAGAGGTCCTTCCGGTGCGGGCGCCGTGGCAGTAGGCGCCTTGCGGGCCCGTTGGGCAAAAGCTCCGGCCGGGCAAGCGCGCTGGCCGGAATTGGCCAATCGGGCACGGCAAGGCGCGGGGGCAGAAGCGGAGGCGTGCCGCGGCGGGGTAGAAGCGGAGGTGTGCCCCGTGGCGCGCGAAGACGATGAGGAGGGAGGGCCCATGGGGCTATTCCAAGACGAGGAGGGGTTCACCACCACCGGCATCGCGGTGGCCATCCTGCTGGCGATAGCCCTGCTGTTCTCCAGCGCCCATCTCTACGAGGTGAACAGCTGCACAGCGGAAATCCAGGAGGTGGCGGATGCCAGCGCGCTTGCGGCTTCGTCGGTGACAGCCGAATTCATGGTGGCGGTGGCCCTGTGCGATGCAGTGGTGCTGTCGCTGTCGCTGGCATCGCTGCTGTGCTCGGGGGTGGGACTGCTGGCCCTGTGCGTGCCCGGAGGGCAATCACTCGGTGGCACGCTGGTGGATGCGGGCGGCACGGTGCTGCGGGGTCGCAACAACTTTGCGGAGAAGGTTGCCGAAGGGCTCAACCGCCTGCAGGAGGCGCTGCCGTTTTTGTGCGCTCTCAACGCCGCAGCGGCGGCCTCTGCCAACAACGGCAGCTCGAACCGGTATTTGGCGGTGGCGGTGCCGGCGCCGTTTGAAGGGAAGCCCATCACGGTGGGGGCGGCTGCGGCCGGCGACGCCTATGCGGAGGCGGTGCGGGAAAACGCCGATGGGCTGGCCCAGAAGGCGGCACTGGCCGAGGCGGCGGCGAACGATGCCAACGAGGCGAGGAAGAGGGGTTTCATGGCCGATTGCGGCGCCAACCCCGAATATTGCCAGTACCAACGGGCGGAAACGCTGGGGTGCCTTCCCGCAGACCAAAACCCGCTGTACCATTCGGCTGACACTTGGAGCTTCTCGGTTGCCCTGCAGCGGGCGCAGCGGTACTACGCGTACCGGGCAGCCCATGAAGCGGCTGCTGACGGGTCGGTTGAGCAGCAGGCCAACGCGGCGCTGCGGCGCATCTTTTACCGCTTCGGCTCTCAGCAGCTGCAAGAAGGCTATGTGCGAGATACCGACGAAGGGTTTTCTGCCTATTTCCCGCTGCTGTTCTCGAAAACGGCCGAGCTGCGGGAGAGCGATCTGTACCAGCAGCTGCTGTTCCCCGTCACTGAAGCAGAGGGCGCGGCGGTCATGCACGCCTTCGAAGGTTGCCCCCAGGCGGCGGGCTGGGGGCAAAAGGGCTCGGTGGCCCAGCTGGAGGCGGGCGGCTACGAAACCTGCCCCTCCTGCAACTTCAAGGCGTCCGATTTGGGCGATGTGGCGTCGGCTTCGTCTCGCATAGACAACGGCTTCGAATACCACTACCGCCTGGTGGCGCAAGCGGCGAAGGACTACCAGCAGGCGCGCGAAGCCATGGCGCCGGCGCTGGGGGCGGCCAAGGACACGTTCTCATCGCTGCTCGATGGGCTGAAGGAGGCTTTGGCGGAAATGGCGGGCTTTCGCCTTGAGGCGCAGCCGCCGGGGGCCACCGGGTGCGTGGCCTTTGTGGTGAACCTGGCAACGGGCCCCATGCCCAGCCATTTTGCCAACCCGTTCTCGTCCACTGAGGCCCAGCTGGGGTTGCGGGTGGCGGTTTCCGGGGCCCTGTTGCAGGAAGACCCCGCCACCGACAACGGCACGGTGGTGAATTCGCTTTTGGATCGCATCGATACTTCGGGCGCGGTGGCCGGTGCGGGCAAGATGGCCCTGGATTGCTGGTCGGCGCTGCTGTCGGCTTACGGCACGGGGCAAGAGGCGTTGTTGGACGGCTTAGAGGAGATGCTCTCGGGAGTGCCCTTGGCCAATGGCAGCGGCCTGGGTACTTGGGCTCGGGGGAAGCTGCAAGGGGCGCTGGAGGCAGCCGGCCTGCAACCGGCCCGGTTGTCGGCCGTAAAGCCGGTGCTGGCCAGTGCCGGCACGGTGACCAAGGGCGACTCGGGGGAGTTCTCCCGCGGGTTCCAGCAGCTACGGCAACAGGCGCTTCGGGGCTCCAGCCCTACGGGAACGGTGCTCGATGGCTTGTTGCCGGTGGTGCGCGAAACCGCTTTCGACGCCCTTGATCGCGCCGGGGAAAAGGTGACGGTGGCTACGTTCAAGGTGCCGGTGCTTGACGTGGAGGTGCCCATTACCATCGCCCTGCCGCCTTCGGTGGCCGAGGGCGCCCGCAGTTGGGTGGATGGGGCCTTGGAGGCGCTCCGCAGCTTGGCGAACGGCGCATCGCACGAAAGGGTGTGGCAATGATGGGGCGATTGAAGGGTTTGCTGGGGGCCGCCGCGGTGAAAGCGCGCCAGCGCGGTGGCCAGATGACGGTGGAGCTTGCCACGGTGCTGCCGGTGGCGCTGGCCATCATAGCCATCGTGTGCAACGGCATGGCTTTTTTCTCGGAGTGCGCTGCTTTCGACCGGGTGGCGCGCAATGCCGTGCGGCTGTATGCCACGGTGCCGGCCTACGGGGAGGCGCCGGCGCAAGCCGAAGAGAACATTCTCCACCTGTTGCAGCAGCGATTCTCGGCGCCGAACCAAACGGTGGCGGTGATGCGCGAGGATGCCGGCGGTTACAGCAAGTACACCGCCACCCTCACTTTCGCTCCCACTTTGTTCGGCATCAACTTGCGCCAAGAGGTGTTCGGCGTGCAGTTACCCACGGTGTCCCACAGCGCCTCGCTGACGGTGGACACCTACAAGCCGGGGATGCTGCTATGAGGCGCCGTCTGGCCCGGGCCGTTTGTGCTTTGGCGGCAGTGGTGCTGGCGGTGGCGGCGGCAGCGCTGGGGGAGAAGATGCTGGCCGGAGAAGGCGGAGTTGTGGAAGCGGCGCCCCCCACCGCCCAGGCGATGGCCCGCGCGGCGTTGGAGGGCACGGTGGATGAGATGCTGGTTTCAGCCGGTGCCCAAGTGACGAGGGAGGAGGCGGCGGAAGGGTGCGGGGCTACCGAGGCCGGCGGCGATTGGGACGCCCCGCCGTGGCTTTCCGAGGTGCTAGCGG
>Ga0073908_1002604_pt1 | contig 21254 bp, 19 predicted proteins | sample MucameincwithD2O_FD_65484 | JGI IMG/M metagenome (GOLD analysis project Ga0073908, IMG submission 65484) | Mouse cecum microbial communities from Vienna, Austria - Mucus amended microcosms incubated with D2O | ecosystem: Host-associated > Mammals > Digestive system > Large intestine > Cecum...
TTGTTATTACCCAAAGTTCTTGTATGTTTAGGCATAAAGTTTTTCGTTATGGTAAGTTACATTTTCGTCCTTACATCCCCAACCAAGCGGTTCTTTTTTCCGGAAGAATTGATGAAATCCTAACAGCGAACGATTCGGTTCGGATAGTTAATACAGTTGTTGATAATCTCAATCTTGACAATTTCAAGAATCTTTATAAAGCAACCGGTCGTTGTCCTTATCATCCTAAAATGATGCTTAAGGTGATTATCCACGCCTACATGAACAATATCTATTCGTGCCGCAAAAAAGAGGGACGATTATTTTAAAATAAAAAAGGAGATGTGCCTTAGTTTTGATACCTCCCTTCTTTTTGCCATATATAGAAATCTTTGTAGTTATACATAATCCGCACACCTTGCAAATACAATTACGATTTAATTGCCGGAAAAGAAAAAATAGACTAATTTTGTTTTTCATTATCTGACAAGTAAGTCATTTAAGCAATTGTACGGGATTGGAGGTATGACTTTAATTATATAGTGAACGATAAAAAGTATAATTTTATATTTAATGAAACCGAAGATAATATGGGAAATTTCAGTGAATTAATAAAAAATCGTCGCAGCATGCGCAAGTTCACCGATGAAGAATTGACACAAGACGAGGTGGTTGCATTGATGAAAGCAGCCCTGATGTCTCCCTCTTCCAAACGTAGCAATAGTTGGCAGTTTGTGGTGGTGGATGATAAGGAAGTGTTGAATCAATTGTCTCATTGCAAAGAGCAGGCTTCCACTTTTATCACCGATGCCGCATTGGCAATTGTCGTGATGGCCGACCCGTTGGCAAGCGATGTGTGGATTGAAGATGCGGCGATAGCTTCGATTATGATACAGTTGCAGGCGGAAGACTTGGGGCTGGGTAGTTGCTGGGTGCAGGTTCGCGAACGTTTCACAGCTACCGGAATGCCTTCCGACGAATACGTGCACGGAGTGCTGGATATTCCTTTGCAGCTTCAGGTGCTTTCCGTCATAGCCATCGGGCACAAAGCAATGGAACGTAAGCCTTTCAATGAAGAACATCTGCAATGGGAGAAAATTCACATTAATAAATTCGGAGGAAAATAACGATGGGAGCTGCCAAAACTAGTAATAGCAAAGATACTTATATGGCTACCGCCGTTGCCTTTATGGTAATCGGAGCACTATATTTGATTGATAAACTGATTCATTTTTCTTCCATCGGCTTGCCTTGGGTGATGAACAAGGATAATATGCTGCTGTATGCTTCTATCTGTTTCCTTATTTTCAAACGCGATAAATCCATCGGTTTCGTATTGCTGGGACTTTGGCTGATGATGAATATCAGTTTGGTAATGTCATTGTTGGGTTCGCTTTCAGGATATTTGCTGCCGTTGACATTACTCATCATCGGAATTATTTTATTTTGGATTGCAAAACGGTAAAGAAACGATGAATAGAAGTATAGAAGATACCCCGATTGTGTTTATCGGTGCCGGAAATCTGGCTACCAACCTGGCAAAGGCACTTTATCATAAAGGTTTCCGTATCGTGCAAGTGTATAGCCGGACTGATGAATCAGCCCGCACCTTAGCCGGACAAGTGGAAGCGGAATATACAACCGACTTACAGGAAATCTCCAAAGAAGCCCGATTATATATCGTATCCCTGAAAGATGCCGCTTTTGTGGAGCTACTGCCCCAGATAACAGAAGGCAGACAAAACGCCCTGTTGGTACATACGGCAGGAAGCATCCCGATGAGTATTTGGGAAGGATATGCGGAACGTTACGGAGTATTTTATCCGATGCAGACATTCAGCAAACAACGTGAAGTCTGTTTTCGGGAGATACCATTCTTTATCGAAGCCCAAAGACCGGAAGATGCGGAGTTTCTGAAAGCGATTGCCGCCACTCTCTCCGAAAATGTCTATGAAGCTACTTCTGAACAACGCAAGAGTCTTCACCTTGCAGCAGTCTTTAGTTGTAACTTCACGAATCATATGTATGCTTTAACGGCAGATTTACTTAAGAAATATAATCTGCCGTTTGATATCATGCTTCCGCTGATTGATGAAACGGCGTGTAAGGTGCACGAATTGGCACCTCGTGATGCGCAAACCGGTCCGGCTGTGCGTTATGACGAAAATGTGATAAGCAGTCATCTTGCGATGCTGGCAGACTCGCCGGCATTACAGGAAATATATAAATTAATGAGCAAAAGTATCCATGAGCACCATCAATTATGATTTATCCCTTATCAAAGCGTTAGCTTTTGATGTAGACGGAGTATTGAGTTCAACCACAGTTCCGCTGCATCCTTCCGGTGAGCCGATGCGCACTGTGAATATCAAGGACGGATATGCTATCCAACTGGCTGTAAAAAAAGGACTTCATATCGCCATCATCACCGGCGGACGGACCGAAGCGGTGCGTATTCGTTTTGAAGGGTTGGGAGTGAAGGACTTGTATATGGGGTCTGCCGTGAAGATACATGATTATCGTGCTTTCCGAGATAAATACGGATTGTCCGACGATGAGATATTGTATATGGGAGACGATGTGCCCGATATTGAAGTGATGAGGGAATGTGGGCTTCCCTGCTGTCCGAAAGATGCCGTGCCGGAAGTGAAATCCGTCGCGAAGTACATCTCTTATGCAGACGGCGGTCGTGGCTGCGGTCGTGATGTCGTGGAGCAAGTCTTGAAAGCTCATGGTTTGTGGATGGCACAAGATGCTTTTGGCTGGTGATAAAATTAATTATATAATTGACAGACATCAACAAACAGTATTTTCAATCATAAATCGCCTAATCGTAAATAGAACAATGCTTGATAATCTAAAGAAATATCAGATCATACTGGCTTCCAATTCACCCCGTCGGAAAGAGTTAATGTCGGGATTGGGAGTAGATTATACCATCAGGACATTGCCTGATGTAGATGAGTCTTATCCCGATACTTTGGCAGGTGCGGAGATACCCGAATTTATTGCCCGCGAAAAGGCTGATGCCTATCGTGCCATGATGAAACCGGGAGAACTTTTAGTGACGGCGGATACCATCGTTTGGCTGGACGGAAAAGTCTTGGGTAAGCCGGAAGGCAGGGAAGGGGCAATTGAAATGCTTCGCACGCTTTCGGGAAAATCCCATCAAGTCTTCACGGGTGTTTGTCTGACCACTACCGAGTGGCAAAAGAGTTTTACCGCCTCTTCCGATGTACAGTTCGACATCTTGTCCGAAGATGAAATCCAGTACTATGTTGACCGTTACCAGCCTTTGGACAAAGCAGGTGCTTATGGCGTTCAGGAATGGATCGGCTATATCGGGGTAAAATCTATTTCCGGCAGTTTCTATAATATAATGGGACTCCCCATACAGAAACTGTACGGGGAGTTAAAGAATTTATAGTTGATAAGCTGGATCCCGAATCTCAGAAAAAGCGGGAAACTAGATTATATCCAGCATCAAAGGAATATCCTCTTCTCGAACACCCTGTTTGAGAAGAGATTCCTCATCTTTATGAAACATTTCAAGGAATCGTTCCCGGTTTCCACTGGCTGTAATCGCTTTTCCGTAAAAAACTGCCGCCTTCTGAACATCTCCCATCACCCAGGCAACATGTCCGGCGTTCATATAGTCGATAGCCAATGGTTTCTGTTCGATGATTTTCTCGTAATACTTCATCGCCTGCTCGTATTTCAGGCTGATGAATGAACACCACCCGATGCCACGCCATGCTTTTACGCAATTACTTTCGATGAAATCCAGTTTGAAGAAATAATTCAGCGCTTCTTCATATTGTCCCATTTCAGCCAGGCAGCTACCGATGTAGAAAGTTACATTCACATCTTCGGACGCAGCTTCTTCCACTTTTTTATAATACGTAAGGGCTGCCTGATAATTCCTGTTCAACCGATAGCAAATAGCCAGATGGCGATTATTCCAGATATTGTCCGGTTTCAGCGTATCGGCTTTCAGATAGGCCTTGACAGCTTCTGCGTATTTCTTTCTTTTCTGTAATGCATACCCGAACTTTTGATAATACTCTGCGCTTTTCTCATCAAATTTACTGATAGCTTCCAGCTCCTCAAAAATCTCGATAGCCTCGTCCCAACGTTCCTTTGATAAATAGAAATCGGCAATAGGGAATAATACATCTTCCCAAGACAACACATTTTCGAGCGCGGAGATATGATGGAGATCGAGTTTTTCTTTAAAAATATCCCTGAATTCCTGACGGCGTACACTGAGCTTGAAGAAACGGTAAAGGTCATGCAGGTACTGGTTGCTAACCGTTCCCGGGCGTTCATTGAACCGTTTCATTGTTTCAGCATTCGATTTTTCCGCCAATTCGGCCACTTGCTGTTCGTTGAGCTGGCTCAACATCATATCCTGCTGTGCCTGTGGCAACTGGTGGATGGTAAAGAATAACGAATACTTGTCGCTATTGCTGAAAAATCCCGACTGAAGAATCAAGTCCAATAAACTGCTTCCCTGATATCCTGCCTTTTTCAGCGATTTTAGCACATTAGACTGCTGCTTGCTGAACGGATAAAACCAGTTCTGCACTTCGCGGAAAAACGGATAATTCTTCAAAGCGGCAAACGTGCTCATATATACATCGGCTCCTTCCAACTGGAGTTCGTTCATTTCACGCAATTTATCTCCCAGTCCCGACTTCTCGAAAGCATCTTTCCAGTCCGGATTCTTATCGTCATTCTCTTCGTCGTTTTCTTCAAAACCGAACCTCATATTCTTCATCGAAGAAACATTCTTCAGCATTTCGGGAATAATCTCTTCCCGCATCTTCTTGTCGATTTTCTCCGTCTCCTGACACAACAACATCTGACGGTAAATACGTGCGACGTCATCTACAAAAGAAGGAATTTCTTCCATGAGATCCACCCGCTTGATAAGTTCCGGGTAGAAAATGAGCCGGTTTCTGTAAATGTGGAAGATAATCATCGCACCTACCAATGCCCGTTGGTTGATGTTGACATCCGGATGACGGTATGCGTCAAGCAACCACATGATTTTCCGTAAGTCGAAACACTCCATTAGACTCAACGTGACAGCACTGACGAACAAGCATAAATCATCTCCCGGAAGTAATTCCGATACCAGCATAGCTTGGGCTTCTTCTTCATCCTGAAGATTCCATGCACTGTTTGTCCAAGTTCTTATGAACATAAATTTGAGTGTATCTTCATGCCGTTTCAAGACTCCATCCATTTTTTCGTCAGACAGTAATCCACTGACTGCCAAGTCGTCATTAAAAGACTCCAATATATGCAGTATCGTCTTAATGCCGTAATCCGACAATTCCGGTGATACGGGAGTGCGGCGTACCTCATGATAATATCTTGAAGAAGCGTTATCTAGCATGAGCAACCGCGATTGGTCAGCGATTCCCCATGTGTCTGCTACCATTTTCTGATACAGGTTCCATCGTTCTGGGTCGTTTGCACCTTGTCTCATATAGTCCAGCATGTATTTGTATGAGGTCTGCAATTGTTCCAGACGGGTACGTAAATCCCAGTCAGGACACTGCCAGAGCAAGGATTCCAGTTGCATCAGGGCTTCCTTGAGCCTTTTGTCCTCAAGCAAGGTGCGTATATATGCGTATTGGTCATTAATTGTTTTTTCGTTCATTATGATCTAATTTTTTATTTTTTTCCAATCCAGGTCAGGCGTTTCCAAAGACATTCAAAAGGACCGTGTTTATGATGGCGGAGCCACCACGAACAGAATGTCATTTGTAATAGAACAAAAAGGATGCCAAAAAGGAAGCTGTATGTAATTCCTAAATACCGTCCCAATTCGAATCCCCAATGATAGAACAAAAGAGAACCGAAAATTGATTGCCCGAGATAGTTAGTTAAACTCATTTTGCCATAAGTTGTGAAACGCATGAAGAAACTGCGGTCTTTCATGTGGTAGAAAGTCAGCAATAATCCCGTCACCAGCAATATCATAAAGCTGAGGTTGCTGAATGAACTTAGGATAAGTTGTAATGGTGCGAGTATGGCGCTTCGTTCTATAAACTCTGGCAACATATTGTTGAGCCCGTAGATAGGGAAGAAGCAGAGAAGAGAAAAAGCCAGTGCTTTCAGCCATAAGCGTTCGTTCTTTTTGCTGTACAGAAAATATTGGCGGCGGCCCACAAGCATGCCGAGCAGGAATAACCCCGGTGTCTGCAAGATACGTCCGTGCTCTATCGCCCAAGTCATATTGGCTAACTGCCCTTCCCACATATTCATACGAAGCGTTTCGAGGAATGTGCCGTTCTTCTGGACATCGAATGCGATGCCGAAATAATAACGTGCAAGACTTTCTCCCGCCACATAGTCTGGATTACATAAAGCATAAATCAATTTTACCCAGTCGATGGGTTGAAGAATAAGCAAGGTGGCGAAAATGAGAACGGTACGGTCATTCATCCGGCAGAATATCGGCAGGATAATTCCAAGAATGGCATACATTGTCAATATCTCTCCGGTGAAGAACGCTGCATTGAACTGTCCGATAATAAGCAGAATGAATAATCTCCATAAGAACCGCAGGCGGAAATCCTTTCCTCTCCGCTGCTGGTTATTGTCCTGGATATAGAAACTAAAACCAAAAAGCAAAGCGAATACCGCATACGCTTTATTACTGAATGTGAAGAATAATCCTCTCCAAATGGCTTGGTCGGTGAAGTTCATCCATTCAAAAGGTACCTCTTTAGGGAAAGAGTAAAAATTGAAATGTTCGATACTGTGCAAGAGGATAATGCCCATTACAGCTAGTCCTCTCAATACGTCGGCAACGTCAACTCGGGCGTTGGGTTCGGCGATTTTGTGTTCCATGATTTTTTTGTTTTTGTTATTAATTGATTTATTAATGTAATCCGTGTCTGATAATATAAGATTCTTCGTTAATTTAGGACCTGACCTGCACTTGTACCTGTATCAGATTGGAGTCTTTTTGTCCGTTTCCTTTCTTGTCGCAAAAAGTATATTGTGCTTGTAGGCGGCATCTGTGATAAAACCAGTATTGTACGCCTGCAATATAATTATTCTGTTTGAAGTCGGTAGCTTTATTCGGGTTGAAATAGTCATAAGAAGCGATGAAATCGAAGTTCCATGCAAAACGTACGCTGCCTATTGCATAGAATCCTTCACTTTTTACGTTTCTGTCTTTTCCGCCGAGATACTCTGAATGCGGATTAAACTTGGGGGTAGTGACAACTGCTCCCGCACTCCACCGCTTCTTGGCATAATTTTCTCCGGTTTTAATCCTCGTGTATTCCGAATCGGCTATGGCATGTCCCGTTCCATGAATGGATGAACCGCCTATGGATAACCAATCCAACGGATAAATCATCAGGTTGCCGATTACGTCTTTTGGGTTGTTCACCACCTGATTCAGTGAGGTTGTTTTCTCTTGTGCAACAAGAGTGTCCTGTATGCCGGTTAAACATAGCACGATGAAGGAGAGTTGGAGGAGTGTTTTTCGCATGAAGTAGCTGTTATTTGATAATGGTTGATATTTATCAAACAAGGGCAACTCTTTTCACAAAGAATTGCCCTTTTATTTTTAACCTTGCAAAAATTAGCTATAAATTCTTATTCTTGAATAGCAGCGATACCCGGAAGAACTTTTCCTTCGATTGCTTCAAGCAATGCGCCGCCGCCAGTTGAAACATAAGATACACCGCTAGCCAAACCGAACTTGTTAACACAAGCTACAGAGTCGCCACCACCAACGAGTGAGAACGCGCCATTCTTGGTTGCTTCAACGATAGCTTCACCTACTGCACGTGAACCGTGAGTAAAGTTTTCAAATTCGAATACGCCTGTAGGACCGTTCCAAAGAATGGTCTTTGATTCTTTGATAACGTTAGCGAATATTTCTTCAGTCTTCGGGCCGATGTCAAGACCTTCCCATCCGTCGGGAATTTCGTCAACCGGACAGAATTTAGTATTTGCATCGTTAGAGAAAGCGTCAGCGATTTTAGCGTCAACAGCCAAAACAAGGTTTACACCTTTTTCTTTAGCTTTCTTGATCAAGTCCAAAGCCAGATCGAGTTTGTCGTCCTCGCAGATAGAGATACCGATCTTGCCGCCCATTGCTTTAGTAAATGTATAAGTCATACCACCTGCGATAATCAGGTTGTCAACCTTGTTCAACAGGTTTTCAATGATTTCGATTTTAGAAGAAACCTTAGAACCACCCATGATAGCAGTGAACGGACGTTTGATGTCGTTCAATACTCTATCGACAGCCTTCACTTCTTTTTCCATCAGGTAACCGAACATCTTGTTGTCTGTATCGAAATATTTAGCGATCAATGCCGTAGAAGCATGAGCACGGTGAGCAGTACCGAATGCGTCGTTTACATAGCAGTCGGCGTAAGAAGCCAATTTCTTGGTAAATTCTTTCTGGCTTTCTTTTACAGCTTTCTTAGCAGCAGCTTTTTCTTCATCTGTTGCGTCTTCTGCCAAACCTCTCGGTTTGCCTTCTTCTTCGGCATAGAAGCGAAGGTTTTCGAGCAACAGGACTTCGCCCGGTTGCAGAGCAGCAGCTTTTACAGCAGCTTCTTCGCCCATGCAGTCGTTAGCAAACTGAACTTCAACGCCCAGCAATTCAGACAGATGCTTGATGATATGTTTCAAAGAGAACTTATCGGCAACGCCTTTCGGACGGCCCAAGTGGGAACCAATGATGATGCTACCGCCGTCTGCCAGAATCTTCTTCAAAGTAGGAAGAGCTGCACGCATACGAGTGTCATCTGTAATGTTGAAGTTTTCGTCCAGGGGTACATTGAAGTCCACGCGAACAAATGCCTTTTTACCGGCAAAATTGAATTTGTCAATTGTCTGCATAATACTCTATTTTTTATTTAAAAGTGTTTTAAAATTCTTCTTTTAGAACGACCGCAAAGTTACTATTTATTTCGGTTCTCTGCTATTAAATCATTATTTATTCTTGCCTTTTGATACCTCTTTTGTAACTTTATACGTGTTACAGAAATATTTGCACATCATTTGCAAACCACAGGTGTCACATTTTGGAGTACGCGCCTGACAAATATAACGGCCGTGTAGGATGAGCCAGTGATGAGCAATCGGTACAAGCTTTCCCGGGATATTCTTCATCAGTTCCTTTTCTACACTAAATGGGGTCCTACAACTGTCCGACACCAGTCCGAGACGGTGGCTGACACGGAATACATGTGTATCTACTGCCATTGCCGCCTTATTGAATACTACGGACTGAATGACATTAGCCGTCTTTCTTCCCACACCGGGCAGCTTTATCAAATCATCCATGTTGTCCGGCACTTGGCTATTAAAGTCATTTACCAGCATCTTTGCCATGCCGACCAGATGTTTCGCCTTATTATTCGGATAAGACACACTCCGTATATATTCAAAAACTACTTCCGGAGTAGTGGCAGCCAATGCTTCCGGTGTCGGAAAATCTTTGTACAAGGGCGGAGTGATCATATTTACCCGCTTGTCCGTACATTGTGCGGAAAGGATTACGGCTATCAGTAATTCATACGGATTGTTGTAATGTAATTCAGTTTCTGCCACAGGCACGTTTTCCTGAAACCAGGTGATTACTTTCTCATAACGTTCTTTCTTTCTCATCGTAGTTTGTTTTTATGGTAATGAGGCGTTACTTTGATTCTGAAATAGATAGCAGAAACCACCGTCAAGCAGGCTCCGAAAAGATAGGCTTTGTCAAACGTGCTGATTTCTGCAATATATCCCCCGGTCAGCATCCCGATACCGATTCCCACATCCCAAGAGGTAAGATAGGTCGAAGTAGCCGTACCCCGTTGATTGTTAGGAGCGAGATTCACAAACAACGTATTGAATGCCGGAAACATAATCCCGAACCCGACTCCCATCAGCAATGCGATGCCGAAAAACAAGATCGTGCATACGGTATCATTCCACTTAATCAGATATACGCATTCCGAAAGCAGGAAAAAGCTGAACACAACGAGATACAATCCGGCGGCTATCACCTGCGTTATTTTTCCCCGGTCTACCAATTTGCCTGAGAATATCCGTGAGATAGCCATGCCGATTGCCATAAAAGTGAAGAAGAACCCCGTCTGTGCATGGATACCTATCTCATGGGCGTACATAGCTACATAATTGGTCGTCATCCCGTAAGGGATAGAAAGCAGCAGTAAGCTAAGTCCCGCAGGCATCCCTTTCAATAGGATGAATCGGTCGAGTGAAATCGGTTCTCTTTTTACAGGAGGCTTATAAGGCGTTTTTATCAGGCTTGCACATAGAAAACCTAAGATACAAGAACCGAATGCATAGCAGAATATCGTAGCAAAAGAAACTCCTGCATCATGCAGAAACAACCCGAACATCGGTCCGATGGACATTGCCGTATTGTTCGTAAGCCCGTAATAACCTAGTCCTTCCCCTCTGCGCGAAGAAGGCATAATGTCGATTACCACCGTATTTCCACCTACCGTGACCATCCCGAAAGAGACACCATGAATGATTCGGAATATAATAAATAAGGTAAGCGAACCGGCAATAAGATACCCTCCGAACATCATCATAAAAATGAAGTAAGCGAAAAGATAGAGAGGCTTACGGGCAAAAGTATCGAGCAGATAACCGGAAAACGGACGGATGCAAAGCGCCGCCACCGTATAGCAGGAAAGAACAATGCCGATAGTTGAATTTCCGGCTTTGAAAAATTCGGATAAGTAGAATGGCAAAACAGGAATCAACAACCAAAAACCGAAGTAAAGCAGGAAGTTGGCTGCCAAGATGAAACAATAACTGGGAGTAATGAGTCTATCCTTCATAGTTGGAGAAATTGAGAGTTGAGAGTTGAGAATTGAGAATGGCTATGCAGGATAGCGCAGCTAACTCTCAATTCTCAACTCTCAACTCTCAACTTATTTTAGTATGCCGCTTCGAATTCTTTCAGGAAGCGTGTATCGTTTTCGGAGAACATACGAAGGTCTTTCACCTGGTATTTCAGATTCGTGATACGCTCGATACCCATACCGAGAGCGTAGCCGCTGTATACTTTGCTGTCGATACCGTTGGCTTCGAGCACATTCGGGTCTACCATGCCACAGCCGAGAATTTCCACCCAACCGGTGTGCTTGCAGAACGGGCAACCTTTACCGCCGCAGATATTGCAACTGATATCCATTTCAGCGCTGGGTTCGGTGAACGGGAAGTAGGAAGGACGCAAACGGATCTTCGTATCCGCACCGAACATTTCCTTGGCGAACAACAGCAATACCTGCTTCAAATCTGTGAATGATACATCTTTATCTACGTACAATGCTTCTACCTGATGGAAAAAACAGTGTGCACGGTAGCTGATAGCTTCGTTGCGATATACACGTCCCGGACAGATGATACGGATAGGCGGTTGTGAAACTTCCATTACACGGCTCTGTACGGAAGAAGTATGCGTACGCAATACTACATCCGGGTGAACTTCGATAAAGAAAGTATCCTGCATATCGCGTGCCGGATGGTCTTCCGCAAAGTTCAGTGCCGAGAATACATGCCAGTCATCTTCAATCTCAGGACCTTCAGCGATGCTGAATCCTAGACGGGCGAAAATATCAATGACTTCGTTCTTTACAATGGTAAGTGGGTGGCGTGTACCCAATTTCACGGGATAAGCCGAACGTGTCAAATCCAGTCCGTCGCAACCGTTGTCCTGGCTTTCAAACTGCTCTTTCAGCGCATTGATTTTCTCCTGCGCTTTGGTTTTCAGTTCGTTCAGTCTCATGCCGACTTCCTTTTTCTGTTCGGCGGCTACATTACGGAAATCCGCCATTAAGTCGTTAATGGCTCCCTTCTTGCTAAGGTATTTGATGCGGAGAGCTTCGAGTTCTTCGGCATTGGAGGCGTGCAAGGCTTCCACCTCTTTCAGAAGTTGTTCAATCTTAGCTATCATATTCTTGATATATTGTTATTCAGTTTCTTAGTAAAAACCTTGCAAAGATATAATATTTATTTCAGTTGGTGAAATCTATATAGACGTTTTTATAGGGCAGTTCACTTTAGGTTCGGATTTAGGATGGCATCCTCGTAGGGATAAGGAACATACATCTTACTGTCGTCCCATGTGCCCGTGACGGGTACTATTTCCTTTCTTTTCACTCCAGGAGCCACTTCGATTTCCGGGTTTTCCTTGCGATATTCAAAATGGTCTTTGTACCGGTACATTCTGAACATATCCCTTGCCCGGCTTGCAATGCCGCCCCAGTAATATCCTGCCATTTCCCAACCGTGCTCGTTGTAGGCAGCTTCCGCCAGTTCTTCGGGACTCATCGTTGCCTTGTACATATCGGATTCTTCGCCATCAGCCCTATTGCGTACCTTATTTAATACTTCGACGGCTTTTGTGTTTATTTGTCCCGAACGTCCTGTCGCTTCGGCATACCAGCAATATACCTGAGAAAGCCGTATCAACTGGAATGTCTTTTCGCCTGCCGCATTGACCAGGCTGGGATTTGTATAATCAAATTCCGTTCCGCGCACGGCTCCTTCCACAGTCTTCATGAAAACGGGAGCGACTACTTCGCGAGAAGGGGGATTAGTGTCATACCACCAGTCGTGCAGTTCGCCGTCGTTCAGCAGGATTTTGGGGAAATAAGTGGCATCTTTGCGCGGGCCTTCCGGAAACTCCTTCCAAAATTTGATTTCTCCGTTTGTGTCACCCCATCCGCCTTGTTTCATGTCTTGGAGGAAATCTGTCAAGGGGGCTGCCTGGTTAGTCTGATCCCTGTTGTAATAAATGCCTAACAGGAGTTCCGTATTCTTATTGTTGTATTCCCATGAATATACTTTGCTGTATTCGTCCAGCAGTTTGTAGTCATAAGTGCCGTTCTCTGTGCCGTCGATAACTTCTTTTGCTTTGCCGGCAGCCAGTTCATAATATTCCGTACCCTTGTTGAGCGGCCATCCCGCCATGCACATATAAACATAAGCCATCGTTGCTTTCACGGCTGCCCGGCTTACAGCGATATTGAATCCGTTTTTCGCATAAGGCTCTTTGGTGTACTTTATGGGGCAGTCGGTTTCCGCAATCTTCAAGTCGGATATGATCAATTCATACACTTCCTCTTCCGTTTTCAGCGGAGCATTGTAATTGATTTCCTCTTCCAGCATAATGGGCACTTTGCCCCAAGTTGTCACCAGATAGAAATAAGAATAAGCTCTCCAATAACGCGCCTGTCCGATGGCTGCCTTGATTTCGTCATCCGACACATCGGGAGTGCGTCCGGCATTGTTTATGATAAAGTTGGCTGCCTTGATGACTTTGAAACGCTGTTCCCACATGCTGGACAACCATGAGTTGTTATCCTTTACATCAAACTGGTCATGTTCTCTAAGCGGCTGCTTGTTGCTGGAAGGGTGGGTGGAAATATCATCGCCGACCAGAAAGTTTGTGCCGCAAAGGTTGTTGCTGGCTTGCGAACCTGCTATCACGGAATACAATGCTGTCAGTGAAGCGTCGAGGTCTTCTTTATTGCTGAAGAAATTTTCTGAAGTCAACTGCCCTTTAGGGTCTTCGGTCAGGAAGTCGTTGCACGACGTCAGGCATAAGCTTGCTAAAACGAATGGCAATATCCTTCTTATATATTTATATACTGTTTTCATCTTATTCTTTTTTTATAGGTTCAATGGTTAAAATCTGATTTTAGCACCGAAAGTAATTGTCCGGGGGATAGGGTAGGCACCATAATCCAGACCGTCGTAGCTCGTGTAAACTTCGGGATCCATTCCCTTGTAGCGCGTGATTGTAAAGAGATCCTGTGCACTGACGGACAATTGTATGCTTGCAAATTTGGCAACCCGTTTCGGGATACGGTATGAAATGCTGATGTTCTTCAATTTGACGAAAGAAGCATCTTCCAGCCAGAAGTCCGAGTTGGCGTAATTTTTGCTGTCGGTATTGGTAAGGCTTGGGTAGGTTGCTTCCGCTTTGTTGCTTACGTGATCCCAACCTTTGAAGTAAGCGTCCCGCAGGGTGACGAAACGTGAATTGCCCGTCATGGATGCTGTCGTATAACGGCTGATGTTCAGTCGGTTGTATCCGGTAGCGGCATTGAAGAAAACGTTGACAGTCCAGTTTTTCCAACTGATTGTGTTATTCCATCCCAGTGTCCATTTCGGGCTTGCCTGTCCTTTGATTACCAAATCTTCGGAAGTGGGGCTGGTTGTCAGGCTGCCGTCCGCTTTCTGATAAAGGTTGGTACCTTTGTCATCGAACCCTTTCCACTGATATACGTAGAAAGACCCCATCGGATAGCCGGGTTTCATGATTTGCATCGCACCGCCCAAGTCACTATAATTGGCTGTCAGTACGAAATCGCTGCCGGCAAGGTCGGTTACTTCATTCTTCACATAAGCGGCATTGAAGCTTGTTTCCCAAGTTACGGTTCCTTTCACCGGGAAGGTGTTGACGGAAAATTCAACTCCCGTATTATTTAATTCGCCTTGGTTCACCCAATAAGTGCCGCCGCCGTTATACTTGGGCACTTGTTTTTGGAAGAGCAGGTCTTTGGTCATTTTCTTGAACCAGTCGAAGGTAATGTTAAAACCACCCAGGCTCAAGTCTACACCAAGGTCATACTGATAGGTTTTTTCCCAGGTGATGCCGGGTGTCGGGAACTGGTTGCCCCAATATCCGGTGAAAGCGGTAGAGGTTCCCCAGCCATAAGCTGTGCCCGACAACATTCCTAATGTGCTGTAAGCGGCAATGTCCTGATTACCGGTGACTCCGAAACTACCTCTTAGCTTTAGTTGTTCCAGTACGTGCTGGTCGCTCATAAATCCCTCTTTGGCTATGTCCCAGGCTACTGCCGCAGATGGGAAATAGCCCCATTTGTTGTTTCCCTGAAATTTGGAAGAACCGTCGGCTCTCAATGCGGCAGTGATGAAATACCGCTTCTTGTAGTCGTAGTTGGCACGTATGATTCCCGAAGCCAGGGATGCTTCGGTGTACGAGTTGCTTGCGTTTCTTATGGCGGCATTGGCGATATTCCAGTAGCCTACGCTCTCGTTGTTCAGATTGGAACCGGTAGCCTGCAAGCCCGTATCCCATGAACGGCTTATTTCCCATACGGCCATCGTTGTGATGCTATGGTCGCCGAATTGTCTCTGCCAAGTCAGGTTGTTGGTGTTTTGCCAGTAGTTGTGCGTATTGCTCGTGTTGTTCATGCTGTTGATTGCGCCCGGTGCTTCCTGTTTCGACTTGAAAGAATAAGAAGGACTGTGGTCGTAATCGTAACCGCCCTGTACTGAGAGGGTAAGACCTTTCATGATTTTGAACAAAAGAGTCAGGTTTGCATTGAGGTTATAGCTGTAACTGTCGCTGTAATTCACCATCAACTCTCCATACGGGTTCGAACCGTTGGCGATGTTGTATGGATCCCTGTTATATACGCCGGTTTCCGCGTCTTTCATTTCCATTGTAGGTGAGAAATTGGTGATATGAAACCAGTTGGCGCCATTGTTGTGCTTGTGCAGACTGCTGGCATTCATCTTCGCCGATATTGTCAGCCACGGTTTTACGTCTGCGTCGATGTTTGCCCGGATACCGTAACGTTTGTAGTCCGTTCCGATAGTGACGGCTTCCTGATCCAACACATTTCCGGAAACAAGATATTTCACTTTGGCATTTCCGCCCGATATGCTTAACCTGTAATCCTGCGTGACTCCGGTATGGGTGATAAGGTCAGTCCAGTTGATTCCTTTCGTCCCGTTCTTGTACGCTTCGAGGTCTCCGGCGGGAATGGTGGACGAACCACGAATATCGTTCAGTGCTGTTGCATACTCGTATGCGTTCAGTAAGTCATATTGTTTTCTTACGGTAGAAAGACCTACGGAAGCGTCAAACGTAATGCTGGCTTTTCCCTCAGTGCCGCCTTTGGTGGTGATTAAAATGACACCGTTTGAACCCCGCGAACCATAAATGGCGGTAGAAGAAGCGTCTTTCAGCACTTCCATAGACTGGATATCCGAGGGGTTGATGCCGTCCAGACCACTGGAAGAGATGATTCCGTCTATCACATACAAAGGATCGCTGCTCTTATTGATAGAGGTGGTACCCCGTACGCGTACCTTCATGCCTGCTCCCGGCACACCGCTTGTTGCGGTGACTTCCACACCAGGCGTGCGACCTTGGAGTATATTTTCCACCCGTTTCACCGGTTGGTTCTTGAACTGCCTGGTTGATACGCCCGAAACGGACCCCGTCAAGTCGCTTTTCTTGACTGTTCCGTATCCTACTACTACCACTTCGTCAAGCAACTGATTGTCTTCTTTCAGTATGATATTGAGAGTCGACTTTTTTCTTACTTTTATTTCCTGCGGATGGTACCCGATGTAAGAAATAACAAGAGTCGCTTCTTGTGGAGCTTCCAAAGTAAATTTGCCATCCATGTCACTAGTGGTTCCAGTCTCTTCACCTTTTATTAATACAGAAGCTCCGATGATCGTTTCTCCTTGTTCGTCATAAATGATTCCTTTTATTTTTCTGTCATCATCTCCCTGGGTTTCCTGTATTTCCGTCGGTTGCTCTTCAGGCATACTTGCAGCCTGCGAAAATAGATGAGATGGTAAAAGAGACATAAATAGAATACTTAATAACCATTTGTCTTTTCTTATTACTTTCATGTTTGATTAAGTTTAGATTTGTTATAGGGGTTGTATCCTGTTAATATTTAACAAGTGGTATGCCAAAAGAAAGTGTATGATATGCGTTTGAAACGAAATTGTTTGATTATTAGCGATATACAATAGGATGAAAACGAGGTAAATATCTTTGGCTTGTGGAATGTCTAGTTGTGGTATTGTGTAAAAATTCCACAGTGTTGTGAGATGCATTCCACAACACTGGGATATAAAGCCGGTGATTCGCTTCCTTTTCTTGATTATGTTTGTCACACATGGTAAATGTTTGAGTAAGATGTTTTTATTCAGCCATATTTTTCATACACCATCAAATTTATTTGTATCTTTGCCAACGGAAGTTACGAAAATCCGGCAACTTATGAAAAAGATTGTTTTCACTTTTCTGCTTTTGGCCTTTTCTTTTCGCCTTGCGGCTCAGATAGATTATTTGGAGCCGGTTCGGCCTTTTTCTACTTATAAAGGTGAATTGGGCGAATATTATCGTAGTGTATTTCCTTTACTAAATACAGGCTTTCAAAAACAACCTTATGCGTGTTTTGTGGCTATCCCTTCTTTTTCACCCGAATATGCGATGTCGGTTGAGAAGAAGAATGGACGTTGTACTTTGGTTTCAAATACATTGTCGCGCACCTATTGGCAAGCGGAGAAAGGGACGGTGAAAGTGGATACTAAATCAGTAGTAATCAGTGCATCGCTTTATCAGTCTTTGGGTGCTATTTTCCGTTTGGTCACGGAGCAGATACAGGATTTGGATGGTTCCAGTGCAGGTTTGGACGGGGTGGTGTATTATTTCTTTTCTACCAGTGCGAAAGGGAAGGAGCAGATGGGACGCAAGTGGTCGCCCGCCAAGGGAACTTTGATGGAGCGGCTTGTGTTGGTTTGCCAGTCGGCATATATGTTGTCCAAAGGTGAGAATATCTCGGAGTCGACCTTGGCGGAAGAGGCTGCTGCCTTATTGAAAAAGTTGCAGCAACGCAGCAATGCAGAACCGGATGCTTACAAGAAACCGATGTATGTAGGTATATATCAGGTAGGTCCCCGTTCGCAAACGCTTTCCGGTAAGCAAGTGGAAGAACTGGCTCACTTTCCGGATATGAGTGCGGAAGAATATATCGCCGGACAGATGATTTATCCGGAAAGCCTTTTGGAAAAGAATGTATCAGGATATGTCCTCTGTGAATTTACTATTGACAAAGAGGGAGTTATCCTCCGTCCGCATATCCTCCGCTCCACTCATCCGGAATTTGCAGAAGAAGCACTTCGTATCGTAAAAGGGATGCCGAAATGGTCGCCTGCACTTGTTGGGGGAAAGCCTTCGGATAGCAATTATACGCTGTATATTCCTTTCCGACCAGAGAACTATCGTGCCAAATAAATCAGTACTCTCTCCCAAGTAAAAATACAAAATCCTCTATCACCTATCACCGGCAACTTGAGAACCCTTTATTCATCGGTATTTCAGACTTGGTGACAGGTCGTAGCAACCTATCACCGTATCTATCACCTATCACCTAAATTTTTTCTTGATAAAGAATGGCTGATGTTTATCTACATATCTAATAATCAATGTAGTATAGTTTCCTTTAGTTTCCATTAGAGGAAACTCTTGTTTCCAACTGAGGATACGCCCGTTTCCCTACGGGGATACGCTCGTTTCCATGTGTGGATACTGGCGTTTCCCTATAGGGAAACGGACCCTCATCTTATAGGATATATAGTACCTTTAACGTCAGTTCGATAGATGCCTGTACTTTTCCTTTAATTTCTTCAAAAGTCATTAAAACAACAAACATTTCTAGTTCTTTATTGTCTTATAGCCATAAACCTATAAAAATAAAAACTTATGGATGATATGATTAACAGACATGATTCGATTGCCGAAGAGAATATCGAACCGAATGGTCGTCCGGCTACGAATGAATTTGAAGAGTGGAGCGGCGAAGTTGCCGACCGTGTTGACAATGTGTTCAAGAATGATACGAAAGACGGTCCTATCAAGGATCGTAAGAAACGGATAAAGGAAATGGATGAAGTGATAAAAAAAGACCTTGAATAAAGGTCTTTTTTGTTTTAGTATGCATAAAGTGGGCTCACCCGACAAACATAGGGGATTAAGTCTATAGTTCTATAATAAGTTAATGGTTTTCCGTTCTCCCACATCCGCGAAATCACTTGCAAATAATATCGTTCCGTACTTTTTGCTTTTAATTGCGGAAAGTATTTTGTTTTCAACGCTTTGCATACCGATTTTCTTTTTTTATTCACTCCATCAAATTATAGTCGAAACAAACATTAATCTATTTATTTTCATACAAATATGTAAGTAACACCAAAGAGAAATATCACAATTCATTATTTACCACAAGAGATTAGATAAACTACATATACAGATATTATATACAGACCTGTAACAAGAGAGATGCTAGAACAACTATTTTCAAATTCATCAAAGAAGGATAAGTATAAATTAGTTAAGAAGAGAAGGAAATGAATTAAAAAAGGCAGCAAGTGAATTGTTTCAAATGCTGCCTTTACCCTTATTTTTCAATTAGCGAGATATACTCAATCCTCTTCAATTATATTTCCTGATACACTATTCCAATTACTGTTTTGATATGCTTCTAAACAGCCTTTAGGGACAATTAATTGTTCACAATTAAGGTCACTATAATTGATGATTGGTGGGACAGTTGCACTACAATATATTTTACGGAAAGAACTAGGCACATTTTCATCTGAACCTGCATCAAAGGCTCTATCATCAATTTGTTTTAATCCTTTTCCTAAATATAATTCACCTCCTTTGAGCACTCCAACACACCCTTTAAAAGCTCCATGTCCAATAGTTTCTACAGTATTAGGTATAATTAGTTTTCCTTTAAATCCTGCACATCCTTCGTAAGCGCTGATTCCTATAGTTTTTACATTGTCTGGAATAACAAGGTCTCCAGTTAAACTCTTACATCCCCAAAAAGCTTCATACCCTATTTCTTCAACTGTTGTTGGTAATTCAATCGAAGTCAATTTTTCACAGCCATGAAATGTCAGGTCTAACGTTGGATTTGTAGATTCAAAACCTGTCACTGTAACCAAATTTTTGCAACCATAAAAAGCCCCCTCTTCAATTATCATTGGCTCTGAACCTGAATTTACAGCAATTTCTTCAAGGTTAATACAGTCTCTGAATGCCCCTTTGGCAATTCCTTTCGCACCTCTAATATCACAATAACTGCCTTCCTTTAAAGGCGGACAACGAATTATTGTTCCACCAAGATTTACACATAACATGTCATTTCTGACAATATAATTTCCATTTCCAGAACCAACCATTTTAAAACCTTTTAGACTGGAGCAAAGAGCAAATGGATAATCCCCCATAGTTTTTACCGAACGAGGAATTGGCATTTCTTCAACTAGTGGACATTGAAAAGCACCATATCCAATGTTTTCTAATTGAGTTCCATCTTCATAATCAATAGTTCTAACTTGATTACAGTCAGTAAAAGCCCAATCACCTATAGACTTCACATTTTTGCCTATTACAATTTTAGTTATATTATTCCAATAAAATACAGACTCCCAATAAAAACTCGTATCGTTTATACCACCAAATTGATAAGATGGTATATCACAATCAATGTATAGTTCTCCTGTTGTGCGATATGCAAAAGCTCTTGAACCTAAGTTTTTAATACTATTGGGAACATTTATACGTTTAACATTGATACATTCCTCAAAGGCTGATTTTCCAATATGCGTTACAGTGTTGGGTATTATGATATCAATTATTCCAGTTTTATGAAAAGCTTTGTCACTAATCTTTGTGATATTTTTAGGATATTCAATACCAGTTAATTGGCTACATTCTTTAAATGCGTGTTCCCCAATCTCTGTCACCTCATTTACAAAAGAAAACGTAACCGTATGTTCACCTTGTGCTGCATAAGTATGTGTACTGGAAGTTCCATTAGTTCCATCTCCATAGTCAATACTAATTAAACGATTAGCTGCACCTGCTATTGGATATGCATCAATATCATGTGCTATTTTGATAGTCTGATTGGGTGAAGTAGTTTGATATGTAGCAGTAAAAGTATATGTAGGGAGAGAAGGAACTATGCCTATGTAATCAGAAGCGTAAGTTGATTCACTGTCTTCCAACTTCAATGCCAGTTGCGCACCTTGTGTGCCAGCGAAAAATGCATCATCCAGATTCTCACCAGAAACCTTTAAACTCAATATGCCATTTTCTGCACTAATGGACAATACAGGGAACTGTATAAAGTCAATAGCTCTGGTTCTGATGGTGGTATATATTCCTTGTACTGATACTACACCGTCATATTTCACCAACAAGTCAGCACTTTCTTTTGGGGAAATCTCAAAATCCAGTTCTATGTAACTGTCTGCTTTTGAAGTTCCTGAAACGGATGCCTTACCTGGAAAATTTAAAGTCGATTGACCCACTATTATAAAAGTCTTCTGACCCACCTTTATAACCGAAACTGATCCGCTGTGATTATAATAAAAATTGCCCCTATATAATTACCATATTTCAG
>Ga0073908_1002626_pt1 | contig 21063 bp, 18 predicted proteins | sample MucameincwithD2O_FD_65484 | JGI IMG/M metagenome (GOLD analysis project Ga0073908, IMG submission 65484) | Mouse cecum microbial communities from Vienna, Austria - Mucus amended microcosms incubated with D2O | ecosystem: Host-associated > Mammals > Digestive system > Large intestine > Cecum...
AAGGGCAAGGACGTGACCAACCGTACCGCCGCCGACCGCCGCGTTATCGGCCGCGTGATTTCAGTGGTGTTCCAAGACCCGGCCACCGCGCTGAACGCCCGCATGACGGTGCAGGACCAGCTGATGGACCCCATGATCGTGCACAAGGTGGGCGACGAAGCCTATCGCCGCAACCGCGTGAACGAGCTGATTGAGATGGTGGGCCTGCCGGCTTCGGTGTTGGAGGCGCTGCCGGGGCAGATGTCCGGCGGCCAGCGCCAGCGCGTGGCCATCGCCCGCGCTCTGTCGCTGAAGCCGGACGCCATCATCGCCGACGAGCCCACCTCCGCGCTGGACGTTTCCGTGCGCGCCCAGATTCTGAACCTTCTGATGGATCTGAAGAAAGAGCTGGGGCTGGCCATGGTGTTCATCAGCCATGACATCCAGACGGTGCGCTACATCTCCGACCGCATCGTGGTGATGAACGGCGGCCTGGCCGTGGAGGAGGGCACCGCCGAGCAGGTGTTCAACAACCCCAAAGACGAGTACACCCGGCTTCTGCTGGGGGCGGCGCCTTCGCTGCTGCATCCGGATTTGGGGAAAGGCGGCGCCGCTTAGGCGGCAACGGCTTTACCTAATGCCATGAAAACGGCCCGGGAGTTGAGTCCCGGGCCGTTTTGTTTTGCGGATGGGGCGCTGCGGACGCGAGCGGCGGCGATTGGGGAGCTTAGGCGCTGATGATGTCGGCGAGGGTTTTGGAGGCCAGGTAATCGCGCATGGTTTGCTGCAGGCCGCCCCACACTTTTTGGGAGGTGCAGCCATCGGCCCTGTCGCAACGGATGTGGCCGCTGATGCAGTCCATCAAATCCAAACCGTCTTCCGAGGCGGAAACCACGTCTTCGAGGGTGATTTTCTCAGGGGAGCGGGAAAGCTGGTAACCGCCCATGTAGCCGCGGGTAACCGACAGAAGCCCCTTCGAGCTTAAGGGGGCCACTACCTGTTCCAGGTACTTCTTGGAAATGGATTGCCGCTCGGCCACGTCTTTCAAGGCGATGGGTCCTTCGCCATAATGCTGCGCCAAGTCAATCATAAAGCGCATGCCGTAACGTGATTTAGTAGAGATTTTCATAATCCTCGCCAAAGGTCGTGTGAAGGCCTGCTACAAGTTTCCGTGCATCATAACAAATTGCGCGGGCCTGTGTCACGGAAAACCCAGTGATTAACTAGGATATATGAGTTGATGAGTCATCATTTAGCCAAGGACGATGTCATCAGTTTTTCACATTTGGAAAACTGCCTATTGACTACTTGTCGATGAGCATTATATTAAACCTAGCAAATAACTAGACATTAAAGCTCCGGAGGCGCGGCCCGCTGCCGGAGACGCTAAGGAAAAAGGAAGGCCCATGAAGCAGATTTACCTGGACAATGCTTCCACCACCCGTATGCGCCCCGAGGTGCTGGAGGCCATGTTGCCGTACTTCACCGAGCAGTACGGCAATCCTTCTTCTATCTATCCGCTGGGGCAAGAGGCTTCCGACGCCGTGGCCGAGGCCCGCGCCGCGCTGGCCGGTTGCATCGGGGCCCAGCCGCGGGAGGTGTTCTTCACCAGCGGCGGATCGGAGTCGGACAACTGGGCCATCAAGGGCTTTGCCCGGGCCAACGCCGCCAAAGGGCGCCACATCATCACCAGCGCGGTGGAGCACCATGCGGTGCTCCACACCTGCGCCGCCCTTGAGAAGGAGGGCTTCGAGGTAACCTACCTTCCTGTTGACGGCGACGGTTTGGTGAGCGTGGAGGATTTCAAGGCGGCCATCCGCCCCGACACCATCTTGGCTTCCATCATGTTCGCCAACAACGAGATTGGCACCATCCAGCCCATCGCCGAACTGGCGGCCGCGGCCCACGAGGCGGGCGTGGTGTTCCACACCGATGCCGTGCAGGCCTTCGGTCATGAGTATATAAATGTAGGGGAGATGGGCATCGATATGCTGTCCGCCTCCGCCCACAAGCTGTACGGCCCGAAGGGCATGGGGCTTCTGTACGTGCGCAAAGGCGTGAAGCTGCTAAACCTCATCGATGGCGGCCAGCAGGAGCGGGGCCGTCGCGCCACCACCGAGAATGTGTCCGGCATCGTGGGTTTCGCCAAGGCGGCGCAGTTGGCGGAAGCGGAGCGGGAGGCGGTGCACGGCTCCCAGCTGGCGCTGCGCGACCACGCCATCGAGCGCATCCTGCGGGAGATTCCCCATGCCAAGCTGAATGGCAGCTGGGAGAGCCGCCTGGCCAACAACGTGAACTTCTCCTTCGAGTTCATCGAGGGAGAGGGCATGCTACTGCAGCTGGCGACCCGCGGCATCTGCGTTTCCTCTGGCAGTGCCTGCACTTCCGGTTCGCTGGACCCCAGCCACGTGCTTTTGGCCATCGGCCTGCCCCATGAGATCGCCCACGGTTCGCTGCGCATGACGCTGGGACGCGACACCACGTTGGAGGACGTGGACTTCGCCATCGACTCGCTGAAGACCACCCTGGCGAACCTGCGTTCCATGAGCCCCCTGTACGAGGACTTCCAGAAAACTGGCGAAGGCTCCATCATCGCCGAGATGAAGGCCCAAGGCGTCCCTTACGTAAGCTAACCCACTCCCAGCGGCGCGGGGCTCCTCTCCCACATAAGCCCCGCGCCCCGCACATTTCCCGACGAGCTTTGAGAAAGCGAGAACTCCCATGGCTATGAATTATTCCGAAGCAGTGATGGACCACTTCACCAACCCCCGCAACGTGGGGGAAATCGAAAACGCCAGCGGTTGCGGCACGGTGGGCAACGCCGTGTGCGGCGACATCATGCGGGTGTATTTGGACATCGACGACGACGGCATTATCCAGGACGCCAAGTTCAAGACCTTCGGCTGCGGCGCCGCCATTGCCACCAGCTCGATGGCAACGGTGCTGGTGAAGGGCAAGACGGTACAGCAGGCGCTGGAGGTTACCAACAAGGCGGTGATGGAGGCGCTGGACGGTCTGCCGCCGGTGAAGGTGCACTGCTCGCTTTTGGCGGAAGAGGCCATCCATGCGGCGTTGTGGGACTACGCCGAGAAGAACGGCATCATGATCGAGGGGCTGGAGAAGCCGGTGAGCGACATCTCCGAGCACGACCACGGCCACGACATCGACGACGAGGACGAAGACTAGCCCCGAGCGCTTTGACGCTTGGCATTCGCAGGGCAGAGATTCTATCTCTGCCCTTTTCGTTTCTGGAGGGTGGGCCGGTTGGACGGGGCTGCGCTCGACGCGTCGTCGCGCCGAGCCTGTAGTCTCGGCGCTCCTTTGGCTTTGCCTTACCTCGCTCCGCCCCGCCCAACCGGCCCAGCCACAATGAAGCGGGGGAAGGTTTTATCGTAGGGCCGAGATTCTATCTCGGCCTGATGTTGCGCCCCCCGTACGGGCCGTCCGTTTAGGCAGAGATAGAATCTCTGCCCTACGAATTCGACCCGGGTCCATGACAGGGGACGGGGATAACGTCATGTCCGGACCCGCGATGCATCCTGGCTGGGCAGACCCGGCGGGTCGGAGCGAGGTCCGGCCAAGCGGAGTAGAGGGGAAATCCACTCGCCCGAAGGGCGAGTTAGTTCCCCTCGTACGGAGCGTCGAGCGCAGGCCTGTCGGGTCGGCCCACCCTCCATAAAACATGACGTTATCCTCGTCCCCTGTCATTTGTCTGGGGTGCGCAGTGGTACTATAAGCGGATGCAAAAATCCGTCGTTTTCCGGGCATCATCAGTTCGGGGAACCCAGCGCGAGGAGAATCCATGTCGAAAGGCTCGTACTCTTTCACCACCCCCATTTACTACGTGAACGCCGCGCCCCACCTGGGCACCGCCTACACTACCGTGGCGGCCGACACCGTGGCCCGTTACCAGCGCATGAACGGCTACGACGTGGCCTTCGTCACCGGCATGGACGAGCACGGCCAGAAGGTGGCCGACACTGCCGCCGCCCATGACATGACGCCGCAGGCCTGGTGCGACTCCATGGAGCCCGCCTTCCGCGACGCCTGGGATTTGCTGGACATCACCTACACCGACTTCGTGCGCACCACCGAGCCGCGCCAGGCGCGCACCGTGCAGAAGTTCTGGACCGAACTGCACGAGAAGGGCTACCTGTACAAGGGGGCCTACGAGGGCTGGTACTGCGTGCACGAGGAAACATACTACGCCGAAAGCGACCTTGAGAAGAACGAGGAAGGGCAGTTCGTGTGCCCCGACTGCAAGCGCCCCGTGCAGCTAATGAGCTCGGGGGAGGAAAACTGGTTCTTCGAGCTGTCCGAGTTCCAGCAGCCGCTGCTGGACTTCTACGCCAGCAACCCCGACTTCATCCGGCCCGAATCGCGCCGCAACGAGATCGTGTCCTTTGTGAGCCGCGGCCTGAAGGACCTCTCCATCTCACGCTCCACCTTCGACTGGGGCATTCCGTTGCCCTTCGACGAGGGGCACGTGGCCTATGTGTGGGCCGACGCGCTGCTGGCCTACCTTACCGGCATCGGCTACGCCGACCCCAACCGCCCCGGCGAATTCGACTACCACTGGCCCATGAACTACCACTTCGTGGGCAAGGACATCATCCGCTTCCACTGCGTCATCTGGCCCGCCATGCTGATGGCGGCCGGCCTGCCCATCACCCACACGGTGTTCGGCCACGGTTTTCTGCTCACCAAGGGCGAGAAGATGTCGAAGTCGAAGGGCAACGGCCTCATGCCCGCCGATTTGGTGAGCATCTTCGGCGTGGACGCCTACCGTTACTATTTCATGTCGGACGTGCAGTTCGGCCAGGACGGCTCCATTTCCATGGAGCGCATGGTGCAGGTGTACAACAACGAGCTGGCCAACACCTGGGGCAACCTCTGTTCCCGTGTGATGAACATGGCCGGCAAGTACTTCGAGGGGAAGGTGCCCCAGGCTCCCGCCGGCGCCGAGCAGAACCCGCTGCGGGAGCTGACCGACCAGCTGTACGCCACCTACGACGGCTGCATGGGCGAGGTGGACTTCACCGGCGCCGCCGCCGCGGTGCAGAAGGTGGCCCAGCGGGTGAACCTGTACGTGGAGGAATCGGCTCCGTGGAACCTGGCCAAAAGCCCGGAAACCGCCGATGAGCTGGCGGCCGTCATCTACAACTCGCTGGAGGCCATCCGCATCATCGCCCTGTACATGGCCCCCTTCATGCCCAACACTTCCAACGAGGTGATGCGCCGCTTGGGGCTGGGCAACGCCTGCGCTGCGGAGGACATCCAGGCGGCCACCGCGTGGGGCCAGCTGCCGGCCGGCAACGCCGTGGAGAAGGGCGACCCCCTGTTCCCGCGGCTGGACGTGGAGAAAATTTCGGTGGACATGGCATAAGGGCCGCCCATGACGCGCTTCGATGACGACCCGGTATATTTCGACCTGCTGTTCCGCCAACCGCGCCGCCATGGCAAGTGGCGGCCGGTGGAGGCCCCCGTGCTGGGGGTGCCGGTGGCGGACACCCATGCCCATCTGCAGCTTTTGGCCAGCCCGCCTTTGGCTCTGGCGCGTGCCGCCCACCTCGGCGTTGACTTTCTGTGCACCATCGTGGACGTGTGGGAAGACGGTGATGCCACCTTCGAGCATTTGGAGCAGTGGCAGGCGCAGGCCCGGGCGCTGTTGGGGCAGCTGCGGGCGCTGCCGGCGGGGGAGAGCGGGCCGGTGCTGCTGCCGGGGCAGGGATTGGCGCCGGAAGGGCTTCCCGCTGTTGCCAAATCCGGTGCGGATGCGGAAGAGCCGCCGCTGCTTTCCCCTGGCGCCGTGCGCATCGCGGTGGGCTGCCATCCCCACAACGCTTCCCATTGGGACGATGCCCTGGAGGCGCGCCTGCGGCGGCTTCTGGCGGATGGCCGCGTGGCCGCCCTGGGGGAAGTGGGGCTGGATTACCACTACGACTTCTCCCCGCGCGATGCGCAGCAGGACGTGTTCCGCCGCCAGATTGCCATCGCCCACGAGTTCGACCTGCCGCTTGTCTTGCACATGCGCGAAGCCCACGACGAGGGCTTCGCCATCTTGGAGGAAGAGGGCTTCCCCGAAGCGGGCGTGCTGCTGCACTGCTTCAACCTGGATGCGACGGAGGTGCGCCGTTGGGTGGAGCGGGGCTGCTACGTGGCCTTCGGCGGCCCTGCCACGTTCAAAAACGCCGATGAGGTGCGGGAAGCGGTGCGGCAGGTGCCCCTCGAGCGGCTGCTCACCGAGACGGACGCCCCCTACATGACCCCCGAGCCCATGCGCGGCATTGCCTGCGAGCCGGCCCACACCATCTTCACGGCCGCCGTTCTGTGCGCGGTGCGCGGCTTTGGGTTGGGCACTGCGCAGGCCCAGGAGTTCCTGGCCCAGCTGTACAGCAACGCCCAGCGGCTGTTGAACCGCCCGCGCCCCTTGGCCTGAGTAAGGAGAACCTATGCACCGACTGATATTGGCCGGATCGCCCCGTGCGAACGGCCGCACCGCCGCCCTGGCCGACGAGCTGTTCAACGCCTGCATAGAGGAATGCCCGGAAGACGGGGTGTCCATCGTGGCGGTTTCCAGCGTGGCAGTGGCCGGCTGCAACGGCTGCGACGGCTGCAGGCGCGAAGGGGAGCGGCCCGAGCCGATGAAGGACGGCGACCCGCTTTCCCCGTGCCCGGAGGTGGCGGCCTCCACCGCAGCGCTGCACCAGTGCATCATCGCCGACGACATGACCGAAGTGCGCAAGCACTTGGACGCCGCGGACGAGCTGGTGGTGGTGTGCCCGGTGTACTTCGCCGGCGCCCCTTCGCAGTTCAAGGCGCTGCTGGATCGTCTGCAGCCCTATTTTTGGAGCGATTTGCGGCGGGGCGAGCCGCGCCCCTGCGTGCTGCACCTGGTGGGGGAGGGGCACGACCCGTACGGGTTCGAGCCGCTCGTCCAATCGCTGGCCTCAGCCGTGCACGTGGCCGGATTCCAGCTGGAGCTGGTTCTCGACTGGGTGGGTAAGATTACCCCCGACGGGGAGATAACCGCCGAGGCGGAGGAATACCCCATACCGCCCCAGGGCGGGTGCGCCGCTTTGGGCTGGGACGGCAGCGACGAGTGGGTGGTGCTGGAGGCGGAAGAGGAAGTGCCGGAGGCGATGGGCGCCCCTGAAGGTGCCCCGGCCCCGCAACCTGCGGTGCCCCAGCCCGCTTCGGCCGCCCTTGGCCGCGACGGCCGCAAGGGAAAGGACGGCGGGAAGCCCGCCAAAACGAAGGGCCGCGCCCAGCTGAACCTGGGCGACGGGGCCGCTCCGAAGGGCGGCAAGAAGAAGGGCAAGGGAGGGCGCCGTGGCTGAGCCGCAGCGCTGCTCCCCGTACGCCAGCCCCTCTGCCACCCGGGCGGTGCTGGAGGCCCACGGGCTTACCGCCAAGTACACCTTCGGCCAGAACTTCCTGGTGAACGACGACGTGATTCGCCGTATCCTGCAGCTTTCGGCAGTAGGAGAGGCCGACGGCGTGCTGGAAGTGGGCCCTGGCATCGGCACCCTCACCGCCGCGCTGCTGCAGCGGGGCCGCTACGTGGTGGCGGTGGAGCGGGACGCCGATCTGCCGCCGGTGCTGGCAGACGCCCTGTACCCGTGGCGAGAGCGGTTTTCCCTGGTGGAGAAGGATGCCCTGCAGTTGAGCGCTGCCGATGTGGAGGGGACGCTTTCGGTGCTGCCCGCCGCAGGGGGCGCGATGCCCAACAAACTGGTTTCCAACTTGCCCTACGCGGTGGCGGCCACGGTGGTGCTGGACTACTTCCAGCGCTTCGCCAGCCTGGAAAGCGCCACGGTGATGGTGCAAAAGGAGGTGGCGGAGCGCATGATGGCCCTCCCCGGCACGAAAACCTACGGTGCCTACACCGTCAAGCTGGGGCTGTACGCCCGTCCGGCAGGGCACTTCGCGGTGGGCCCGGGCAATTTCTTCCCGCCGCCGCGGGTGGAGAGCACGGTGATCCGCCTGGACCGCGCCCCGGTGATGGCCCCCGATGGCCGGCCGGCTTCGCCGGAGCTTCTGGCCGCCGCCTGCACCATGGCCGATGCCGCCTTCGCCACCCGCCGCAAAACCTTGGCCAATTCCTGCAAGACCTACTTCGCCGGCCGCTCGCCCGTGCAGCAGCAGCTGCCGCGGCTGTTCGCCCGCGCCGCCATCGACCCGCGCCTGCGCGGTGAGGCGCTTTCCAAAGAGGATTTCCTGGCGCTTGGGCAGGCGCTGCTGGCGCTGGGGGAGGCTTAAGGGGCATCGCGCCCGCCCGTGCCGGCGGAAACCCCTGTTTCGGCGATGCGATGGGGATAATCTACCCTAAAAGGGTGATGGCTTGACTCTTTCCCTAGGGTAAGGTTTACAGTGGGCCGGCTGCGCGGGCGCCAAGTGGCGTTTTTCGACAGATGGCCACGGTATCTTTTGATATATCTTGTAGGGATATTTTGGGAGTTGCCTTCCGGGCTGGCCCTCATATGGGGAAACTCTCTAGAATATGACCCACTGTTTCCAAGGAGGGTGAAATGAACGCAAAGATGAAGCGCCGTTTAGTAGCTGTTTCCGGCATCATCATCGTGGTGCTGATACTGGTGCTGGCCTTCGTGGGCGGCAACTCCGCCGCCACCACCGTGTCGGTGGCCCAGGCGGCCGAGGGCGGTTACGCCGGCAAAAAGGTTCAGGTGTCCGGCAATGTGGTGGAGAACTCCTTCAGCACCGATGGCAATACCCTCACTTTCAGCATCTATGATCCCGAAAACGAGTCGGGCCAACCGCTGAAGGTGGTGTACGAAGGCGCCGCCTCTTCCACATTCGGCAACGACGTTACCGCCATCTGCACGGGGCACATGGGCGGTGACGGGGTGCTGGCCTGTTCTGAACTGGTGACGAAGTGTCCGTCGAAGTACGAGAGCGCCACTGATGCTTTGGAGGTGGGGCGCCTTCTGGGCTACGGCCCCGACATGGTGGGCACCATGGTGAAGGTGACTGGCACCGTTGTCCCCGGCACCCTGAAGCCGGCCGGCGAGGGCCAGCGGTTCGTGGTCACCGACGGCACCGAGGAGATGGGCGTGATGTTTGACGGCGCCCTGTCCGAGGAAGTGGCCGATGGCGCCACGGTGGTGATCACCGGTTCGCTAAACAGCGACGGCGGTTTCGATGCTACCGAGGTGGCGTTGCAAGCGTAAGAGCGCCGGAAGGGGGCAAGGCTCTTCCGGCTTTTTGCCCGCCGGCTGCTGCTGGCGGGCGTTCCAGGTACGGTAGGTTTGGGCAAGAGGGGTAAAGCTTCATGTCGATGATTGGTTTGTTGGGCATCCTCGTCGCTTTCGCCGCAGTGGTGATTTCGGTGGGATGCTTCGGTATCGGCTGGTGGCAGCGCAGGCACGCCGAGCGCGCCGATAACTTCTTCTGGGGCGGTCGCGTGGCGGTGCTGGTGGCGGCCGTGTCGCTTACGCTGTGTTGCGCCATTTTAGTGTGGTGCTTCATGACCGGCGACAACACCATCGAGTACGTGCTGCGCTACCGCAGCGGCGCCGAAGGCGAGCTGGGCTGGCTGTACCGCCTGTCGGGGCTGTGGGCCGGCCGTCAGGGCTCGCTGCTGTTCTGGGCATGGCTCATCTCGCTGTTCAACGTGGTGGTGCTTCTGGCCACCCGCAAAAAGGGCGAGGCGCTGGACAACATGGCGCTGCTGGTGAGCCAGGTGGTGTTGGGCTGCTTCGTGGGTGTGCTGCTTTTCTCTGCTGACAACATGCCCTTTAAGGCCACCGACGCCATTTACTTCGACGCCTCCGGCGCCCTGCGCGGCGCCGCCCTCACCTGGGGCATGAACAACCTGCTGGAGCACTGGGCCATGGCCATCCATCCGCCCACTCTGTTCATCGGCTACGCCGGCCTCACCATTCCCTTCGCTTACGCCATCGCCACCCTCGTCGCCAACAACGAGGGCGACCTGTGGGTGCGCCGCGCCACCCCCTACACCATGTTCTCCTGGCTGCTGCTGGGCATCGGCATCGGCCTGGGGGCCGTGTGGGCCTATGTGGTGCTGGGCTGGGGCGGTTACTGGGGCTGGGACCCGGTAGAGAACGCCAGCCTGCTGCCCTGGCTGGTGTGCGTGGCGCTGGTGCACAGCTTCACCCTGTACCGCCAGCGGGGCATCTTCAAGAAGTGGGCCATCATGTGCGCCTGTCTGGCGTTTTCCTTCGTCATCCTGGGCACCTTCATCACCCGCTCGGGGCTGGTGCAGTCGGTGCACTCCTTCAACGGCGATCCGGTTTCCACCGTGCTGTTCCTGGTGCTGATCGTCGCGTCGCTGCTGGCGGGCGCCGTGGGGCTCCTGCTGCGCCGCAAGGGCTTCGCCGCCGGCAACCAGGAGGACATCGATTCCTTGTACTCCCGCGATGCCGCCTATTATGTGAACAACTTCATCATGATTGTGTTCGCGGTGCTTTTGGCCTACATGACCATCTCCGCCGCGCTGCCCAGCTTCTTGCCCTTCGGCGGCCAGTCGCTGTCGGCGGGCACCTACAACGCCATCGCCCGGCCGCTGGGCATCGTGTACTGCCTGCTCATTGCCGTGTGCCCGCTTCTGGGCTGGGGCCGCACCGACGGCAAGGCCTTCTTCAGGAAGGCCCGCATCCCCGGCATCTGCGCCATCGTGCTGTTCATCGTGCTGATGGTGTACTTCTGCACCTACCTGCTGCCCAGCTACAACGCCATGCTGGCGGTCGGCGGCGAAACCGCCAGCGGCCTTCTGGAGCAGGGCCCCTCGTGGTACTACAACGGCTTGGCCGTGGTGGGCTTTGCGGTGGCCAGCCTGTTGTTCTTCAACGCCGGCTACATGGTGGTGCGCACGGCCGCCCGCCTGAAGGGGGCGCTGCGCCGTCGCCTGGCGCTTTTGGGCGGTTCGGTGGCCCATCTGGCCATGGCGGTTATCCTGGTGGGCCTCATCGGCTCGTCCATGTACGTTACTAGTGCGGTGGGGTACCTGGAATACGACGAGGAGAGCAACACCGCCGCCCCCATGGTCATCCAGGATTTCGAGCTGCGCTACGTGGGCCAGGAAGATGGCACCACCCATAACGGCCCCATCTTCACCGTTACCTTCGACGTGTACAGAGACGGCCAGTATGTGGGACAGGTGTCGCCTTCCCGCGAGATGTCGGCCACTACCATGCAGACGAAATCGAACGCCGGGGTGATCGGGTTTCCGCTGGAAGATTTGTTCGTGGTGTTCTCGGGCATCACCGACGAGGGCAGCATCGTGATGGAGGCCAAGGTCAATCCTTTGATTAGCTTTGTGTGGGCAGGTTTTGGTATGCTCATCCTGGGCACTTTGACGGCCCTCTTCGCGTCACGGCGGCCGCAGGCCAAAACCGGGGCGAACGAGGAGCCCGAGCTGCCCGCATCTGCCGACGGCAAGTAGGAAGAGCAGCTGCTTATGACCCAGCCCCCTGCAATCGAGGCGGCGAAGGTGTCGAAGGTTTTCGGCGCCCGCAAGGCCTTGGACAAGGTGTCCTTCTCTCTGCCCCAAGGGGCCTTTCTTTCGGTGTTCGGCCCTAACGGCGCAGGCAAAACCACGTTGCTGCGCATCTTGGCCACCCTCTCCAAGCCCACGTCGGGCGACGTGCGGGTGGGGGGCGTGGCGCTGAAAGAGCAGCCGGACGTCGCTCGCCAGGAGGTGGGGCTGATTTCCCACGCCCCCATGCTGTACCCCGACCTCACCGCTGAAGAGAACCTCATGCTCTACGCCCAGCTGTACGGGGTGGAAAACCCCCGGCAGCGGGTGTTAGAGCTGCTGGACGCGGTGGGGCTGAAGCACCGGCGGCTGGATGTGGTGCGCACGTTCTCGCGCGGCATGACCCAGCGGGTGTCCATCGCCCGCGCCCTCATCAACAACCCCTCCGTGGTGCTGCTGGACGAACCCTACGCGGGGCTTGACCCCCACGCGGTGGAAATATTCGACGAGCTTCTGGCCACCGTGCGGGAAGGGCGCACCTTCGTGATGGTGAGCCACGATTTGGACAAGGGCTTCGCCATGGCCAGCCACCTGCTGGTGCTGGCGCGGGGCAAGGTGGTTTCCTTCGGCGAGAAGGAGGACACCGACCGCGCCCAGTTCGAGGCCCTGTACCGCGAGACGGTGGGAATGGGGGTGGCTTAAGCCATGGCGAAGGATTACGCGAAGGCAACTGCCGTGGCCGGACGCCCGGCGGCCCCCTCGGCGCTGCGCCAGTTTTCGGTACTGCTGCGCAAAGACCTCACCCAAGAGTTCCGCACCAAGGAGATGCTGGTTTCCATGGTGGTGTACGCGGTGCTGGTCATCATCGTTTTGGGGGTGGCCCTCAGCTTCGCCAAGCCCTCGCAGGAATACCTTGAGGTATGCGGCGGCCTTCTGTGGGTGCTCATCGTGTTCACTTCGCTTCTGGGGCTGAACAAGTCGTTTTCCCGCGAAAAGGAGAACGGTTGCCTTGAGGGGCTTTTGCTGGCGCCGGTGGACCGCGGCGCCATCTTTCTGGCGAAAGCGGTGTCGAATTTGATATTCATCCTGCTGGTGGAAGTGCTGGCAGTGCCGCTGTTCTGGTTCTTCTTCGCCTCCTTCGCCACGCCGGCGGAAACCGCGTGGCTGAGCGTGGTGCCGCTTTTGGTGGGATCGGTGGGCATCGCCGGCGTGGGCACGCTGCTTTCCACCATAACCGTGAATACGCGGGGCAAAGACGTGATGCTGGCGCTTCTGTTCGTGCCGGTGGTTTTCCCGCTGCTCTACGCCTGCGTGTCGGCCACCACCGCCACCCTGCTGGGGGGCGAGGTGTTCGCCGCCACGTGGACGGTTTCGCTGGTGCTTGCCGCCGGCTACGATGTGATAATGATTCTCGCCGCCTGGGTGCTCTACGATTTCGTGGTGACGGCCTAGAGGCTCACGCCCGATGGGTAACGGGGGCGTCGTGGTTGGGCGCCCCGGCATGGAAAGGTTTAGGAGGAAGTTTTGGCAAAGGAGAAGAAGCCGCCGGTGCTGCCGGAGGCGGGGCAGTGGCCCGATAAAGTGGCGCCGGTGGTGCTGGTGGCGGGCGCGGTGCTCACCACCATCGGCTTTTTGCTGACGTTTCTGTGGGTGCCGCCGGTAGTGGGGGCCTCGGTGAACGGGGCGGCCCTCATCGGCGATTCGATGGTAACTCAGCAGCTACTGCTGTCCCAGAAGATCTTTTACTTCCACATGCCGGTGGCGCTGGTGTCCTTCATTGCGCTGGTGTTTGCCGCTTATTACGGCATCCGGTTTCTGGCCACCCGCAACGCCCGTTTCGACGCCTGCTCGAAGGTGGCCATGGAAATTTCGCTGCTGTTCATCATCATGACCATGATCACTGGCGAGATGTGGACCCGTTTCGAGTGGGGCGTGTGGTGGACCTGGGAGCCGCGCCTTACCACCTACCTCATCTTGATGCTCATAGTGATTGCCTACTTCATTCTGCGCAATGCCGTTGACGAGCCGGAGCGCTGCAGCGTGTACGCCGCCGTTGTGAGCATCGTGGCGCTGATCGACGTGCCCATTTGCTTCATGATCACCCGCCTCATTCCCTCCAGCGTGCACCCGGTGGTGCTGCGGGAAGGGGGCATGACCGCCGATATGGGCATTTGCCTGGCGGTAGTGCTGGTGGGCATGCTGGCGGTGGGTTTCGCCCTGTACCGAGCCCGCTTCGGCCAAGTGCGCCTGGGCCAGCGGGTTGAAGCCCTGAAAGACGCCCTGGAAGAGAATTAGCCACCAGTCTTGACGAGTTGAGTTCGGGCCGCGCCGCTTCGCCATTGGCCCTGCGGGCGCGCCCGGTGAATGAGAAAGAGGAACAGCCATGGATCCCATTCTTGCGGAAATTTACAGCACCATCCTTCCGTCTGCCCCCTACGTGATCGCCGCCTACGCGCTCATCTGGGTGGCGCTTCTGGTGTACGTGCTCATGATCATGCGCGGCACCAAGAAGGCCACTGCCCAAATCGCGCTTCTGGAAGAGGAAGTGCAGGAGAAGCTGGGGAAGGACGAATAATGAAAGCGCTCATTCCCGCAGCCGGCCTGGGCACCCGTTTCCTTCCCGCCACCAAAGCCGTGCCCAAGGAAATGCTAATGGTGGTGGACCGTCCCGCCATCCAGTACGTGGTGGAAGAGGGGCTTGCCTCCGGCGCCGATGAGGTGGTGCTGATTAACAGCCGCTCCAAGAAGGTGATCGAGGAGCATTTCGCCCCCAATCCCGCCCTGGTGGAAGAGCTGCGCGCTCGCGGCAAGGCCGCCTATGCCGACGAAGTTGAGCGGGTGGGCAACTTGCCGGTGAGCTACGTGTACCAAGGCGAGGCGCTGGGGCTGGGGCACGCGGTGCTGCAAGCGGCCGGAAAAACGGGCGACGAGCCCTTCTTCGTGCTGCTGGGGGACGTGCTGGTGCCCGACAACGCTATGCTGCCGGCCATGAAGGCAGTCTCCGACGCCCACGGCGGCGCCAGTGTGATTGCGGTCATTCCGGTGCCCGACGAGGAAGTGAGCCGCTTCGGCATCATCGACGGCGCCGAGGTGTCCGAGGGCGTGTGGAAGGTGAGCGGCCTCGTGGAGAAGCCGGCGCTTGAAGACGCCCCCACTCATCTTGCGGTGTTCGGTCGATATCTGCTGAGCCCCCGGGTCATGGAGCTTTTGGCCGACGTGCGCCCCGGCGTGGGCGGCGAGATTCAGCTCACCGACGCGTTGGAGGCGGTGCTGGCCGGAGAAGAGATGTACGCCCTGGTGGTAGACCCGGCCGACGGGTTTGACACCGGCACCGTGGAGAGCTGGCTGGCCACCAACAACGAGCTCTGCCGCCGCGCCGGCATCTGCTAACCGCTTCCCGCCAACCAATCCTTCGCACGTCCCCCTGCCGCCCGGGTCAGGGGGACGTTCACTTTTGTCACATCCTATCTCTGCCTTTCTCGTTTCTGGAGCAGCGCGGCGTGTCGGGGGTGTGTCGGGGCGCTCCGTTTCCGCCATGAGCTCTTTACAGTGCGGCCACTAGATGGGAACAGGTGGTTTTTCTGCCAGATGCGCAGTGGGGCGGTGCCCATAATGGCTTTGGCAACATCCGCAGTTGGCGCCTCCGGCTTGTGGGGAAGCGCCGTGCAGAAGAAGGAGTGGTACAAATGGATGTAAAGACGAAACGCGACTGGGGCCTGTTCTTCTTAGGGTTGGCCCTGGTGATCATTGGCTTCGTGTTCTTGGTGGTGCCGGGCATCACGCTGGTGGCGGTTACCTCTGTGGCCGGGGCTTTCCTGGTGGTGGCGGGCGCCTTCGACATTTACGCCTACGCTCGTTACCGCGACCAGATGGACCTGGACGGCTGGACCATCGTGTACGGCGTGTGCGACATCGTGTTGGGGGCGGCGCTGCTGCTGCACCCGGTGTTCTTCTCCGCCGTCATCCCGTGGGTGGCCGGCGTGTTCATGGCCGCTTACGGCATCGTGGAGCTGATCATCGCGGTGCGGGCCAAAGGTGCGTCCGGCCGCGGCTGGGTGGCCTTCAACGGCATCGTGTCGCTGCTGTGCGCCCTGGCGTTTTTCTTGGTGCCGGCTTCGTTCGTCATCTTCTTGGCGTTCTTCCTCATCTGCCGCGGCGTCACCATGGCCGTGTGCGGCATCACCATCGATCACATGATTTCCGCTTCCCATCACGCCGCCTAAAGCCGTGTCCCCAAAGGGCGCGCTGGGGCTATAATGCTAGGGAAGTTTTCGGGGCCTGGGAAACCGGGCCCCTTTTTTGGCGAAGGCGATGCGGGAAAGGCCGGGGTTCACGTGAGCGATCAGGAAAAGCTGTTTGCAACTGATGAAGAGCGGTTGGAAGAGGCGCGCGGGCGGGCCGAGGCGCTGCGGCGCGAGATAGAGCACCACACCTACCTCTACTACGCCCTGGACAAGCCAGAGATTTCCGACGCCGCCTTCGACTCGCTGATGCGAGAGCTTCGCCAGTTGGAGGCGGAACACCCGCAGCTGATCACGGCAGCTTCTCCCACCCAGCGGGTGGGAGGTTACGTGGGCGAGCAGTTCGCCCCGGTGGCCCATGCCCAGCGCATGTACTCGCTGGACAACGCCATGGACCTGGAGGAGCTGGCCGCCTGGATGGGGCGCGTGGAGGACGACCTGGGCTTTTTGCCGGAGTTCGACTGCGAACTGAAGATTGACGGCTCATCGATTGCCCTCACCTACGACGACGGGGTGCTGGTGCGGGCGGCCACCCGCGGCGACGGCACCACCGGCGAGGACGTGACCGCCAACATGCGCACCGTGCGGGACGTGCCGCTGCGGTTGCGGCAGCAGGCCATGGGGTCCGTCGTTGCCGGCAGCATCGAGCTGCGGGGCGAGGTGTACATGCCGAAGGCCTCCTTCGAGAAGCTGAACTCCATTGCCGAGGCCAACGGTCGCGCCCCCTTCGCCAACCCCCGCAACGCCGCCGCCGGCTCGTTGCGGCAGAAAGACCCAGCCGTGACCGAGAAGCGCGACCTGGCCACCTTCCTCTACGCCATTGCCGACGAGGCGGGCGTGGCGGTGGAGGGGCAGTTCCAGCTGCTGGAGTGGCTGCGGGAGGCCGGCTTCCACGTGAACCCCGATGTCACGCGGGCGTCTTCCGCCAACGAGGTGCTGGAGTTCTGCCAGAAGGTGCAGGAGAAGCGCGGCAGCCTGCCTTACGAAATCGACGGCGTGGTGGTGAAGGTGAACGACTTTGCCCTGCAGCGGCGCATGGGCTTCACCGCCCGTGCTCCCCGTTGGGCCATCGCCTACAAGTTCCCTCCCGAGGAGAAGACCACCCTTTTGCGGGACATCACCGTGCAGGTGGGGCGCACCGGCGTGCTGACGCCGGTGGCGGAGCTGGAGCCGGTGCTGGTGGCGGGCTCTACCGTGGCGCGGGCCACGCTTCACAACCTGGACGAGGTGCACCGCAAAGACGTGCGGGTGGGGGACACCGTTATCGTGCGCAAGGCGGGGGACGTGATTCCCGAGGTACTGGGGCCGGTGGCCTCACTGCGGCCGGAAGGGGCCCAGGAGTGGCAGATGCCGCGCACGTGCCCCAGCTGCGGCGCCCCGGTCATCCACGAAGAGGGGGAAGTGGCCTATCGCTGCATCTCGCTGGAATGCCCGGCGCAGCAGCTGGAACGGCTGGCCCATTGGGTGAGCCGCGGCGCCATGGACATCGACGGCATGGGGGACGAGATCATCGGCCGCCTGGTGGAGACCGGCCGCGTGAGCGACGTGGCCGACTTCTACTCGCTCTCCGCCGACGAGCTGGCGCTGCTGGACATGGGGCGCCTCTCCAAAGACGGCAAGGCCATTTGCCTGGGGAAGAAGACGGCCGACAAGCTGGCGCTGGCGTTGGAGGCCAGCAAGGGCCGGCCGCTTGCGCGCGTGCTGTTCGGGTTGGGCATCCGCCATGTGGGCAAAACCACGGCCGAGCAAATCACCGCCACCTTCCCTTCCATGGAGGCGCTTTCCGTTGCATCCGAAGAAGAGCTTGCCCAGGTGGAAGGGGTAGGGCCGAAGGTGGCCCGTTCCCTGTACCTGTTCTTGCGCACCCCCGCCAACGGCGAGGTGATCGAGCGGCTGGAGAAAGCCGGCGTGTCGATGGCCGATGCGGCCGACGGCGCGGGGGAGGGGCTGCCCCAGTGCTTGGCGGGGCTCACCTTCGTACTCACCGGTTCACTGGTGGAAAGCGGCATGACCCGCGACGAGGCAGGGGAGGCCCTGAAGGCCCGCGGCGCCAAAGTGTCCGGCAGCGTGTCGAAGAAGACCAGCTTCGTGGTGGCGGGCGAAGCGGCCGGCAGCAAGTATGACAAGGCGGTGGCCCTAGGGGTGCCGGTGCTGGACGAGGCGGCGCTTCTGCGCATCCTGGAAACCAACGAGGCCCCCGCGCTGTAGGGCTTGGCCCGGTTTTTGGGGCACTGGGGGCGCCCTGCCGTTTTCCCATATCGCCCGTAGGTATTTGTGCTAGACTACCACCCATGCTTTTAACTGCTCAAATACGAAATGGGGGGGGGTCTTCTAAGAAAGACCTCTAGCGCGCCCTTTGCTTGGCGGGGCGATTTGCGTCCTGCCCGCTCTCCCCGTTCGATTACTTTTCATAGCTTCGACAACCTCATATGCCATTGCCGCCAAGTTGCCCTGAGGGGGTTCGCCCCTTTGGGGCATTTTTGCGTTTTCCTTCAGAAGGCGGGTTCTGGGTGTTTTCCAGTGCGCGAACCGCAATTGAATGCTGCCGGAAGGAAGGGGCGATAACCATGAGATGCCCACGCTGCAGGAGCCCCCTTGGACGATGCTCGACATATTGCGCTCGTTGCGGGTATCTGCTGACAGAAGAAGACAAATCGGGAATGCAAAAGGAAGGAAAGGAAGAATTGATGCAAGCAAAGCAGGAAAACATGAAAAAGGCCGGGGTAGTTGCCGGTGCCGCTGCGGTGGTGCTGGCAACCCTTCTTGCCGTGACGGCGTTGAGCGGGTGCTCGAAGAGCGAGGAGCCAGCACCTGCCCCCGAACCGGTGCAGGAAGCCCCGGCGCCCGAGCCGGAGGCGGCACCCGCTGACGAACCGGAGCCCGAGCCGGAGGCGGCAAAGCTCTCCATCCCTAACCGTTATTTCCTGACCGGACTGCGCATGACCGCTGACGGCAACGCTGTGAATCAGTGGGGCTTGGAAGACTTGGAGGGTAATCAAGCACCATTCGAGAATCCGGAAATGTATCCGATGGGCGGTTTTTCCGAGGGCCGTATTTTCGTGGCCTGGGAAACGAGCGAGTACGACGAGGAATGGGACACGGAGTTCAATAACCTAACCCATTATGCGCTGCTGGATCAAACGGGAAAGATTGTCAAAGACCTCACCGATCTTGTGCATAGTTTCGAATTCTACTCTCAAGGATCCCTCCACCGCGCCGAGGTTGAAAATAATCCGACTTATGTTGATGGCAGAATGGTGCTGCGTCTGGGTGGCTTCAATAGCCCGGTCTTCGTGGTTTTGGATGAGCAGGGCAACGTGATATTCACTGTGGCAGATAGCGATTTCTATCAGTATGCGGACGAAGGCACAGTGCCGGTTGAGTTTGATATCCAATTCGAGATGCGCGGATCCGCTACATCTTCGGACAATGCCTACCGCGATGGCGTTTTGTGCATCGGCGGCTGTATTCTGAGCACCGATGGTACGGTGTTGGCCCAAAACGAAGAGTATTTGGAGTCGCTGGGGAACGGTTACATGCTTGATGGTTTCGATGCCGATGTAGTTGTGGATTATTCTGGCAATGTCGTCTTCGACCCCAGCACGCTCAACGTGCCCGGCGATATCGAAAACGCGCGGTTGTTTGCGTTTGACGATCAGCCGGGAGCAAACAGCATAGTGTCGGTTGTGGCCGAGAAGGTGAATCCCCACGGGGGCGCCAACAAAGACCTCGCTGGCCTCTACTGCATCTCTACCCAGAAGTGGCTCGTTCCGTTCCAGGAAGGCGATCTGAGGTTTGGGACGCCCAATGAGGGACTGATCTGGGTTTCAGTGGATTCCAAGAATCACATCCTGGAAGGCTACGGTGCCACCGATGATGACAGGGACAGGGATTATAGCTGCCTGATGGACATCCAGGGAAACATCGTTGCCGATGGCTCTACTGCCTCGCTTGAGGAAGATGGGGAACCGCTAGGTGCCGACTTCCCCGAGTATCTCCAAGAGGGTTACTGGTGGTTCGGGGATAAGCCGGGTGTTGTCGCGTACATCGAGAACGGCGCTATCAAGGGCACCGCTTCGGCCCCCGAGCACGGAATCGAGGGAGACTATCCGAACAACCAAATGAATGTAGGCGTATCCGGTCGATAAAAGGTTGCTGTCTCAAGCCGGAAATCGAGCAAGTTGGTGCTAAGCGCCAGGAAGGAACTCGGCTTTCATGCCCTTAATGTCTATCGTGGTCCCCTGTTACAACGAAGAGGCCGTGCTGGCCGCATTCCTGGAGGAGTGCGGCCGGGTGGCCTTGGATATGCATGTTGCCCAAGGGCTGGATTTCGAGTTTGTCTTCGTTGACGACGGATCAAAGGACGGCACCTTGGCCGCATTGCGGCAGGCGCGCCCGGCAGGGGAGGGTTGTCGCATCCGATGGGTGTCCTTTTCCCGCAATTTCGGGAAAGAGGCGGCCATATACGCCGGCCTTGCCGCTGCCCATGGCGATTACGTAGCGCTGATGGATGCCGATTTGCAAGATCCGCCAGCGCTTTTGCCGGAGATGTACGACCGCATGCAAACCATCGGGTGCGACTGCGTGGCCACCCGCCGCAGCAACCGGAAGGGGGAGGCTCCGCTGCGCTCGGCCCTCTCCCGCGCTTTTTACCACATCATCAACGCCTTTTCGGATGTGGAGTTCGTTTCCGGCGAGCGGGATTACCGCCTCATGCGGCGGTCGGTGGTGGATGCGATTTTGGCCCTGGGAGAGCGCAACCGGTTCACCAAGGGCTTCTATGGCTGGGTTGGCTTTGATACCGAGTGGATCTCCTACGAGAACGTAGAGCGCCGTGCCGGCGACACGAAATGGAGCATGGCGGGGCTTTTCCGCTATGCCTTAAACGGCATCATGGGATTCTCCACCACGCCCCTTCAGGTGGCCTCGCTGGGCAGTTTGGTGCTGTTCGCCACGCTCATCGTTGCGGTGGCGTTCATCGTGGTGCGCTATGTGATGTTCGGCGATCCGGTGGCCGGCTGGGCCTCAACAGCGTGCATCATTCTGTTCGTGGGCTCGCTGCAGCTGTTCTGCCTGGGAGTGCTGGGGCAATATCTGGCAAAAACGTACCTGGAGGCCAAAGGCAGGCCCCTTTACATTGTGAAGGAGACAAGCGATGAGTAGCGGGGGCGTGCAGTTGCCCGAAGCGAAGAGCACCGGTGCGGCGGGGCGCTGGGGGCGCATCCATCTTGGTATTGTGGCGGCGGGCGCCTTGCTCTTGGCCCTGATGGCCAACTATGACGCCCTGTGGTTCGACGAGGCCTATTCGGTGGGGATGGCCGCCCATTCCTTCGAAGAGATATGGACCATCGGCGCCGCCGACGTGCACCCGGTGCTTTACTATTG
>Ga0073908_1002632_pt1 | contig 21034 bp, 15 predicted proteins | sample MucameincwithD2O_FD_65484 | JGI IMG/M metagenome (GOLD analysis project Ga0073908, IMG submission 65484) | Mouse cecum microbial communities from Vienna, Austria - Mucus amended microcosms incubated with D2O | ecosystem: Host-associated > Mammals > Digestive system > Large intestine > Cecum...
TATGGTTATGATTTCAGCTCTCCTGAAATGCAGAAGAGCCTTTATCAGATGGCTATGCAGTACGTCCTTCAGCTGAACATGATGGAGCAGAAGGCCGTTGAACTGGGCCTGGATACCATTACCGATGAAGAAAAGGCTGATCTGGAGAAGGAAGTTGCCGAAAACTGGAACAGCCTGGTGGATCAGTATGTGATCTACTACGGCGGGCTGGCCAGCGACGCCACCGACGAGGAAAAGGCCGCCGCCCGGGTGAGCATTATTGCCGACCTGGAGGCCATGGGCTATACCGAGGCTGCCATGCTGGAAAACACCCTGGACAATGTTAAGCTTGACAAGGTGGAAGCCGAGGTAGTCAAGGGCGTTGAGGTGACCGACGAGGAGATCGTCGAGGCCTTCAACGAGCAGGCCAAGAAGGACGAGGCCGACTATGGCGAGGATATTGCCACCTATGAGTACATGACCAACTATTATGGTCAAGTGTCCTATTATCAGCCTGCCGGCTATCGCGGCATCACCCATATTCTGCTCAAGGTGGAGCAGGAACTGCTGACCAACTATCAAAACCTGGTGGCCAAGCTGGAGGAGCAGCAGGAGGACGAGGAAGCCGCCGCGACGCCTACAGACGCCGCTTCTCCCACGGATGTGGCCGAGGAGCCTGTGACCCAGGAGCAGGTGGACGCCGCCTATCAGGCGATTCTGGATTCCGTAGCCGATACCATTGCGGAAATCAACGGCAAGCTTGCCGAAGGCGCGGCCTTCGCTGACCTGGTGGCGGAGTATGGCACCGATCCGGGCATGGAGCGGGAGCCTTACAAGTCCGAGGGCTATGCCGTGCATATGGACAGCATCATTTGGGATCCCGCCTTCGTGCAGGCGGCCTTCTCGGTGGATAACGTGGGCGATGTGGCCGAGCCCGTTGTGGGCGGCTATGGCGTACACATTGTCCAGTACACCAAGGACATCCCCGCCGGTCCCGTTGAACTGACGGATGAGATCAAGACCGCCCTGCGCGAGGCTCTGCTGGCGACCAAGGAGGCCGAGCTGCTCAACAGCACCATGAACGCTTGGCTGGAAAGCGCTGAGCTGGTCTACACGGCGGAGGGCCAGGAATATCAGCCCCCGGTCGCGGAGTAATATTCGGTAATCAATGGCATCAAGTGCGCCCCCGCATGGCTGAACGGCCGTGCGGGGGCGTTGCTTCTGTCAGGGAAAGCGTCGGAGGCCAAGGTCCGTGTTGAGCCTACTCCCTGTTCACCAGCCTGGCGAAGGTGACCCACCGCGTCGCTACCTGAACCATCAGCAACGCGGCCATCAGCAGTACGGCGGAGCGGGCAAAGGGCATCCACCAGCCCATCATGGAGCAGATGGAAAAGACCAGTATCAGCGCGCAGTACAGACCAATCATCAGCTGGTACGCCGTGCGGCCGCTTCGATCCCGCAGCATGGCCAGGCGCTCATCCTTCTGGGCGATGCGCTGCGCCTGCTGCCGCTGCGCGTATTCAGCCTGGTGTTCCGGCTGTGTCCAGTGAAAATAGAGCCAGATCATTTTGATGCCGGGAAGGGTGCCCGCGCCTGCCAGCCCCCACAGCAGACCATCCAGCCGCGTTTCCGTCCAGATCGCCAGGGCCAAGCACACCAGGCCGACACCGACATAGGCAAGGCCCGTATATAAGATAGACTTTTTCATGGCTGATCCTCCTCATCATAAAGAAAGATATCCTCGATTGTCAGATTGAAGTATCGCGCCAGCTTGAAGGCCAGCAGGATGGACGGGTTGTAGCGCCCGCGCTCCAGGGAACCGATGGTTTGACGGGAAACCTCCATGGCCTCGGCCAATTCCTCCTGACGGATACCGCGCTCACGGCGCAAGACCTCCAGGCGGTTTCGCATGCGGTCACCTCCTTGTGTTATGAATGGAAAGCTTGCTTTCCATAACGGAAGCATAGCACAGTCGTGACGCAATGTCAAGCTAATTTTCCATCCGGGCAAAAATTTTCCCCGCGCCGCCGAAGGGAGGGCGGGGCGCGGGGATCGATGAGATGTTTCTTTTGTTGGCACTATGCTGCTGTCCAATGAGGCGGTTTTTCTTACCAGGTCATGAACCAGGTGGAGATGTAGCCCTCGGTGCCGTCCACATCCACCTTGCACCAGTCGCGGCCATGCTTCAGAACCGTCACCTTGGTGCCCACGGGCACGGTGCGGATGATCTGGGCCTTCAGGCTGGGCTCCTTGCGGAAGTTGACGATCTTGCCACCGTTGACGTTGATGAGGGTGGCGGTGTAGGGCTTGGTTTCGGCGGTCTCATCGGTGGTCTTGAGGAACTTGGCCATCATATAGCCCACCTTGCCGTCCTCAACCTGCACCTTGTACCAGGTCTTGTTGCCGCCCAGGATGGTAACCTTCACGCCGTTGCGATAGTAGGCCAGCACCTTGGCGTCCAGAGAAGCCTCGGCGCGCAGGTTCAGCACCTGGGTGGCCTTGGGGTTGTTGACCACGGCTACCTTGCCGGTGACGGGCTTGGTGTCGTCGGGCTTGGAGGCGGTGCCGAAGTTCAGGTACTGGGTGGACATGAAGCCTTCCTGGCCATCCACCGTGACGCGGCTCCAGGCGGAACCCTTCTGGATGACGTTCACCTTGGTGCCGGGCTTGAAGCTGGTGATGATCTTGCCGGAGAGGCTGGGCGCTTCACGCAGGTTCAGGCCAATGCCGGTGTTGGTGCGGATCGTGGCGGTGCCGGCGGAGCCCGTCGTGTCGGTGTTGAGGTACTTGGCCATCATGTAGCCGGTCTTGCCGCCCACATTGACTTTGTGCCATTCATCGCCCTTTTCGACGATTTCCACCAGCGTGCCGGTGGGGTACTGGCCCAGCACCTTCGCGGTGAGGGAGGCGGTTTCACGCAGGTTCAGCGCGCCGCCCTTGACCAGGGCGCTCTGGGCCGCGTCCGCCAGGGACAGCATGGGGGTGAGAGACAGCGCGGCGGCAGTGGTCAGGCCGGCCAGCCGCTTCAGGGTCGTGTGCTTCATGGGTATCTTCCTCCTTTGCTTGCTGCGGGCGGCTCTTTCCTGGCCGCCTACACCCATCCAACGGGGCAGGGGATGGCTGTATTGCTGATAGATTTTACCATGAAAGGTCGCGAGGTATGCCAAATTCCACATGATGGGAAGGCCGCCATGGAAAGCGCTGGCTTTGTTTCGCCATGCCGTGGCGCTTTTTTCCATGCCGCCGTAAATTTACAAGCTTTGCTCAAACCGCCCCTGTACACAGCAGGCGTTTTGCGGTACAATAGAGTTGGTTCATAATATGCACGGCACGGCCCTGCAATGACATGAAGGAGTTTGCCATGTTCAAACGAGTGATAAGCCTGCTGATGGCCCTGACGATGATCCTGTTCAGCCTGTCTGCCCTGGCACAAGGCGCGGACGCCCCGGCCCAAGACCAGACCGGCGACGCGCTGACCATGGACGAGCTGGAGGCATGGGTGGAGGGCTACAAGGCCCGGGCGATGCAGACCCAGCCGCTCAATAACCCCAATGACCCGGCGGCCTTTTCCGAGGACGGGTATGCTTTCATTTATGATTTTGCTACCCTGTACATGGATTCTCCGGTGATGAGCGAGGAAAGCGTAGTGCGCAACCTGGTGGTGACCGACGCCATGGAGGAAGGGCCGCGGGGTACCCATGTGGACATGCAGCCTTCGGAAGTGCTCGGCGCCTTCTATCATGAAAACGAGAGCCTGGTGGGCGATCGGGGCTTCGCGGCTTTGTATCTGAGCGACATGATGCCCGCGGGCGCGGCCTGGGCCTGGGTGCAGCGGGATGGTCAGCGGCTGATGGCTATCCAGTACGCGGTGCAGGAGCGGGCGGCCACGGGGGCGGACGGCTATACCGACGCGGGGCTGATCTACACCCTTCAGGATAACCTGGTAGCGGCTATTCGCGCCTATGGCCTGGACAGCCGGGTCAGCGATGATGATGTGCTGGACAGCGTGTACGCCGTCAAGCAGGTCTTGGAGGCCTCTACCTATGTGCAGGTGCCCACCAGCATCATTGGCACGGATCTGGACGCCTTTGACGCTGACGATCTGCTTTTCTCCGGCATGGATTTCCTGTCCCTGACCCCCGATAACGCTGAGGCCAGTCTGGGCGCTTGCCTGGAGGATGATTGGATGGAGGATGACAACGGCGAATATATCCGCACGATGCAGTTTGCCAACTGCGAGATAAGCTTCATTTATGATGCCCAGAAGCAAAACCCGGTGATTGACCTGATGTCCATCGATAGCGACAGCATGGAAGGCCCGCGGTCGGTACGCATTGGCGATAGCTTTTCCAGCGTGCTGACCCGTTTCCGCCATAGCGAGGGCGGGTTTGACGGCGTGTCCACCGAAATCCTGTATGGGGCGGAGGGGCAGCCGGCCTGGGGCGTTGCCAATTATGGCGACGACGCGTCCGCTACCCTGCGCTATGGTCTGCGGCTGGCGGACGGCCGCGAGGTTGTGCTTTATATGACCTTTAACCAGATGTATCTCAGCGAGGCCCTGATCTACATCAATGACTGAGGCGCGTGAAGCCGAAGAAGGCCGCCGCGCAGAAGGCGAGCCTGTCCCCAAGCCCGGGGAAGCGCCGGAGAACCTGCGGGCGCTCCGACGGCCGTATGGAAAAACGGCGTGTCCCTTCGGGCCGCTGAAACGGAGGGGGTTCGTCAAGGCGCTTCCCGCGCGGTTTCGCCGAATATTCCTGTATTACATAAGCGAACGGCAGGGCGCTTGTGCCATAAGCGACCTGTGCATGCAAACCATTGACCAAGCGACGCGGTCGCTTGGCTGATACCCCCAAAGGAGGTGCAGCCCTTGAGGATCGACCTGACCTGCCCGGCGGAATGCTGGCAAGCTCAAATGCCGAAGGCGGAGGAGCGCGTCTGCGATGTGACGCTGTATAATCTATCGGACAAGCTGATGATATCCGTGGAGGCGACGCTGGTTCTTATGTCGCCCTCCGGTGAGGAAGCCGGGCGGGTGGTGCAGCGGTTCCACGACCTTCACGGCCTGCCGGAGAAGCCCTTCGCCCTGGCATTCCCTCTGCCGGAGGATGCCCGGGGGATGTCCGCCGAGGTCGTTGTCGAGAAGATCTGGTTTGACGATAACAGCGTATGGCGGCGGGGCAAAGCGCCTTTGACCGACTATCAGCCCAACGCCCTGCCCAACAGCCCCGCTCTGGAAAGCCTGCGATTCATTGCCGGCAAGGATGCGGTGGGCTATCCCGAGGAGCAGGAAGGGCTGTGGATGTGCGTGTGCGGCCGCCCCAATCAGAGCGGCAGCCGCATCTGCATCCGCTGTCACCGTAATCGGACAGAGGTCTTCGCCAACCTGACCCGGGAAGCGGTGACTCATGCCACGGAATTGCGGGAGCGTCAATTATCCCTGAAGGCCAAGGCTGCCCGGGAGGATGCCTCTCGCCTTCAGGCCCAGCGGGAAAAGGAATATGAGGCGAAAATGCGCCGCCGCCGCCGCGTGATTATCGGGACATCCGCGGCTGTCATATGCGCTGCCGCCGTGTATGGCGCTGTCTTCCACCTGGCCCCCTACCTGCGCTACCGGCAGGCGGTGGACTGGATGGAGGCGGGCAGCTATCAGGAGGCCATGACAGCCTTTGCCGCCATGGACGGCTATGGGGACGCCGAGGCTTCCATGGTGCGCTGCCGCTACCTGGATGCTCAGGCACGGCTGGATACGGCTGATGAGGCCGAACTGACGGAGCTTCGGGCTGTGCTTGCTGCCCTGGAAGATTATGAGGATGCCCCTGAGCTGGTGCGGGCGGCGGATTACCGTCTGGCCGGACTGCTGCTGGAGGGCGGAAGGGTTGACGAGGCCCGGGCGCTCTATGTGACCCTGGGGGATTTTCGGCAGAGCGCAGATCAGGTGCTGGCCTGCGATTATCAGACGGCTGCCGGGATGCTGGCGCAGGAGCGCTACGACGAGGCCTTCGAGGCTTTCACGGCGCTGGGCGACTATGGGGACAGCGCCGATCAGGCCCGGGAAGCGGTGTATCGTCCGGCCCGGGAGGCGCTGAAGTCTTCACAATGGGACACGGCGCTCGCGGAGCTGGCGCGGATTTCCGGGTACAAGGACGCGGACGCGCTGCTTCGCCAAGCGGAATACGGTAAGGGCGCGCAGCTTCGGGCCGCGGGCAGCTATCAGGAGGCCGCGGGGCATTTTCTGCGGGCTGGCGAACATGAGGATGCCGGACAGCTGGCCAGCGACTGCTTCTATCAAGCGGCGGACGCGGCGATGGTTGCCGGCGACCATGTGCTGGCGGCGGAGCTGTTCGCTCAAATCCCGGATTACCAGGATGCCGAAAGCAAATGGCGGCAGTGTACCTACAAGCTGGCCTCCGACGCGCTGCGTGACACGGAGTACATCCGCGCCCGGGCGCTGCTGGAAACGCTGCCCGAGGATTATGAGGACGTGGCGACCCTGCGGCTGGAGGCGGTGTACCGCCCGGCTCAGGCTGCCTATAACCGTGGCGACTATCAGGCGGCGGTGGACGGGTACAGTCAGCTGATGGATTATCGAGACAGCGCCAAGGAGCTGCGGAAGGCTCGCTACCGTCTGGCAGAGGCGCTGCGGGAGCAGGGCGATTACCAGGGGGCGCTGGATCAGTACGCGCTTCTTGGAGATGACGAGGATACGGTCAGCCAGATTCGCCAGACCCGATATCAGTTGGGCGCGGCGAAGCTTGCGGCGGGGAGCTACCAGGAGGCCATGGATATTTTTACGGACCTGGGCGATTTCCGGGACAGCGGCGCGAAGCTGAAGGAGGCCGCCTATGGTCAGGCCAACGCGCTGCTGGAGGCTGGAGCCTACGGCGACGCCCATATCCTGCTGGAGGGCCTTGGCCGTTATGCCGATGCCCAGGACAAGCTGTCCCTGTGCGGTTATCGTGAGGCCTGCGCTTTACGAGATGCCGGGGACAAGGCGGAGGCTGCCGCGCGCTTTGCTGCCTTGGGCAGCTATGAGGACGCCTGGGAGCAGGCGGAAGCGCTGTATTTCACCATCGGCCAGGAGGCTGAAACGGCAGGCAGGCCAGATGAGGCCGTGGGCTACTATCAGCTGATTCCCGGACACGCTGAGGCGGCGAGGCGGGCCGAGGCGATCTACGATAACCGCTACGCCTTCACCCAGGCGAATGTCCAGGCGGCCATGGACGGCAAGCAGTACGCTCTGGCCGCGGCCATCCTGCTTCAGACGGATTTGACGAACCTGCCGGACAAATACGCCGGGCTGAGCAGCCAGCTGAAGGAAGCCTGCTATCAGGAGGCCTCCCGGCTGTACGCGGCCAAGCGGCCCTACGCGGCGCTGCCCTACTACCAATTGATTCCGGGCTACCGCAATGTGGATGATGTGCTGGGCCGCAGCTGCTATCTCATCCTTGGACAATGGCAGGGGGCTGAGGGCGAAACCTACACCTTCCTGCCTGACGGCACCTGCAGCCTGAACGGCGAGCCGCTGTACTTCGCGGTGGATACTTACGCCATGGAGACCGGCACGGCGCCCGACGCGCTAGCCCTGACTCACAAGGTATCGGCCATCGACCAGGACAGCCTTACCCTGCGGGACATCCGCGACGGCGGAAACACCATCGTCCGTCTGAAGCGGAATGAAGCGTATATGCTTCCCGCGGTGTCGCCCAGCCTGCCGCCTGTGCCGACGCCCGCCCCCACCGCGACCATGATGCCCACCACCACCCCAGCGCCCCAGGCTACGCCGGAGGCGGCGATTCCCCTCCCGGCAGCGACGGACGTGCCGCCGCAGGACACGGCGCTGCCTCTGCCCACGGTGACGCTGGATCCTTCGGATTCCTTCCGGGTGGAGGACGAGTGAGGAAAAATCAGGGCAGGCAGCGGGCACAAGCGGTTTCCACGCGGCGGAGGGCTGGAAAATCCCAGTAAAAATGTTGGCTTGTTAAGGAAAAGTTCTTGACACTGTAATATTTCTGTAATAGAATGTATTCATCGGAATATGCGCGGTCAGACTCTTGGCAGATGCGCTGATCCGCGAATGAAGACTGAGGTGAACCGATCATGACGCAGGGCTGGAAAAGAATCATGGCTACTGTGGCCGCACTGGCGCTGATGCTGTCCTTGCTGCCTACGCAGATGCTGACCCGGGAGGCCCAGGCCGCAGGCACATACGGTAAAACCACGGCGACTGTGCGCGTTCGCAAGAAGCCCAGCACAAGCGAGGAGTACTGGTTCAAGCTGGAGGCGGGCTTTGTGTGCACAATTAAGGAGACCGTCACCTCCGAGGGGAAGAACTGGTACAAGGTTGATACGCACCATCCCGATCCCAACAAGGATCGTACCTATATCGGATATATCCAGGCGGATTTCTTCACGCCCCTGACGGCGGACGAGACGGCCGCGTGGGAAAAAAATCCGGTGCAGGGCCAGTGGAACGGAACCGTCAGCACACCCACGGATACAACCGGTTCGGGCGGAAGCTCGGGGAGCGCGCCTGACGCCGACACCACGCCGCCGGCGTCTTCCAGCATGCTGATGGGCCAAATTAACGCCGGCGGTGTAAATTTCCGCTATACGGAAGGCGGCAAGGTCATTTCCCGTCTGGATCGCGGCACCAAGGTGGAGATTTTGTCCACCCCTTCGGTGATTGACGATAAGCACTGGTATCGTGTGCGCTACGATGGCCGGGAGGGTTACATTCAGGCGCCCTTCATTACGGTCACGGGCAATGTGACGGTGACGCCGCCGCCGAACATCAGCGATGGCGGCAACTATGGTTATGTACGGCTGATTCTGTCCTCCGCCAATTTGCGGCTGACCCCCGGCGGAAAGATTGACGCGCAGTGGGAGCGCAAGGGCGAAATGCTGCCTGTGCGCGGCCCCGCCATCAGCGAGGGCGGATATTACTGGTATCCCATCACCTTCGGGGGCAACGGCTATTATGTGCGCCACGACTGCGTGGAGTATGTGCAGAGCGACGGCTCCGTATCCGGAACGCCGGAAACCGTGACGCCTCCGCCGGTGACGGCGGCCAGCTACCTGATTACGGTTAAGGCTGGCGTCAATCTGCGCCTTCAGCCCAGCGGCAACAGCGTCACTCAGCTCAAGCGCGGCGTTGTGGTCACGCAGCTGTCTCAGCCGGTGGCCAGCGGCGGCTACAACTGGTATCTGGTGCAGGTGGATCAGATTCGCGGCTATGTGCGGAGCGATTGTGTGCAGCCCTGCTCTCAGACGGGCGGCCCCACCACGCCGGTCGCTCAGCCCACCGCGCCCGTGACCAACGCCCCCAGCAGCTATGGCTATGTCAAGACCACGACCACCAATGTGAACCTGCGTGCCAAGCCCGCTGGTTCCTCCCAGACGCAGCTGGACAAGGGCGTGGTGCTGCCGCTGCTGAGCAACCCTGTCCGCAGCGGCAAGTATGATTGGTATCATGTCCGTACGGCCTCGGGTCTGACGGGCTACCTGCGCGGGGACTGTGTGACGCAGTGCAATGCGGCCGGCGGCGCGCCGGATACAACCCTGCCGCCTGCCACCGACGTAACGAATGCGCCCAGCCTGTCCAAATACGGCTACGCGATGATTAAGTCTGACAACGTAAACGTGCGCAAGTCGCCCAGCGGCGACAGCATTGGCCGGGTGCACAAGAATACGGTGTGGCAGATGACCGGCAACAGCGTGACCTATAAGGGCTACACCTGGTATCCCATTACCACGGGAACGCTCAGCGGCTATGTTCGCGGCGACCACAGCTTCAAGCTGTCTGCGGAGCAGGAGCGGAGCTACCTGGCCGGCAACGGCGTCCCCGGCGGCAGCGACGGCATCGTGACGCCGCCCACGACCACCGTCATGTATGTACAAACCGTTGAGGACAGCGTAAACCTGCGGGCTTCCGCTTCCAAGGACGCCGCTTCTGTGGGCATGGTGCCCAAGGCTACGGTGCTGGCCTATAACGCGCAAAACACCGTGGGCGGCAGCCTCTGGTACCGTGTGGTGTATAACAATACCGAGGTATGGGTGCTGGGCTCCTGCGTGAAGGTGATGACCGACGCGGAGTATCAGGCTTACCTGGCCTCCAAGCCTGCGAACACGCCGCAGAAGGAGGTTATCCTGGGGTATGTGAAAACCACCACGGGCGGCGTCAATCTGCGCACTACGGCTAACGGCGCCAATATTCTGGGCCGGATTGACAAGGGCGTGGTGATGCCTTACACTCGCGAGCCTGTGACCGCTGGACGCTACACCTGGTACTATGTATCGACTTCTCTGGGCTATGGTTATCTGCGCGGCGACTGTGTGACGGTCTGCGATGCCAATGGCGGCGCGGCGCCGCTGCCCAGCAAACCCATTGTAACCACGGGCCCCGGTTCTGGCCAGGAGGCTTCCTACACCACGCTCCGCCGCGGCTCCAAGGGCGACGCGGTGAAGAACCTGACCACTGAGCTGAAGATTCAGGGCTTCTATACCGGCAGCATCACCAGTTCCTATACCTCGGCGGTGGAAAGCGCCGTGAAGGCCTTCCAGCAGGCCAAGGGCCTGGAGGTTGACGGCATTGCTGGTTCCAAGACGCAGCACGCGCTGTACGGCACGGTGCCCATCGGCTCGGGCAATGTCAACAATCTGGACATGGTGCTGTACCAGGCTGAAAAGATCGACTGGTACACCGGCGGCATTCAAACGCTGTGGGCCAAGGGCGCCAACTATAAGGTATATGACGTGAAGACGGGCATTGTCTGGTGGGCGCATCGCTGGGCTGGCGGCAGCCACGCTGACGTGGAGCCTCTAACGGCGGCGGACAGCGCACGGCTGTGCAAAATCTACGGCGTCAGCGACCCTGACGACATCGCCAAGAAGAATATGTGGCAGCGTCGTCCATGTCTGGTGACCATTGGCACCCGAACCTTCGCTTGCTCGCTGTATGGCGTACCGCATAACTATCCTGATGGTGACACCATCGCGACGAATAACTTCAAGGGCCAGGTGTGTATCCACTTTACCAATTCCAAAACCCATGGCGGAAACAAGGTGGATTCTTACCATGCGGAAGCCATTGATTACGCCTGGAAGAACGCGCCCAACGGCTACAAATAAGGGCAAATAGACACTTTCCAGGTAAGCGGAGCCGCCGCACGAACAGATGCGTTTGTGCGGCGGCTTTTCTTGTATAATGAAAACCCCCGTTTCGAGCGGGGGTACAGGAAAGCTTATAGCTATGAGTCCAAACGTATAACTTAGTAATGAGCAAAGGCCTGGCAGCCATAGCCAGAATAGAGAGGAGAAATACGAATGGACAAGAATAGTTAAGCACACATGGCGTGGAATTGCAGATACCATAGATTGTTTGCCGCGAAGTATAGGAGATAAATAATCTATGGAAAGATCAAGGCAGAAGTAGAGAAGGTACGAAGGACGCTGTGCGAGAGAAAAGGAGTAGAAATCATAGCGGCAGAAGCATGTCCAGACCATATTCACATATTGGCGAGTATACCGCCCAAGTATAGCGTATCGGAAATGATGTGGTATCTGAAGGGAAAAAGTTCACTGATGATATTTGACAAGTTTGCAAACATGAAATACCGATACGGAAACCGCCAGTTATGGTGCAGAGGATACAATGAGGATACAGTGGGACGCAACAAAAAGGCAATTGAAGAATACATTCACAATCAACTGGCAGAAGACAAACAATACGAGCAAATAACGATGAAAGAATTGATTGACCCGTTTACGGGTGAGCCGGTGGAAAAGGGCAAGTAAACTAAAGCCCCTTTAGGGGCCGCTATGTAGCACCGGTGCGGCTGGCGGGTCTTCAGAGCGCTTTAGCGCTGCCGGTACCATGCCCTTATAGGGCTTAGTCAAACCATCGGCTCAGCCGGTGGTCATGATTGATGCACGGCTCTGCTTACGGTTCGTCCTCCACCGTCCAATCGGACGGGATGCCTTCCGGTTCAATGGCTGTATCCTCAGCCGTCAATTCCAGCAGCTCGCTGACGGTTGCGCAGGTGTAACCGGACGCCTTCAGCGCGGGCAGCAGCTTTTTCAGGCAGCGAATATCCTTGGGGTTGGCGTGATAGAGCAGGATGCTGCCGTTTTGAACAGCCTTGATGGCCTTATCAGGGTCGGTCTGACTGATGTCCCAGCAGACGGCGTGGCGGTATCCTGCCGACTCGATGGCCTTCAGTACGCGAATATCGCTCTTTTTCTTCGGGTTCTTTGACAGTCGGCCGTAGGGCGGGCGCATGACCTGCATGGTATAGTCCCACCCCAGCACCTCATTGAAGCGTTCGGCAGCGCGCGTCAGCTGGCTTCGGATTCGCCGGTCGTTCAGGTCGGACAGGCGGGCGTGGTTATAGGTATGGTTCCCAATCTCGCAGCCCAGCCCCACGGCGCGCCGCCATATGTCGCGGTCTTCATCCCTTAGCGCGGTGCCGATGACGAAAAAGGTCACGGGAACGTCTTCGGCCTCGCACAGATCCAGGATTTCCGCTACATGGGCGGCGTTGTAGCAGTCATCCACCGTGACGGCGACGCGGGGAACGTCACGAGCCCCGTGGAAGACGGTGTAGCCCTGCTCCACCGCGCTGGCTGCGGCGGGAAGGACAAGCAGAAGAGCGGCAAGCAGGAAAAAACGCTTGAGCATATCGGCGGTCTCCTTTATCTTCCGGAGCGGCGGTTCTTGCCGTCGGCAACTGGCATTGCTTGTCAGTGCGATGCGGGAACGGGGATAAGGGTTTTCCGGTCAGGAAGGGCAGCGGGACGGTTGGCTCTTTACGATGTCCGCCATGTGTGATATGATTTGTAAGAAAAATGCTGGCGCAGCCAATCAGGAGGAATACGGATGAGATATGCGATTTATGGGGCGGGCTCTCTGGGTACGGTGCTGGGAGCCTATATCACCCAAAACGGCGGCGAGATCGACCTGATCAACCGCAATCAGGCCCATGTGGACGCCCTGAACGCTAGGGGCGCGCACATCACGGGCACGGTGGACATGACGGTTTCCGTCAAGGCCATGACGCCCGCGCAGATGAGCGGTAAGTACGATGTGATTCTGCTGCTGACCAAGCAGCTGCACAATGCGGAAGTCGTAACGATGCTGAAGGACTTCCTGGCGGAGGACGGCGTCATTGTGACGCTGCAAAACGGCTTGCCTGAACCAGGGATAGCGGAGATTGTGGGCTCCAGCCATACCATGGGCTGCGTAGTGGAGTGGGGCGCGACGCTGTCCGCGCCAGGCGAGTGCGTGCTTACCAGCGCGCCGGACAGCCTTTCCTTCCACATGGGCAGGATGGAGGGTATCTCCGACAAGCAGTACGCGGCGGTCAAGAGCCTGCTGGAAAAGATGTGCCCTGTCCATGAGGAGCCGAATCTGATCGGCGCGCGCTGGTCCAAGCTGTTGATTAACGCCACGTTCTCCGGGCTTGGCACGGTGGTGGGCGGCACCTTTGGCGATGTGTCGGAAAACAAGAATGCCCGGCAAGTCGCCATCCGCTGCATGAAGGAGTGCATCGACGTTGGCCGCGCGGCAGGCGTCACGTTTGCCCCCGTTCAGGGCAAGGACATCACTAGGCTGTTTGATTACAAGGGCGCCTTGAAGCGGGCCGTCGGTATGCTGCTGATGCCTATTGCCATGAAAAAGCATCGCGCCATTGAGCCTTCCATGCTTCAGGATCTGAAGAATGGCAAGCCCTGCGAGGTGGACGCGATAAACGGCGTGGTGTGCGACTATGGCCGCAAGCTGGGAGTACCCACCCCCATCAACGACAGGATCGTTGAGATCATCAGGCGCGAGCAGGCGGGGGAACTGAAGCGGGAGGCCGCGAACATTCGCCTGTTTAATTCGCTGCTGTAAGCGGTCTCCGCCACAGTCAATAACAATGGAAGGGCGCTGTCACCCGGTGAAAGCCGAGGGACGGCGCTCTTTTGTTCAGCATCTTTCCAGCAGTTTGGGCAAAAGATGCTCGTTCTTCTCCATACAGCAAAGATAGAAGGATACCTCGGTGTCCTCGTCAATCAGCGGGACGTACAGGGAGTCGGAGGGTACCTCATGCTTGCAGATGTTCGTTTCCAGGATGAAGGAGCGCATGTGGAAGGCCCAAAGTAGATCCTGATATTCCCGCTCCTCATTGACAAAGACCAGCTGAAGCCGGTCGCCGAAATGCTTGCGGATGTAGGAGGCCCAGAAGCCGCTCATGGTCCATACCAGGAGCTTGCTGTCCAGCAGATCATGGTAGGAAAGCGCTGTGCGGTCGGCCAGCTCGTCGCTTTTGTGCAGCCGCACCAGCAGTCTGTCCTTCTTGTAAGGGACACAGATGACCCCGGGCTCGTCAATTTGGTATTCGCTGATAACATAGTCGAACCGCCCCTGGAGCAGCCCCAAAGGGAGCATTTCGCTGGACACATGCTCCGAGGTGATGGCTCTGTCGGGGTACATGGCGCTCAGCCGCTCCACCAGATCCTTGCGCAGGCCGGATACATAAGAGGCCACGGTGATGGTGCGCAGCCGCCAGGACATCTCCTGCAGCTGGCGAATGATGGTTTTCTCCTGCTTGAGAAGATTTTCCGCCAGACGGACAGCCTCCAGGCCCACCTCGTTGAGTTGGATGCGATTTTTGGTTCGATCAAACAGGGTTACGCCCAGGTCTTTTTCCAGTTGCTTCATGGATGCGGAGAGCGACGGCTGGGATACATACAGCTTCTCAGCCACCGCGCTGAGTGTGCCGCACTGGTGGAAGGCGACAAGGATTTCCCACAGATGGCTGTTTATCATTTGTCTACCTCAAAAACGTCAGTAAAAAATTTGCCATTATCAGTATAGCATAAAAGCACGCGTGTGAAGCGGTTTTTAAAAAAATCAGTATAGATTTTTTTTATAGCGCTACAAAACGACATTATTGTACATTTATCGCATAAGATTGTAAAATATCCATATAACAGTGGCTATACAGGGGTGAGCGTGCGCATCCCTGATGGTGAATAGCATAAGAAAGGGGGGGAAGGTTGACGGTGCATGAGTGCTGCACGCATATGTTCTATTTTGTCTTGCTTGCCTGGTCGGCTGGAATCCCTGAGGATCCCCTATTATATGGAAGAAGGAGTATCGTACAATGAAAAAGATCATCAGTCTCGTCCTTGCCCTGTGTATTGTTCTGAGCATTTCTGCGGTTGCGCTCGCCGAGATTTCCGGTGACGCGGTTGTGCCCTGCAAGGTGCCGTTTATGATTACCAACGCCGGCCAGGGCCCTGGCGGCAAGATGGGCAACCTGCTTGTCAGCCGCGCCGGCACGCTGGTGGATCAGGAAGACTACTTCTATGTGGACGTCCCCTATGCCGCCGACGTTGACGAGCGTCCCTATGGCGCTATCGTGATCGTCATCGGCTCCACCGATAAGGGCCTGGGCGCCACCGGCATCACCATTGATGAGGAAATCGCCCGCGTGAACGAGGTCATGGCCCGTGCCAACGAGACCAACGTGCCCGTGATCGCCGTGCTGCTGGAGAAGGATAAGCGCTCCACCTCCCCCACCAACGCCAACGAGCGCTGCATCGACGCCGTGTGCCCCCTGGCTTCCTGGATGATCGTTGTCACCGACGCCAACACCGACGGCCGCTTCGACAAGATCAAGGAAGAGTACGGTGTGCCGCTGACCATCCTGGATAACTCCATGGACTTCATCTCTGTGATTCAGCAGGCGTTTGCCAAAGAGACTGCAGAGTAAGTCGCTTTCCCACCGGGCGGAATGAGTCGTCAAGCACCGCTTCACGCCCCGCCGCCCGGTGATCGAACAAATCATGCAAGGTAAGGAGGGCAACGTTCATGTCCTTGTACTTAAGTACATCGATCATTCTTGTTGCTATGGTGGCAGCATTCATCCTGAGCACCAAATTCCTCAAGTCGCCTGATATCTCTCTGGCCATTACGGCCGTGGTGGGCGTCCTGGGCGCTGTGTGCTTTGGCTGGACAACCAATTTCGCCGGTATCCTGGTGGAGGGCCTGTTCGTCAACCTGGATATCGCCATCCTGTTTATCACCGCGTCGGTGTTCGTGAGCCTGTACTCCGCCTCCGGCGCCATCACCAGCATTACCCGCCGTCTGGTGAGCCGCTTCAACAGCAAGTGGATTCTGCTGGCTTTCATGGGTCTGTTCATGCTGATCCCCGGCGCGCTGACCGGCGCGGGCAGCATCTCCATCTTTGTGCTTGGCTCCATGGTGGCCACCGTGGTCGGCGCCATGGGTCTGTCCAAGAAGAAGACCGCCGCCTTTGTTTTCATGTTCGCCATCATGAGCGCCGCCTGCCCCCCTGTGAACCTGTGGGCCATGATGATCGCCTCCGGCGCCGATATCCCCTACGTGGGCTTCGAACTGCCGCTGCTGGCGCCGCTGGTCATCGTCTCCATCTTCACCATCATCTTCCTGGGCTGGGGTACCAAGCGCCAGAGCAAGGAAGAGATTCTGGCCAGCCTGCCTGAGGAAGGCGAGAAGATGAGCTGGTGGCGCATCCTGACCCCCCTGGTGGTGCTGATTGCGCTGTTCCTGCTGTCCAACTTCGCTGCCCATTCGATCCCCGTGCTTGGCCTGCCGCTGATGTTTGTGCTGGCTGCTGTGGCCGCCGTCATCTGCAACCCCAAGAAGATGAAGCTGAAGGACTACGGCAGGGTGCTGAACAATACCTTCGAGCAGATCTTCCCCCTGATCGCCACCGTGCTGAGCGTGGGTATGCTGCAGAACGCCATGTCCGCCTCCGGCGTCAAGGGCCTGATCGGCATCACCTTCATTACCCTGCCCGTGATCTGGATCTACATCACCGTGCTGTTCGTCGCTCCCTTCCTGCAGGGCGCCCTGAACTATGGTAGCGCGGTCGTGTTCGGTGCTCCGCTGATCTTCCTGTTCAACTCCATGGGCTTTGATCCCAAGATCGTCGCGGTGGCGCTGAGCCTGATGTTCCCCATCGGCGACTGCCTGCCCCCGTCCCGTATTACGGGCCGTCTGGCCATTGAGGCTGTGGGCTATGAGGGCAAGTATACGTCCTTCCTCCTGGCAGTGCTTGTACCCTGCCTGGCGCTGGGACTCATCGCCCTGTCGATGATGATCTGGCCCAATTTCTTCACATTCCTCATCTAAGAAAGGAGAAGCGGTATGGTCTTTCTGCAAGACGTGATCCATTATATCTACATGGCTTTCGCGGCAGTTACTTGCTTCTTTCTGGTCAAGCATCTGTTCAAGCGGGAAAAGAACAAGGGCATCGTGAACGACATTATTTACGCCTACTGCCTGCTCCCGTTTCTCCTGCGCATTTTGCAGATCAAGTAATAGGAGGAGAGGAACATGACTCAGAAAATCGGAAAGAGCGGTCTGACGAAGATCCTCGTGCTGGTCTTAGCGCTTGTTCTGGCAGGCGTGGCCAGTATTGACTTCTACACTCACCGGCATACCAAGGAAACCGTCGTCGCCGCTGAGGGCTTGACGGAGATGCGTATGCTCAGTGATTGGGTGCCCAGCCTGAAGGGTACCTTCGGTGACACTCCCGTCTTCTTCTATGATTCCGGCGTGGAGGGCTCGACTGTCCTCTATGTTGGCGGCACCCATCCCTATGAGCCCGCCGCCAGCCTGTCCGCCTATGTTCTGCTGGAGAACGTGAAGGTGACAAAGGGCCGGATGATCATTATTCCCCAGGCCAACCGCAGCGCTACCACCTTGGGTATGCTGGGCAACGCCTACCCCTCCTGGTATGAGGTGGAGACGGACTGGGGTACGGCGAAGTTCAAGAACGGCGACCGCTGGGCCAATCCCCTGGATTCCTGGCCGGATCCCTTCACCTATGTGCATTATCCCTCCAACATTCAGTTGACCTATCAGGATATCCGCAACGTCAACCGCTGCTATCCCGGCCGTGAGAACGGTATGCTGATTGAGCGCGTGTGCTACGGCATCATGGAGATCATCCGCAACGAGAATGTGGACATGGCCATCGACGCCCATGAGGCGGCCGTCATGTATCCCGTTGTGGAAACCTATGTGGCCCATGACCGCGCGCTGGACATGGCGATGATGGCTTCCATGAGCCTGTCCGCAGATCGTTTCTACATGAAGTGCGAGGCTTCCCCGAAGAACCTGCGCGGCCTGTCCCATCGTGAGTGGGGCGACTTCAGCGATACCCTGGCCGTGCTGATGGAGACCCCCCAGCCCTTCACCGACTGGATCGTTGGCCCCATGACGCCCACCCTGCAGACCGAAGGCAAGGATGAGTTCCTCAACACCGCCGCTGAGCATGGTCTGACTTATGTGGCTTACAACGATGAGTTCGGTTCCCCCATCCGCTACCGCGTTGGCCGTCACCTGTCCGGCGCGCTGGAAGTGATCAACTGGATGATGACCATGGATCCCACGAAGCAGATCGAGGTTTCCTGGCCCACCTACGAAGAGCTGATGGAAAAGGACTGCGGCTATTTCCTGCACAATCCCGAGACGGCTGATCCTGCCCTGGTGTTTGAGATCTAAGGTAACCAAAACAAACGGCATAAACTGAATGGTTGAGACCCAAGACGAACGGAAAAAAGGAGAGAAAACCATGCGTAAAAAGCTGACTCTCGCGACCGCTCTGGCTCTGACTTTCGTGATGCTCGTTTCCAGTGCGCTGGCCTGCACGACCATGGGCGTTGGCAAGGATGCAAGCGCTGATGGCTCTACCATGGTTAGCCACACCTGCGACTCTACCGGCGACGATTTCCGTATGTGGATCATTCCCGAGATGGAAGGCGGCGAAGGCGTCACCGCTGACATCGTCATGAATGGCAACACCTGGGGCGACTGGTCCAACTACCCCGAAGTGAAAAACTACGGCGGCGGTCTGGTCATGGGCGAAATGCCCCAGCCCAAGGATACCTTCCAGTACCTGCACACCAATTACTCGATCATCAACGAGAATGGTGTGGCCATGGGCGAGTCTACCTGCAGCTTTGACAGGAATACTGAGGCTGGCCAGAAGGTAATGGAAACGCTGTTCACCAATAACGACGGCATCATTGACTGCTACCAGGCCCAGCATGTGGCGCTGCGCTACGCAACCACAGCGCGCGAGGCCGTGCAGATCATGGGCGATCTGGTCGAAGCGTACGGCTGGAACACGCTGGCTGAGAATATCAACATCTGTGACGGCAACGAAGTCTGGATTGCTGAATTCTATGGCCGCGACCTGTGGTGCGCCGTGCGCATCCCGGACGATGAGTTCTTCGTATGCGCCAACCGCTGCCGCATCAACTACATCGACTTCGATGATCCGGACAACTACATGTGGTCCGACAACATCAAGCAGTTTGCCATTGACAACGGCATGTGGAGCGAGGACAGCGGCGTGCCCTTCCAGCCTGCCAACATCTACGCCCCCAACACCAGCCGCGGCTGCTACCTGCGTGAGTGGCGCGCCCTGAGCCTGGTGGCTCCCAGCCTGAACCTGGATCCCAACGATCCTGATTCCTTCCCCTTCAGCGTGAAGCCCGAGCGGAAGCTGAGCGTGGAGGATCTGCGCCAGATCAACAGCGACCATTATCAGGGCACTGAGTTTGATACCACGCGCACCGCTGTGGCCGGCCCCTATGGCAACCCCATTAACGCCGATTTCAACGTTGAGCGTCCTATCAATATGTATCGCGCGACCTACCACTTCATTGCCAACGTGAACGCCAAGTATCCCAAGGAAGTTCGCCCGCTGATCTACATCGGCTGGGGCGCCGCGGATTCCTCCTACATGGTGCCGCTGTTTGCTTCCATGACCAAGCTGCCCGCCCAGTTGTCTACCGGCAGCCGCTATGAGAAGTTTGACCGCGATTCCTCCTGGTGGGTTTCCCAGTATGTGCAGCAGACCGCCACGCAGAACTACGAGCGCGCGATTCAGGAAATCTACGCCGCCCGTGATCCTCGCATGGCCGAGCAGTATGAGACGGTTGCTTCTATGCAGAATGCCGCCGCTGCGCTGGTCGAGGCTGGCGACACCAAGGGCGCCGTTCAGCTGCTGACTTCCTATGCCTACGATAACGCGATTGACTGGCACAACTACTGGCTGGAATTCGGCGACGAGCTGTACGGCACCTACATGTTCAATCGTGTTGACATGAAGTCCGCGCCCTGGCCGGATTGGTGGAAGGAAATCATGAACAACGCTCCCCTTCGGCCTCTGGAGGAAGAAGCTTCCAAGTAATCCTTCCTCTTTGATGTACAAACCACAAACAAAGGAGAGAAAACCATGCGCAGAAAGCTTACCCTCGCGACTGCCTTGGCCCTGGCTCTGGTCATGCTCATGTCCAGCGCCCTGGCCTGCACCACCTATGGCGTCGGCAAGAATGCCACCACTGACGGATCCACCATGGTCAGCCACACCTGCGACTCCACCGGTGATGACTTCCGTATGTGGATTATTCCTCAGATGGAAGGCGGCGCGGACGTGACCCGCGACATCGTCATCGACGGCAACACCTGGGGCGACTGGTCCGAGTTCCCCGCTGTAAAGAACTACGGCGCCGGTATGGTGGTTGGCTCCATGCCTCAGCCTGAGAACACCTACCAGTACCTGCACACCAACTACTCCATCATGAATGAGAATGGTGTGGCCATGGGCGAATCCACCTGCTCCATCGACCGCAGCACCGACTACGGCATGAAGGTGTATGAGCTGCTGATCAAGAGCAGCACCGGCATCATTGACTGCTACCAGGCCCAGCACATCGCCATGGAGCGCGCCACCACTGCCCGCGAAGCCGTGCAGATCATGGGCGACCTGGTTGAGGAATACGGCTGGTACGGCTATGCCGAGAACATGAACATCTGCGACGGCAACGAAGTCTGGATCGCTGAGTTCTACGGCTTGGATCTGTGGTGCGCCGTGCGCATCCCCGACGACGCCTTCTTCGTGTGCGCCAACCGCGCTCGTATCAATGAGATCGACTTTGACGACACCGAGAACTACATGTACTCCCCCAACCTGAAGCAGTTCGCCATCGACAATGGCCTGTGGAGCGAGGA
>Ga0073908_1002634_pt1 | contig 21028 bp, 14 predicted proteins | sample MucameincwithD2O_FD_65484 | JGI IMG/M metagenome (GOLD analysis project Ga0073908, IMG submission 65484) | Mouse cecum microbial communities from Vienna, Austria - Mucus amended microcosms incubated with D2O | ecosystem: Host-associated > Mammals > Digestive system > Large intestine > Cecum...
TAATGAACGAGTATAAATCATCGGAAAGGAGGCAGTTATGATTGGCAAGATAAAGAAAGGAAAATCCTTTGGCGGATGCGTCCGCTACGTGATGGGCAAAGACAATGCTGAAATCATCGCTTCCGATGGTGTATTGTTGGGCAGTAACCGTGAATTAACGGATAGTTTCAACTACCAGCGTATGCTTAATCCGAAAATAAAACAGCCTGTCGGTCACATCGCTTTGAGTTTCAAACCCGAAGACAAGCCAAGACTCTCAAATGAGTTTATGGCTAAAATTGCTATGGAATACATGGATTTGATGGGAATAAAAGACACTCAATTCATATTGGTAAGGCATAACAATACGGACAATCCGCATTGCCATCTGGTCTATAACCGTATCGGATATGACGGAAAAGTAATCTCTTCACAGAACGACTTTAAGCGTAATGAAATTGCTACAAAGAGACTTAAAGACAAGTACGGATTGACCTACGCAGAGGATAAAGGTAAGACCAATGTGAAGAAACTTCGTCCTGTAGAGCGTGTGAAATATGAGATTCACAATGCGGTCAAACAGGCTCTAAAATATTCCAAAACATGGAATGAGTTCAATGACAATTTAGTCGGACATGGTGTCAAGCTGGAGTTTGTGAAAAGAAGCCGTGAGATAAAGTCTTTGAATGATATTCAAGGCATACGCTTTACCAAAGACGGACTGACATTCAAGGCTTCGCAAATCAGCAGGGATTTCAGTTTTGCCAAATTAAATGCCCGTCTAAGTTGGAATAAGCCGGAAACAGAACAAGAGCCTAAAAAACCGAAACAAGAGTCAATAATATCGCAGGAACAACTGCAATATTCACAAGACAACGGTTTGATTGAAGGCGGACTGGGATTGTTTATGCCATCAGGCAATAGCCAACAAGACGAACAGATTCCGTATGACGAGTTACTCCGCAGACGGAAGAAAAAGAAACGCAAGAATAGTTTCGGGTTATAATTCGACACATAATTATTAATCAAAGGTATAACATTAAAAATCAATAGTATGAAACAAGAAGAACTTATTGAAAGCATCTATGGGTGCTTGGATAGAATCGAGAATAAGGTAAACGGATTATCCATATCCCAATCGGAGAATGGAAATTCCGAAGTAAATAATAGTGTAAATGAATTTTCATTACAGGAGTTAAAACAAGATTTGAACGCCGTTAAAACAGAGTTTAAACGCACTTCAGAAGGACTTGCCTCTATTAAGTGCGATACTGCAAATCTCTTAAATCGAGCTTCTACTCCGGATAAGTTTGTGGAAACCTTGTCCGCATTAAGGAACGAATATCGGCAAAACCGGAAACAGCAGACCGATTCTTCCGATAAAATAATGGAGATGATGTCGGATATTAAAGCAATACAAACGCAGGAAACGGAAGAGCTGAAATCCTTGCTAAGAGCTACAGATGAAAATATCAAAGGAGGAATTTACAATGAGAGCCACCACAGTTTCAGTATTGAATCGCCTTTCATATTCTGGGGTTTTAGCGGAATGTTTGCAGCGATTGTCGTTTTGGCTGTCGCACTCTATTTTGTTCGACAACCGAACTATGAGCGTATCGACAATGATTTGAAGTATCGCTACATCAAAATGAAAGGCGAAGCCTCACCAAAACTGATTGAAAACTTGGAAAACATCTTTGAACTTAACAGGGATAACAACAAGATTCGCCAAATGCGTAAAGATGTGAAAGCCTACGAAGAAGCAGTACGCAAGCGAGCTGCCCTTGCCGAACAAGCCCGACTAAAAGAACAGGCGGCAAAAGAGCAGGAAAACAAGGCAACGTCCATCAAGGGCAAGCCCATTCAATCGGACAAACTTAAAAAGTGAGCGTATGGCAAGTATCAAAGTAAAATTCAGACCATCCACTACCGCAGGTAAGGAGGGTACAATCTATTATCAAATTATTCAGAATCGAGTAATCCGTCAATTAAAGACGGATTTCCGACTTTTTACGCACGAGTGGAACAATAAAAACAATTCTATCATAATCGGTTCTGATAATCGATACGATTTTCTGCAGTCGATTCAGGAGCGAATAAACTGGGACGTTAAGCGACTACAATCAATCATAGGCAGATTTGAAAATATGCATGTTATATATACAGCTGATGATATAATTTCAACTTTCAATAAGGCGGTAAACGAACAGTCATTATTCAACTTTATGCAAGGCACGATAGCCCACCTCAAGCAGATGGGAAAGATACGCACGGCTGAGAACTATTCCTATGCCTTAAAAAGTTTTATGCAATTCAGACAGTGCAAGGATGTGGCCTTATCGGAAATAGATTCTGATTTAATGCAGCTTTATGAAGCCTATCTCCATGGCAAAGGGGCGGTACGTAATAGCAGTTCGTTTTATATGCGAATTTTCCGGGCCGTATATAACCGAGCATTGGAAAAAGGATTGATTAATCAGTGTAATCCTTTCAGGCATGTCTATACGGGAGTGGACAAGACTGTCAAGCGTGCAGTTCCCTTATCTGCCATCAAGCGTATAAAGAACATGAATCTATCCTTACAGCCCAATCTGGAATTTGCAAGGGACATGTTCCTGTTCAGTTTCTATACACGAGGAATGGCATTTGTAGATATGGCATATCTGAAAAAGAGTGATCTCCAAAACGGCAGTTTGTCATATCGTCGACGTAAAACAGGGCAATTGTTGGTTATCAAATGGGAAAGGTGTATGCAGGAAATCATAAATAAGTATTCCACAGACAGTAGCAGTTCCTATCTTTTGCCCATTCTGAAATATCCGTACCTCGATAGTCATAAGTGCTACAGGAATATCTTGTCCGGCATAAACCGCCATTTGAAAGAGATTGCAAAACTGGTAAATATATCTACGCCATTAAGCATGTATTGCGCCCGGCATTCTTGGGCAAGCGCAGCCAAGTACAAGAATATACCGCTTTCTGTTATCAGTGAGGGGATGGGACATGATTCTGAAAGTACCACCCAAATTTATCTGGCATCATTGGATAACACTCTGGTGGACAATGCCAATGCACAGATATTGAAAAGTCTGTAAGAGCAAAAATGTTTAGCAAAAATGTATCTTTCTTGGAAAGAGGGACTTACTCTGATGCAAATTTACGCATTTTATTGAAAATTCAGCGCATTGTACTATCTATAAATTTATTGGAATATTAAAAACTATATCGTTGTTTATCTCAATAAGATAGAATACTTCTATAAATCAGCCTTTTAGATTTAGTCCTCCCTCTTTCCAAGAAAGACATCGGGACTTTCTCATTCCCTTTATGTAATTGAAGATGATTGAGAAAACAACCGATAACATAGACATACAGGAAACCAATCTAATTGCACTTTCGCCCGATTTGCTGAATACATTGCTCAAAGACCATACAACGAGCCAAAACGGTATTCAGCACAATATATTTTGGGCAACCTCGGATTATGAGCATTTGGGTATCGGTTACGAGTATCAATCACCTATTTTGCCTGAACTGATAACAGGGAATAACGGCAATGTGGTCATGCCTCGTGTATTGAAGCATAAGGTAACACAGACCATGCGTTCCCATGAAATGGCCGAAGTGTTTACCCCTTCGTGGATATGCAATGCACAAAACAATCTGATAGACGAGGCTTGGTTTGGCAGAAAGGATGTATTCAACAAGGAGATAACCGTAGCCGATGGTACAAACACTTGGCAGGTCAATGAGGAAAAAATTACTTTTCCTGAGGGCAAGACTTGGAAGGACTATGTGCGTGAGAACCGTATGGAAATCACTTGTGGCGAGGCTCCCTACCTCGTGAGTCGTTACGATACCACTACAGGGGAGTTTATTCCGGTGGAGAGGCGTATTGGATTGCTTGACCGTAAGCTGCGTATTATCAGCGAGAACGCTACTACTTCTGGTGAGTGGCTGAAAGCCGTACAGGATGCCTACAAGAGTATCTATGCCTACGAATGGCAAGGTGACAATCTTCTGCTTGCCCGTGAATCCCTTCTTTTCTCTTTTATTGAGTATTACCGCAACAAGTTCGGGAAAAACCCTCTATTGAAATCCGTTAACTACATCGCTTACATCATTTCGTGGAACGTATGGCAGATGGACGGATTAAAAGGTGTCATTCCAAATAGTTGCGGAGAACGTAGGGAAGTTGTAGCCGACCTGTTCGGGACTAACGAAGTGGTCACCCAATGTGAAGGATGTCTGAAAGATGACATCCGCAGGCACAATGGGGTCTATTGCCAAATCAAGGACTGGCATGCCACCGACAAGGCAACAGGCAAAAAGGGAAAACGAATCCGATTTATAGACCTAATAAAATAGTGCGGTATGAAATTCACATCTTCACTAAAGTTAAAACTGATATATGTGTTCCGCATCAACGATGCTGCGCACAGTGGATGTCTGAAAGTGGGAGAAGCCACTTGTGATAATGACAATGTTTTCGGTCTTGCTCCCAACAGCAAAGCCCTCAACGAGTCTGCCAAGAAACGTATCAACCAATATACGCAAACGGCAGGTATCGCATACGACCTCTTATATACGGAACTTACGATATACAACAGCAAGTATGGTTTGTGTTCTTTCAATGACAAGGAAGTGCATAGCGTGCTGGAGCGTTCAGGTATTAGGAAAAAGATATTTGATACCGAGAACAAAGCCAACGAGTGGTTTATTACCGACCTTGAAACAATTAAACGGGCGATAATAGCCGTAAAAGAGGGGCGTGAATCATTATCTTCTGCTGAGGTTTCACACGACAAAAGTCCTATTGTATTCCGACCGGAACAGCGTGAAGCCATAGAAAAGACTAAAAAGCAGTTTAAGAAAGGAAACCAAATGCTGTGGAACGCCAAGATGCGTTTCGGTAAAACGCTGTCTGCATTACAGGTAGTGAAAGATATGATTTTCAGCCGAACCTTGATTCTTACCCACCGCCCAGTAGTTGATAGCGGTTGGTTTGAGGACTTTGGCAAGATATTCTATGATAGGCGGGATTTTGCATACGGCTCAAAGAATAACGGTGACAGCCATATTTCGCTGGAAACAAGAGCTAAACAAGGACAATGCAAATATGTTTACTTTGCTTCCATGCAAGACTTGCGTGGTTCTGAACTTGTAGGCGGCAACTTTGATAAGAACAATGAAGTGTTTGCCACCGCTTGGGACTGTATCATTGTGGACGAGGCGCACGAAGGTACACAGACGGAATTGGGCAAGGCTGTAATGCAGGAACTTACGAAGGATCAAACCAAGATTCTGCGTCTTTCCGGCACTCCTTTCAATTTGTTGGACGATTTCAAGGAGGATGAGATATACACTTGGGACTATGTGATGGAGCAGCGAGCCAAAGCGTCTTGGGATGAACTGCATTTTGGAGACCCTAATCCATACGCCTCACTGCCTACCATGAACATTTACACCTATGACCTCGGACGATTGCTCAATGAGTTTGTTGATGAAGATGTGGCATTCAACTTCCGTGAGTTCTTCCGTGTAAATAATAGTGGAACTTTCGTTCATGACAAGGATGTAAGTGCTTTCTTGAATCTTATAACCAAAGAGGACAAGGAGAGTTGCTATCCGTTTGCGAATGAGGAATACCGCAACATCTTCCGTCATACCCTGTGGATGCTGCCGGGAGTGAAGGAGGCACGGGCAATGAGTGCCATGTTGCAGACACATCCAGTATTCCAACATTTCAAGGTGGTGAATGTTGCCGGCAATGGAGACGAGGATGAAGAAAGCAAGGATGCACTTGTGGCGGTAGAAGAAGCCATTGGCAAAGACCCTGACGCCACTCGTACCATAACCTTGTCTTGTGGCAGACTGACAACGGGTGTCAGTGTTAAGGCTTGGACTGCAGTGTTTATGTTGTCTGGTTCATATAACACAGCTGCCTCCAGTTATATGCAGACCATTTTCCGTGTACAGACTCCTGCCACTATCAACGGAAGAGTAAAAGAGCAATGCTATGTCTTTGATTTTGCTCCAGACAGGACATTGAAGGTGATAGCCGAAACAGCCAAGATTTCATCCAAGGCAGGAAAGACCAGCGGCAATGACCGTAAGATTATGGGCGAGTTCCTGAACTTCTGCCCGATAATATCCATCGAGGGTTCCAAGATGAACCAGTTTGATGTGCCGAAGATGCTAGAACAGCTCAAAAAGGTTTATGTGGAACGGGTTGTACGTAATGGTTTTGAAGACAGAAGTCTGTATAATGACGAGTTGATGAAACTTAATGATTTGGAATTGCAGGAGTTCGATGACCTCAAAAAGATTATCGGTCAGACTAAAGCCATGCCCAAGACGAATCAAGTGGACATTAACAATCAGGGGCTGACTGATGAGCAATACGAGGAACTTGAAAGTCTTGAAAAGAAATCCAAGAAGAAAGGCAAGGACAAACAGCCTTTGACAGAGGAAGAGAAGCAACGTCTTGAAGAACTGAAAAAGAAAAAGAACAATCGGGAAGCTGCCATTTCCATTCTTCGGGGTATCTCTATCCGTATGCCTTTGCTGATTTATGGAGCGGAGCTGAAAGACGAATCTCAAGAAATCACCATTGACAACTTCGCTTCACTCATCGACCCTCAATCGTGGGAAGAGTTTATGCCTAAGGGTGTTACCAAGCAGAAATTCAACAGCATCAAAAAATACTACGATCCGGAGATATTCTGTGCCGCCGGAAAGCGTATCCGTGCTATGGCTCGTGCTGCCGACAAACTCAGTGTGGAGGAACGCATTGAGCGCATAACGGATATTTTTAGCACATTCCGTAATCCGGACAAGGAAACGGTGCTTACTCCTTGGCGTGTGGTAAACATGCACCTTGGCGACTGCTTGGGTGGATACAACTTCTTTGAAAAGGGGTATGAAACTACACTGCACGAACCTCGTTTCATCGACAAGGGCGAAGTGACCGCCAATGTATTTGCCGAAGATTCTCGTATTCTTGAAATCAACTCAAAGTCGGGGTTATATCCTCTCTATATGGCATACAGCATCTACCGCACACGTGTCAAAAACTCGCTGTTTTCGGTGTCAAGCATTGAAGACGAACAGCGGATATGGGACAAGATAGTCGCAGAAAACATCTTTGTCATCTGCAAAACTCCGATGGCAAAGAGTATCACCAAGCGAACCCTCATCGGTTTTCGTAAAGCAAAGGCAAACACCAGATACTTTGAGGACTTAATCAATCAAATCAAAAACAAGCCTGAACACTTTATCAAGCAGATTGATAAATTCGTTTCAGAAAGAACAGGGATAAAGAATATGAAATTCAATGCAATAGTAGGGAATCCTCCGTATCAAGAGGTTGTTGCCCAAAAGGAAACAACCAACGGACAAAAACGTAGTTCAAGTATATTCCAACATTTTCAAACAATAAGCGACCGATTGGGTAGATATACTTCACTAATCTATCCTGGTGCAAGATGGATTCATCGCTCAGGGAAAGGGCTTGAACAATTTGGCCTTTCGCAAATCAACGATCCTCATTTGTACTTTTTGAAATTCTTTCCAGATTCAACGGATGTGTTCAAAGAAGTAGGTATTGCAGATGGCTTGTCTATTGTTATGAAAGATATATATAAAGAAAGTAGTGGCTTTAAATATATCTATTCTAAAAATGGGAAAGAAATAGCAGTTGATGCTGATAATCCTAAAGAAGATTTATTTCCATTAAATCCTCTTGATAATGAAATCGTTTCTTGTTTAGATGCCATTATTAGTAAATACAAAAGTTTACACGAGTCAGTCTTGTCTCAGAAACTATTTTCTATAGAAAGCGACTTCGTAGAACGACACCCCACACTTGTAAGAGAGTACAGTGAAGGAGACTATTTCAATTATGAATCAGAAATAAAGTTATTTACCAATGATAAAGCAGGTAAAAGCGGTAGAGCTAAATGGTATATCGCAAACAAAGGTGTTATTACAACGGGACTTGAATATTTGAACAGATGGAAAGTGATAGTTTCAAGTGCCAATGCCGGGGGACAAAAGCGTAGCAATCAAATCGCCATCGTAGATAACCATAGTGCATTTGGGCGATCTCGCGTGGCATTGAAAACTTTCGCCACAGAACAAGAAGCCAAGAACTTCTTCAAATATGCTACAAGTGAAATTATTCGCTTCGCCTTTTTGCTTACAGACGAATCCTTGACCTCTTTGGCAAAGAAAGTGCCAGATTTATTGGACTATTCCGATGCCAATGGCATTATTGATTATTGTGGCGATGTGAATGCCCAACTTTATAAGGAGTTCGGTATTGATAATCGGAATCAACAATATATAAAAGAAGTCTTGCCTCAAAACCACTTTAATGAGGATGTAAATTAAACTGTGTCAGCAAGGAATAAAGTATTAACTTTGCTAACACAGTTTTTTTTATGAAAGAAGAATTTGATTTCGAGAGTATCAAGAACAAGGCCATTGAACAGCTGAAAGCCGGCAAGCCTTTGTTGGGTAAGGACGGCGCCTTTGCCCCACTATTGGAAAGTATATTGAATGCAGCCCTGGAAGGAGAGATGGATGCACATTTGACAGAAGAAGAACGCCAGATGGGTAACCGTCGTAACGGAAAGATGCAAAAGCAGGTTCAGACTCCCTTGGGCGAAGTAACCGTTTCCACTCCCCGTGACCGTAATTCGAGTTTTGATCCCCAGTTTATCAAGAAGCGTGAGACTATTCTGGCAGAAGGTGTTGCTGACCGTATAATTGGCTTGTATGCAATGGGAAACAGCACAAGGGAAATCAGTGACTGGATGGAAGAAAATCTTGGGAATCGTGTTTCGGCCGACACAATCAGTTCCATCACAGACCGTGTACTTCCGGAGATAAAAGCATGGAAATCACGGATGCTTGATTCTGTTTATCCTATAGTCTGGATGGATGCCATTCATTACAAAGTAACGGATGAACGTGGCTGCGCGGTAACCCGTGCAATCTATAATGTACTGAGCATTGACAGGGAGGGACACAAGGAGTTACTTGGAATGTATATATCAAGGAATGAGGGAGCAAACTTCTGGCTCAGCGTGTTGACAGACCTTCAGAACCGTGGAGTTGAGGATATTCTCATTGCCTGTATAGACGGTCTGAAGGGGTTTCCTGAAGCCATTCAAAGCGTTTATCCTAATACAGCCGTACAGCTTTGTGTAGTACATCAGATACGTAACTCCATCAAGTATGTAGGATCCAAGAATCAGAAGGAGTTCTTAAGGGATTTGAAATGTGTCTATCAGGCAGTCAATAAGGAATCCGCAGAAAATGAGCTCCTCAAGCTGGATGAAAAATGGGGTGAACAGTATCCTGTCGTTATCAGATCCTGGCAGGACAACTGGGATAAGCTGTCCGAATACTTCCAGTATACTCCGGTCATCCGTAAGCTTATCTATACCACAAATACCGTTGAGGGGTATCACCGTCAGATCCGCAAGGTAACAAAAAACAAGGGCGTGTTCCCATCGGATACAGCCCTTGAGAAACTTGTTTATCTTGCATACCGCAATATACGTAAGAAATGGACCATGCCACTGGCCAATTGGGCTACCATCTCGCAACAACTGGCTATAAAGTTTGGAAACCGGTTTAAATTATTGTAATTTTACGCTCGTCGGGACGGGTGGTCCCGCCCCTTGGCGCGGGCCGTTCCCCGACCGATGAGTTTTCTAGAGATAAATAATGCGTGACACAGTTTATTTTACACTACCCACTTTAATTGGGGAGTATTGCGTCTTGACTCATTCTATACCCCCCTTAGTTAAATGGGCGGAAACTTATAAACTTGTTTCCGCCCAAGGTTTTTGATGTACTAATCTATAAAAGTCAATTCACCTTGCAGGTTGATATTACGAATATCTATGTCCACCCCAGCCAAGGCTCTCCTAATATTTTCATCTGCTATAGACTTGGGGACTGCCAATGCCAGAAATTGCCTAGCCCTCGAACAAGCTACATATATCATTCGCTGACTTTCAGTCATGACTTTAACTGCACTGCGTGGAAAATCATTCAGCGAAACACTTTGTCCCCTGCTATCAGACGACAGGAACAGAAGTACTGCATCCAAAGTTGCTCCCTTTGCAGCATGTATCGTATCTATACTTTTATGGTATTCACTGCCCTTATTATTTGATTGGTGATATTGCTCTACAGGCGCATCTGCCATCTCCTTCATCTTATATCCCGTTTGCCTTTGATATGGAACAAAAACAGGTCTCTCTTCAAGTTCCCAATAATCCTTTAATAATGTACAGGTCTGTTCTGACCAGTCTTTGAAACTCAATGAAAATGCAGGTATTTGTTTTAGAAAACTAAATATCCTTGTATTCCAGTCCACATTACGTTCAATTTCTTGCACGAACTTACGCCTTGCTTCAGGGTTATTACCAGCCAAAAGTTCAGCTAATACAAGTCTTATTTTCCTAAAAGCATAGTCCATATCTCCCGAATCGAATGCGAAGGCGGCATCTATTATCAAATAAGGCAGATGTTGTTCTGCTTTCCAGTACTTGAAATCGACATCCTTAACACCGGCTAATTTCTTACACTTATTTACTCCACGTGCTAATATAATTCTACTTGGCAAATCATTATTTTCACAAACTTGGTGGAAATTCCGAATAATATCCCTAACATTCCCGTCATCATACTTATATACTACGATGGGAATTTCTTTATCCTCCACACCATGTGAAGTAATAGCCGGCACATCGCTTGATTTCAGTTTACTATACAAATCTATTATACGTTGGTTAGAACGTCTGCATTCAGATAGTGGCAAAACGTTCCATCCACCTTCTTTCATCATGCTTTGTAGCAACTCTGGTCTCGCATTGTTAAATCCATAGATAGACTGACAAATATCTCCCACAAATTCAAGATTTTGCAAACCGGCTCTCTTTAACAGCTTGAAAAACTCAAAATGCAGTTCAGAATTATCCTGTGCCTCATCAACGATGACATAAGGGAAACGCATTACAAGTGCTTTGGCTATACCTTGATGATGCTCCAATATATCACATGCCATCCATAGTGCATCGCTGCTTGAAATAAAACCTTTTTCTAAACGATATGTAAAAGCTGCATTGCAATAGGCAATTTCATTTGCATCAATCACTGGTTTGTGCTTCCATTTAAAGGCCGTCTTGTCTCTTGATACTAATGATGGATTCTTACGGCGCATCAGACTTGCGTAAGTTCGGAGTGCCATCACTGGGTATTGCTGCCATTTACCGTTTATCTGAATATTGTTATAATAAATCCGATCTAGTATTTCTGTTTCGTTCACTACTATTGGTCGCTTTTTACATTCATCACATAGATACCAAAACGGAAGCACTACATACTGCATAATAAAACTATCAATAGTCAACACTTCATTGGGGTATGTCAACCTTTCATTATGCATCTCCTTATATTTTTGTTTTAACTCAGCACAAGCCTTATTGGTGAATGACAGGCAGGCAAACCCTGTATGCGTGCCATAATGCTCTTCACAATGATGTGACACTGTTAAAAGTTTCTTCACTATGCTCGTAGTCTTGCCACTACCAGGACACGCTGTTAGTATTGTATAACCACGTGCATCAAGATATACTTGTCGTTGCGGTGTTATATCGTAATCCATACTCATGGTACTAAATGAGTTATTGCATCTTGAATATATGGAGGCAAAGTGAACTTAATGTCACCTCCTATTCCTTTTTTATCTAGTAAGAATGAATTTAATGTTTGAGCAAACTCAGCCTTACTTGGCAGACATTTCCACATTAGCAATGCAACATTCTGCTGTTCCACTTCGCTCATTTCTCCCTCTCCAAGTCCTGTCATGTAGGAATCCACCTTGTTTATACCTTCTATATTCTCTTGTTTAATCAATTCGTAAAGCCAAGTCTCTCTCGTTGTCTCTTTATTCGCGAAAACATTTGCTTTACATATTTGATATTCAAGTGTTTTCTTTCCAGAACATACCTTAATACCGTCTTGATGATTAGCCATAGCTTTCAAATTATCAATGCGGCCATTCATTTTACCATTATTAATCCCATCTCTAAGGGTATGCAGTTTTGTATAATTATCTTTTACCAACTCATCTAGATTATATTCCTTATACTTAGAGTCAGTAAATTGGTCCTCATCCGTTACAAATGCCGCTTTCATTGGCAAACGCTTCGCCTTATGAGAAGAATTAAATAACATCAAGAACTGATAGAAAGCAGTTCCATCCGTATCAACAATCTCAACTTGATTGTCAATCAGTGATTTGTCAATCAGTTTAGAGAATGTCTCAACTAATTGGCACTCTGAGATACCCTCAATAAACATACAACCAGACGAGAATAACAACTGTGAACGAGTAACGTCAAAATATCTAGATATCATCTTTCTATAGGATACAACTTCTTCGACCTTTAAGGGTCTATTGTTCTTAGCAACATCCCGAATAATATTTTCTGAATGCCGTTCTTTAAAACAATTACCCACATGATAAGCGTCATTATCTTTCAGCAGAATTATATTTTCCAGTGGTATTCTTGATGTTAAAGTCGGCGAATGGGTTGTGATAAATGTCTGGCTATTTTCACTTGCATCAGCATCTTTAAGGAAGTTATATAGATTAACCTGTAGTTGTGGGTGTAGATGGGCTTCAGGTTCTTCTATCAGCAATGCATATATACTCACATTGTCATCCACATGACAATCTTTAATGTCACTCAATACCGAAGCTATGTATATCAGATTGTTATACCCAAGGCTATTTTGAGTCAACACAAATCCTTTCTTGTCATTTTGTGAATATGGCAAGAATGGTTTAATGATATTAACAATATACTCAATCCTATTCTGCTCTATATGCAACTCTACATCTTTAAGGTCTGACCTATTTATCTGGGTCAGGTTGTCGTTTATGCCAGTTTGCGTTTCCATTACTTCTTGTCTCTGCAAAAGCTGAACATTTGCGTTATCAACTATGCTTTTCACATCATCCTCCGAACCTGCTCTATTAATCTTTCTTTTAATCACCCGTCCTAATAGGTTATTACGTGTGCTCATCAAATCACGCGTACTATCGCGCAATGCTCCCAAATAATAAGGATGAAAATAATGAAACGTATTCCAATCTGCACGAATACCATTCTCCTCTTTACCTGTTATGTATGAGGAATAAATTCTTCCCTTCTCCTTCATCTCGAAACTCAGGTGAACCCTAGCAACCATAGAGCCATCGTCTTTTTTGTCCAGATATTGATAAAATGCCCCTTCTTGCTGTGCTGATAATCCTTCAAATAGGTAACATATATCTATTCTTGTCGAGGTGGTTGCCGTTGTTGTCCCATCGGGGTTTTGTGTAAATTCAACATGAAAATCCTCTTTTGTTATCTCTATATCTCGGTTCGGTTCTCCCCACGAATAAAACAATCTGATAGCATCCACCAAAGATGTTTTAAGCTGTCCGTTAGATCCGATAATAACATTCAGTTTTTTATCAAATTTCACCAATAGTTCTTTGATACCTCGAAAGTTCTTTATATAAATCTTACTTAGATACATAAGTCTATTATATCGCTAAATTATTTAATAATTTTACCACTTTGTGTATTTCCGAATATGCCTTCAAATCCTCAGGAGACTCTTGACATAATTGGCATAGCTTTTCTGAATTTGCCATCGCCCGTTCCAAATCACCATTCTCTGTCAAGTACTTATAGAGGTTGGTGCGTATGAAATAGCGTTTGGTCTTTTCATATCCCGCCATATACTTCTGCAATTCAGGCAACAGTTGCTCATAACTCTCGTATCGCCGACAAACCACATTAGGCAAGAAGTGGAGCAGAAACCAAAATTCCGTGCAAGGATTCGTTTCTACAAACATCACCTTTCCTGCATATTTCTTTTTGCTATACTCATTCTTTGCTCGCTGATACAACTGCATTTCGGAAGGATATTGATACAGCCTATCCATATCAAACAGGCATACAATGAAATCATACTGCTTGTTCAAGTAGGATTCAACCAGTTTTAGCATATGATTGATGTCACTATGCTGTGGAAAGTCTGGCGCAACCTTGAAAGGATAACGACACGCTACCCTCAAAGAGTCGAAATAGAACCATTCTGTTTCTCCCTCGCCTATGATGGCGATACTTTTTGTTACTGTCCGCCTCATAACATTAGTCATTTAGGTTAATGTATTGACTGCCAAGGAATGGTAATTTCACCAGTTTCCCTTGCTTGTAGGCATTGTACGGAGACAGGTTCTTATGCAATCCCAAGGATGAGAGGCGCACTATTTTAGTTTCTCCCAGCTCGTCTTTATCGGTGAACCATATCGTATCACGACGGATAAAATCCTCGTTGAGAAGATTTATATCATGTGTCGTCAGGAGCATTTGAGATGTTCCGTCGCTGTTTGCCAAGAATACCTTTATGAAATAAGCCAGCAACTCGTAATGAATACTTGTTTCCACTTCATCGATGGGTACAAAACGATTGGTTTTTAACAGGAAATTCAGGATTACTGCCATTCCCAAGAATCTTATAGTACCATTGGACTCGTATTCCTCGGACAAGTCATATAAACTGTCTCCAGCCTTGTGCTTGAAAGTCAGTTCTGTATTTGTGATTTTACCCTTTCGGAGCATCTCTGCTTTTGCATCATCTTCAATAGGGGCGTTTTGAATCAACTGCTCTAATTCTGGAGAAATCAGTTCTTCTTCCTCGCGCAAGATAACATCCTCTATATTAAAATCGGAGGCCTTCAGGAAGTCCAATACAAACCTCTTCAAATCCCCAGTTTCGTCCTTATCCAAACGTGATTTTACATATCCCGACAGCAACATTCCCGGAGCCAATACATCCTTTATCTGTGTGGCAAAGTAGTCGTACACATCATTCAGTTTGGTTCGCTCCACATTGCTTTTGCCAAATGCAGCAAGCACACTACAATTATTTATGGTATTGCCAGAAATGACGTCTTGGCTTTTTTTTGTCATTTTCAAATTCGCACCAAATTCTATGGTTGTCGAGTCTGTATCGGCATCATAACTACGGCTATACAATTTGGTAGGACGAATAGACTCATAAACGACCAATGTCTCGGAATAGATGTATCTCTCATCCAATTCAAAACTAAGGATATATTTGGATTGGTTGATATAGAACACCATTGACATCTTTGTCTTTTCATTCCTTGATGTATCGTCCAGCATGAAGGGAACAACTCCTGTTTTTGCATTACGGTCTTTAGGCATTCTCAGAACAAGCATCCTGAAAAAACCAATAGCGTTCAATATATTGGTTTTTCCCGAGGCATTTGCACCATAAATGACTCCCAACTTTAGCAACCTAACGCCATCCTTCACTTCATACGAATACTCATCGGACATGAATGTGTCTGATGAAGGTTCAAAACTGATTTTTTGAACCGACTTAACGGAGAAATAATTCTCAATACTGAACTCTGCTATCATAACCGTTGCGTTTATCTTGTTTTGAGTGCAAAGATATACATAAAATATCGTATGATAAAATTATAACCAAATATATTGTAATTAAACTACAAAATCTGCAATTAAAAGCAGAATTTCTATTTTTATGATTCGTGAAAATACCACCAAATATGATGATTAATTTAGATACGGCATTGAACATTCGGAAAATAATTGTATCTTTGTCATCAGCTAATCATTCCACTTCAATTTGAAGCAAGATGAAGAAGATAGCACGTTACAAATCCATTACCTATTGCCATAAAGTAGATTTGTAAATTACTGAAAAATAGGGATATACTACTAAGCAAAAGAATTGTCTCCAAATCATTTCTTAAATGGGCTGGAAGTAAAAAGAAGCTACTCCCTGAGCTTCGTAATTACTGGAATCCAGATCGACATCAACGATATGTAGAGCCTTTTGTAGGATCTGCACAACTTTTTTTTACCTTACAACCACAGTCTGCAATACTAAGTGACATAAATACAGAACTTATAAATACATATGAAGTTGTAAGAAGTAATCCTATAGGATTATTTGATGTCATATCAGCATATCCTAAAGATAAAGATTTTTATTACAATTTACGAAGTGCAAATTTAGCAACTCTTACTAATTTAGAGAAGGCCGCTCGGTTTATATATTTAAATAAACTTTGTTTTAATGGCTTATATAGAACTAACTTGAAAGGTGAATTTAATGTACCATATTCTAATTCTCCCACATCTAATTTTCCTACAAAAGAAGAATTGTTATTGTGTTCTAAAGCATTAGAAAAAACATTGTTAGTAAATAATGACTTTGAGTTTGTTATAAAAGAGAATTGTCAAAAAGGCGATTTCGTTTATCTTGACCCACCATATGCAATAGCCAACAGTAAGATCTTCTATCAATATGATCCACACACATTTGGTTTAGAAGACATAAAAAGATTAAAAGATCTTTTAACAGAATTGGATCGAAAAGATATTGATTTTTTACTAAGTTATGCTTATTGTGAGGAAATAATATCTTTATTCAAAGAGTGGAATATTAGGACTGTTAAAACACAAAGAAATATCGCTGGGTTCTCCAAAAATAGAAAGAAAGCAGTAGAATTATTAATTAGTAATTGTTATGAAGGTGATTAGAATTGCGATATTAAGTGATCTTCATTGTAGACACGACAAAGATGGTGTAACTACATATTTATATTCAGATGCACCTCGGATCCCTATGGACAAACATCCAATTCAAGCTTTAAAAGCAATTATAGAAAAGGAAAAATTGAGCTCTGACTATGTGATCTGTCCGGGAGATATTTCTGACAAAATTGATATACAAGGATTAATATCTGGGTATGGGTTTGTAAATGAAATCAAAACGGATTTAAACGCTTCTGAATTATTTTGTGTGCCTGGTAATCACGATGTAGACTCTAGAAAAAAACATGCCGTTGATACTCCTTTTGATATATTGAGAAGGTATATCTTAGACTATCCATTAAAAGACTCAAAATTATTAGAAAAATTCTGGGCTAATAACTACGTGATTTTCAAAGATGATAAAATTAAACTTCTCATGATAAACTCTGTATTCAATCATTTCGATACTGCTAATGCTCAGAAATCAACTATTCCTGAAAAATTATTAAGTGATATTTCTAATGAACTAAATAGCGATACAGATGAAGAATTATTTAAAATAGCCGTTTGCCATCATCACCCGGTTAAAATTAGCAACATTGACCCTAATAAATATAAGGATGGAGATTCTCTTGAAAATGGAGATGTCCTCTTAAAAATGCTTGGGGAACATAAGTTTCATTTATTTATACATGGGCATAAACACACCCCTCAGCTTTCTATTAACAACTACTTTCCAATATTTAGTTCAGGAAGCTTTTCTTCATTAGAAAATATTATAGAATCTCCTTTTAAAAATTGTTTTCATATAATAGAACTTTATTTAGAAAACGGTTCCTGTAAGGGTAAAATTGATACTTGGTTTTATACTTGTGGAAAAGGATGGGCTAAAAGTAAAGATCCAGATGAAGCGTTTCCTACCTTAACAGGTTTTGGAGTTAATGCAGATATTACAGAATTAGCATCCAAAATCAATCAATGGCTTACATCAAGAGAAAAAGATCGCATACGATATGAAGAGGTGTTAAATAGTTTTAGTGATATTCAATTCCTATCTCCACCCCAACAAAAAATATTATCTGATGAGTTGTTAAAGCTACAATTAGAGTTTAATCCAACATTAACTGTTGGTGCAAAAGAGTTATCTAAACAATTAAATTAATAAGTTATGGATAATAATTACCTACGATACGAATCATTTAATGCTAGATATCTGTCATTTGAAGAAGTCGCTAGTACATTCATTCCTAACAAAGAATTTAATGAATTGCTATCAAATAGTCATTCAGTATTAATGGGACCAAGAGGTTGCGGTAAAACAACCCTATTAAAAATGCTTTACCCCCAAGCATTGCATGCTTGGAATCATAAAGATGCTTCAACTGTTATGGAGCAAATACCATTCTGGAGTGTTTATATACCAACGGATAGCCAGTGGAGTAGCCAGTTGGAATATTTAAATAAAATATTTGAAAGTAAGCCAGATATTCCTCTGATTATTTCAAATGCTTTGGTTTGTATTAATGTTTTAACCTCTTTGTGCAATTCATTTAAAGATTTAATTATTTTATCAAAAGACGGTAATGCTTTTGATAAAGAAACAGAATTATCAATTGAACTTATTAATTTATGGGAGCTTGAAAAACCTCTAAGTCCAAGTCTTTATTCAATCATTCAAGCATTAAATAAAAGGGTTAATGAAATTAATATTTCTGTAAAAAAATGGCGCTATTCATACCAAAGTAGCAAAAATATAGTCTTTCCAAATTATTTTTATGATGACTTTCTTCCTCTTGTTACAATGGGCTGTTGTGCTTTCCAAGAAATTTTCAAAAACACCAGCTTTGTTAATCAAAAAAAATTCAAATGGGCACTTTGTTTCGATGAACTCGAAATAGCCCCAGAATGGTTACAAAAAAAAATATACACAGAGTATTTAAGAAGTACAAATCAAAGTTTATTATTTAAAATAACCTCAACTCCATTAATTGATTGGGAGAAAATATATGGAAAAGAATTAGCTAATACTATACCTTCAAAGGGTAATGATTATACAGTTATTAGAACTTGGGTGTATAATTCAGAAACAAGGGAGAACTGGAAGTCATTTTGTGAAAAACTGTTTTCTGATATTTTAATCAAAAATATTTCTGTAGACTTAAAACCATTAGATGTTTTTGGCTTATATGAGATAATGAATGCTTTAGAGAGTTCGGAACCTCAAACATTCAATCCCAAAAACACAATAACAAAAGATTTTGCTAAAGATTCAAATTCTTGGAAATTGTTTGTTTACTTAGCACGTAAAGACAAAAGTTTCAAAGAGTATCTAGAGTCCAATGGCGTTAATCCTGAGAATCCAGATTATAACTATAAAGTAAACGAAGTATTGAGGAAAATCAAACCAATAGCTGTATTTAGATATTACTTTATTAAAACTGGAAAAAAATTGCGAACAAGAAAAACCGTCCCTTTCTATTTCGGCCTACCATATTTATATGAATTAACAGATGGAAATCCAAGAGCGGCAATTAATCTCATTACTGAGTTTATTCCTAAAATAGATAAGAGCAAACCTCTTATCCCACTTAAAGAACAGGCTAATATTATTTTCAACTTCTCTAAATTACGACTTGAGTATTTCAATAATTATCCTAATGCGCTTGTTGATTTTGGAAAGTTATCAATATCATTAGGTGACCTGTTAGAGGCAATAGGCTCATACTTTAGTAAAGAAATTACAGGAAAAGAATTTAAGCCTGAACCCATTACTTGTTTCAAAATAGACAAGGACACACCCAAAAAGATTGTAGACCTAGTTTATTTAGCTTTAAACTTAGGAGCAATACAATACTTGGATCCAAATGAGGAAATTTCCAAAGACAGTTTGTATAATAAAAAATTTAGACTTTCCTATGTTTTGCATCCATACTTTAATTTGCCTAAACGAGTAAATAGATCTGTTTCACTTACTAAAATATTGAATACAGAAATATTAAACAAGAAAGAAATTGTGAGCTATAATAACAGTTTATTTCAAAACGAATTAGATTTTTGATATGAAAATAACAAGATCAACTCAAATAACAATAGATGAGCTATCAACGCGCAAATTAGATTTATTCATTGCGGCTTCTGGATATGAGAAAAGAGCTACATTTATACCTCGTATGAATTTTTATGCGGAAAAAAAAGTAGTGATCGGATTTGAAGAAAATAGGAATAATTCAACAAGAAAAAGCAATGATAAATATTATAAATCATCTAAATACGATTATTTACATACAAGTGGTAGTGAAGATGCTAATATTTTAGCTTACTTAAATGATTTTATAGAACAAGCGAATAAAGCAGATTTAGAAATTGCAATAGATTATTCTTCAATGACTAGAATTTGGTATGGAACTATAGTTGATTTCTTTAATAATTATATTGGTTCAAAGAAAATATTATTATACTTCTTATATACAAAAGCTACTTTTTCTTCTCCCCCCAAAATTGAGAATCAAAACTACTTCTTTGAGCCTATCAAAGGATTTAGTAATTTGTCTATACCTAATAAGCCTACTGCCCTTATATTAGGTCTAGGATACGAAAAACGAAGGGCATTTAGTTTAAAAGAATATTTTGACGCTGACGAAGTGTATGTATTTCTTACAGATGAAAACAATACTCCAGAGTTTCATAATGAAGTTTGTTCTAGGAACCAAGAACTAATTTCCAAATTAAGCAATGGGTATATTTTTAAGTATCCAATTGATAATTTGCTATATACTCGTAAGTTATTATATGAATTATGCAAAAGACTTTTAATGGACTTTAGAATTGTAATTGCACCTTGCGGACCTAAACCATTTACTCTAATAAGTATGCTTACAGCAAGCGTGCTTCCTAACATTGATGTATGGAGAATAAGTGGAAATAAAGGTTTTGATAATGCTAACAGAGAGCCAGATGGAGAAGTTCTATGCTTTTTTGTTGAATACTCTAATGAAACAGAAAACCCATTGATGTTATAGAATTTCATTATTAAACAGTAAATAGCTTCATGTTAATAAGCAAAAATATTAGTATAGCTTGCTTGCTCTTTTCAAGTTTGCTATATAAAAAAGAAAAGTTTATCTTTGCTTTCAGTATTCTCCATGAGCAAACTACCGCAAAAGCACGTAGCAAATTAGTGGGATAAATCATGGGATATGCTTGAAGCTAAAAATATAAAGTTTTAAATATCAGCATGGTAATTCCTATTGGAGAATCCCAGGCGGATCACATAAGAACAAAGCCAAAAGAGATAAGTCCTGCAATATTAACGTATTGTGGGACTTTTTTATGTTTTAGTCTTGCTTGAAAGCCCAAAAAGGCGCACGAAAAGATAC
>Ga0073908_1002642_pt1 | contig 20956 bp, 19 predicted proteins | sample MucameincwithD2O_FD_65484 | JGI IMG/M metagenome (GOLD analysis project Ga0073908, IMG submission 65484) | Mouse cecum microbial communities from Vienna, Austria - Mucus amended microcosms incubated with D2O | ecosystem: Host-associated > Mammals > Digestive system > Large intestine > Cecum...
CGGCACAGTTGGTGTGGCGGCCTCAGTCCGGAACAATTTGAAAACCAGAACCTCGCTTAGGCCTGTGTCCATATTACGTGGGTAGGATCACTGCTTCATAAGTTGAACAACCAGACATCAACATCACAGAGAGCATTATTCCAGCTAAAGCCTTTTTTGTTTTCATTTAAATAAACCTGTATTAAAAATATTCATTCAGCATACCATAGTAATGGAAAAAATCTGCACACAAGAAAAAACGAGTAATAGATACCCCCTATTTCACATAGGGTGATATTAATATTGGGTGATTAAACAAAACATAAACAAATGACAATAATTAAAAAAATTCATATAACTTTAATTCCTTTACCGGGATAGAAGGGGCACATATCCAGTAATGCAGGAATTACTTATTAAGTAACAACTACCGAACTTTTATTTCGTTTCAACAAAAAAATAAATCTTGCTTTTAAAGATCTAAGTTTTCACAATCAAATAGAAATATAATTATTTTATATACCTGTAATACCCCAACAATAATAGACACGCTATCTTTTATTACACTCAATATCAATATTAAACATATATGTTATGGTACTGGTTTGTCCTCTCAACAAACAACTCCTGCCTGAAAGCATCACAGCTTCCTCAACTTTATGTGTCACTAGTAGTAGAGAGTGCTTTTTAATAATTCAGTTTTCTCACAAATTAATGGGTTCCTGGCAAAGTCTGTGACTGGTGAAAACAAATCGTCCTCATTGTAAACGCCCAGGATTAGACCTCAGGGCGTTTTCAGCCAAAGTAAGAAAATACAATAATCTTTGGATTTTTAGACTATTGGCTTGATACTTTAAATAACCCCCTTGATTTTTAAAACGATAACCAGATAGCCAGAGTACGATATCAGCCAGTGTAACCTTTTACGGGCAGGCATAGAGGTGAGCTCATTGAATTTGTTAGCACAATCAGTAGCTCACTCACTCTTATAGAGGGTATTCCGAAAAACCATCTTCTTGGGAGTCAGTCTTTTATTTTTTCCGAGTAGGCAGCCTGGCGGCTGCGGCTTGTCATGGCCTGCAATTACCGTTATAAAAACAGACAATATCATTGTCTTTCAGGTAGTTATATGGCCAGTTCCGCTAAACCCCGTAAACGAAAACCCGCACCTCAAAGAAGCAGGCTTCCCCGCTATGTCGTGACGCTTCACGACGATGACTTTTTTGATGAAGAAGACGCAGAAGTTCTGCGCTTTGATAATTTTGACGATGCCGTTGAGTGCTGCGCAGACCTGAATATTCCGTTCTTTGTGGATGCGGGAAACAAAAAGCTGGTCTTCTGGTTTGTTCGTGTTGATGGCGAAGGGTATCCGGAAATCGCCCGCTGCACGGAGCGGGAGTTTGCAACCATTCCTGCCGGTATCAGCGCCGGCGGCATGTACTGTCCGGAGTGCGGCACGATTCACTGGCCGGACGGAGTCACCCCGCCCTTCTGATGCTTCCCCGTTTTGCCGATATTTTCCAGCAGGGAAACCGCTGGCTTAACTGGCTGGAGAAACAGCCGGAAGGTTCAGGGGTCCGCTTGGAAAAGGGAAATTTTCCCACGCTAAGAGAATTGAGTTGAACGAGTGGTTACATCTAGGCCAGCTAACTCACTGAACGTAAAGGCTGTACGAAATGTTCCGGCCGTCCGATAACCGTTTGGCTTACTTCCGTACATTCCCTTGCGTAGATGTACAGAATTGTACGATTTCGGACATCAAAACCGCTGTTGTCCCGCCATTCTGGCGATTCCTGAAAGTCATTTGACTAAAAAATAGTCTTAACGTGGTTTATTTTCCGAATTCCAAGCGGATCCCTTATTTGCCCCTCACCCCCCATGTTCAAGTCAGAATAGTGGACAGGCGGCCAAGAACTTCGTTCATGATAGTCTCCGGAACCCGTTCGAGTCGTTTTCCGCCTCGGGCTTTCATATCAATTGTCCGGGGTTGATCGCAACGCACAACACCTGTGGTACGTATGCCAACACCATCCAACGACACCGCAAAGCCGGCAGTGCGGGCAAAATTGCCTCCGCTGGTTACGGGCACAACAACAGGCAGGCGGGTCACGCGATTAAAGGCCGCCGGTGTGACAATAAGCACCGGCCGCGTTCCCTGCTGCTCATGACCTGCGGTAGGATCAAGCGAGACAAGCCAGATTTCCCCTCTTTCCATGTCAGATTTCCTCCTGACCAGTCGCCGGTGCATCCAGCCATTCTCGTTCTTCAGCTGATATTTCAGCATTCGGATCACACTGTGCCAGTAGCTCAGCCAGTGAATATAGCGGGCGCCTGTGCGGCTCAACGATCAGCCGGCCATTATCAATGACCATGCCAACTTCATTATCTGTCCCCAGAGACAACGCATTCAGCAGTGCCGGTGGGACGGTCAGCATAACTGAGCCGCCAACCTTCTTCAGTCGGGTGGTATGCATTCTTCACCTCCATAAAAGTTATATTTAAATATAACATCCACTAAAAAAACACACCAGGCTTTAACGCGCAATGTTTGATAAAAATATAACTTTCAACAAAACAGTAAACCCAGCGTGGTTGCTTCCATATGCAGCAATACCGGCAGCAGCAGGCCACCACCTCTGATCTTGGCCGCTGATGTAATCAACCCCACCAGGAACAGTTCTGCTAGGGTCAGCAGGTTCTGATACTGGCAGTGCGCGGCGACGAACAACAACGACGTTATCAGCGCACCCAGCCACATCGTCCAGCAGTACCGTGAACGGAAGACGTTCAGCATAATCCCCCGAAACAGCGTTTCCTCATTCAGCGGGGCAAGGATAAAGATGGCCAGCAACGTCAGGATCACGTCAGGTATGGACTTATCGGCAAAAAGTTTCGTCATAAATGGCTCAGCAGGCAGAGCTAGCGCCTTACCGAGCAGAAATACACCGACATACACCACGGCCATCGCACCGACCAGCCACGGTACGCCAACGTTGCGCAGCTGACCAACAACCGGTAGCGGAGCTATCCAACGGCGGTATACCAGGAAAACACACAGCAGGTACATCAGAACAGTACCATGACTGAAGAACAAATAGTTTTTTCCTGATCCATAAAGCAGAACGGCCTGCTCCATGACAAATCTGGCTCCCCAGCTAATGCCCCATGCAGCCAGCATAACCAGCATAAACTGCAGATATTGATTACGTGTTTGAATCATTGCATCGCCTGTAAATTTTTAACTTGTCCTATTTTTGTCATTACCACGTATATACACATGTATAACAATTCAGATATCGTTACCAGGATATGCCGCGCCAGCGGCATGGAAGGCGGCACTCCGTTGTTTCATATGATACCGGAGTAAAACCGCCGAAGCCCGGCGTAAGCCGGTACTGATTGATAGATTTCACCTTACCCATCCCCAGCCCTGCCAGACCATACCCGCTTTCAGCCATGAGAGAGCTTCTGTGCGCGGTCGGAGTGGTCCCGACGAGGGTTTACCCGAAGTCGGGGCGTATCTCCGCGTTAGCGGGCCGTGAGGGCCGCTTACGAGCGTGTACTGAGAACTTCCAGCGAGAAGACTGACAGCGATGATGATGTAGTTACAACATTCATAATTAAAAGCGACTCTGTTCCGGCCCTTTGGCCGGGGCGGGGCCGCTTTTCAGTTATGAGGGAGGGGCTTTGTGGTTTCGGTTCTGCGCTGGACCGGGGTTTTCCTGGTGGTTGTTTTTGTGTGTTGTAACTAAAGTGGCTCCGGTCGGGGCCCGCCGCTTGCGGTGGGAGGTGCATATCTGTCTGTCCACAGGACAGGCAATGAATAGGTTTTCTTTTTAAATGAATGTAATTAAGTAGTTTAAAGGAGATATAAACAGGTGTTTAAAAGATACATTGCACCCTGTAACGCTGACGGCTGGCGCTTTATGACATGAACGGTTGTAACCTTATGGGGAAGTCCCTTGCAGTTAAATGTGGATAAGCAAAATTCCACGTCTGTGAGGCATGTTTTGTATCGAAAACAGGGGGGCCGGATGCACCAGAAGCGGGATGATGAGATTGTTTTTTGTATGTGGTGCTGTTTTTTTGTTCGCTGACAGGCTTCAGGCGTGCAGATGCCTCCGGCGCAGGCCGGATTATTCAGATGAGGTAAAACTCAGGGGGAGGCAGTGGCCAGCCGTGTGTAGTTGTTGTTCCGCGACATTATCATGCGTTCCTTCACACGACGGTCGATTTCGCGCTTCACGGCCTCCAGGCTTCCCCGGAAACGCCCTTCCGCGATTTCACGCGTCAGCTGCCGTTTCACCAGGGTGACAATGTCCTGGCGGGTTCTGCCTGCATCGCGGCGCGCACGGGCACGTTTCATTCCACGGGACTTAAGCTCTGTCTGGTAACTGCGGAAACGCTCACGGACAAAACGCCAGGCTTTCGCTATCAGCTCATCCATACCCAGGGTATCCAGCCCCTGCTTTTTGCGCTGTCTGTTTTCCCATACCACACGGCTGCGGCGCGCAGCTGCCACTGCATCCTCAGACACATCAAGGGCGGCAAACAGCGCCGGTGTGAACGTGATATCGGTCGGAATGTAGCACCCGATAAGCGGGTCATATTCCGTCTGGTAGGTAATCAGTCCCAGCTCTGACAGGAACGTCAGGGCCCGGGTGGCCCGGGTGATGGAGAGTTTTCCTGCACCGGACTCTGTCGCCAGTCCGCACTCAATGGCCAGCGTGGTGATGGAGCACTGGACGCGGTTGGCCAGCGGGTCATAGTGGAAACACAGCCCCTGCAGGAGCGCATCAATAGCCCGTCGACGCAGCACCGGTGGCATGCGTCGACGCAGACCACGCGAACGGGCATGCGCCACATGAATGGCGAAATCAAAACGGGAAGTGAAGCCCACCGCCTTTTCCATCAGTTTTTCGCAGAACTTCAGCGTTCCTGCACCTTCACGGGGTGTAAACACCGGATTCGGGTTCTTTACCTGGCGGTAATACGTTTGGTGAAGATCAGTCACACCATCCTGCACTTACAATGCGCAGAAAGAGCGAGCACAGAAAGAAGTCTTGAACTTTTCCGGGCATATAACTATACTCCCCGCATAGCTGAATTGTTGGCTATACGGTTTAAGTGGGCCCCGGTAATCTTTTCGTACTCGCCAAAGTTGAAGAAGATTATCGGGGTTTTTGCTTTTCTGGCTCCTGTAAATCCACATCAGAACCAGTTCCTTGCCACCTTACGGCGTGGCCAGCCACAAAATTCCTTAAACGATCAGTAATCTAGCACTAATCTTCTGAACACTCAAGAATGTAAGCCCATCATCACATGCATCGTTTTTGCGCTTCACTTTTTATCAGTGCGGTCAGAACTTCAGCCTGAGTCAGGCCATCTTCATGACACATTTGCATGAGCATGGCCTTATACTTTGGTTCAAGAAATACTTTTACTTCCTTGAACGAAGCTCTTTTACGGGCCACTGATAATCTTTGTTTCTCTGCATCAGAAAGCGGATTCCCCTTTCTGTATGCTCGTTTTGCGCCAGATGAGGAAGTCACTGCATTTTCTGTCTGCGACATCTCGCCTCCTCAATACTCAAACAGGGATCGTTTCGCAGAGGATACTACAGTTTTTTGAAATCAGCGACTTGAGAATTGTGACGAAGATCTGTGTTGGCGCACAAATCAACGGGGATTACTGTCGTTTAATGTGATTTAAACTGTGAAATAGTATGGTTTTCAGTTATGGAAACGCCGGGAGCGGGGAAAACTTGCTTTTTCCCGTTTCCGGGGTTGGACAACTGAGCAACGCGAAGGCGTCAGCTACGATGTTCTGGTGACTGCTGATCAGCCCCTGTTGTATTCAGCCATTCTCCGGTCATCTGCAGCAGTTTTCTGGCATCGTGGCTTCTGAGCAACGGAATACCCGCCTGCCTCAGAACCTCTTCCAGAAGAATATCCCGGCGTCTGCGTTCCGGTCGTAAATGGCTGGCATCATCCAGCTCTACTGCTGCAACAATACTGAACGAACGCCGCTCAACGATAACCACATCAACATGCCACTGAGACACCATCCTGAATAACTGCCACCACTGGCGTGATCGTGGCCGGATATTCCCGTTCAGCTGGACGATATCCGCGACCCGTACCTGCGGACACAGATACCACCGTTTCATATCCACAATTCTGAACAGTCCTTTCATAAAACTGACTTCCCTTTCTGTCAGAAGCGTCTTCTGACGTTGCCAGTATTCACCGCTGGACAGTATTCGCGCCGCATCACCGGTCCGTATACCTGCCGCATGCAATTGCATCAGCAAAGGAGAATGCTGATTTACACTTCTGAGGATAATCCGGATAAGTAACGCTGCAATAATCAGAACGATAAGAATAAAAATAATCAGCTTCATTGTTTATCTGCTCCTGGTAATTAATTATGCTGAATTATTACATTACATATTTCCATATCTCTTTTGGTATCCTGTCATATAACTTTCCGGTGATTAGTTCCGCTAACCGGTGGTCTGCTGCTGAATTAAATGATTCACGTTCACTGTTTGATAAACTGTCTCTGTTTTTATGAATAATTTTTTCCAGCGTATTGACTGATGAACATCGCCGTAACTGATACAGCCATTCCTGTTTTGTTTTTGCCATTTTTATTCCTGCTGAGAACAGATAAATGATAAGATTGCCATCGCTTTATTTACGGTGTCTCCATATCCAGGGTGGAACCGGATCAGCATCTGACCAGAGCCCACGTTTTTGTTGTCTGGCTTCGTTCTGAAGGACAGGCAGCACGGGATCTGTGTTGTACTGCTCATATACCCAGGCAGCCCCGGCCCGACCATAAACTGATTAATATTCATTCCGTCTGGTGCATAAACCTGCCCGAGAATACGACCATAACGATCTCGCTGAAAATATGTGACGGTAACCGTTTTTCCTGCGACCAGTGATTTCATCATGTCTGTTGACCACCGGCCATAATCCTGTTTCTTTTCCGGTGCATCAATATTTACCAGCCTGATCCGCACCGCCTTCCGTGAGTCCATGACCTCGATGGTATCACCGTCCAGTACACGAACAACCCGTCCATGAATATCTGCAGACAATACCGGCCATGAAAAGATAAATAATACCAGTGGTATATATTTCATCATGTTATTCTCCATATCAGATAAATGGCACCTGTATTTCAGGCATCCTGAATATTGCAGCACACAATGAATAACTCCTTATTTTGTGAAATAAATCACAAAATATAAAATCACGACTTAATACGGAAAAAACTCTGTGCTACTCAGAACTGTCCGGTCATACTGCCCGATCGGATATTAAAAAAAGCAAATCTCATAAACTCCTTTCAGCCTTCTGACTTCTGGTGTAATGAAGGCTGCTTTTTTCGTTACACCCTTCCCCGGCAGCGCCGGCGGCACTGTTCAGCCCTTTTCCGGGCAAACTGTTGCCAGTCTGCCTGTGGCGCTATGCAGGCGGCCCGTAGCCATGCTTCTGAAGCATCCATCCAGCGTCCGCTGACCTCCAGAATAACGGCCCGCCCGCCGGCACGCTGGTAACGCCAGACCAGGCCGTTCCGTGAACTGTTTCTGAATCCATTCATCTTTAGCTCTCCCCTTTAACCCGTCTGTATTATGGTGTTAAATAATCCACTGGATAGACTTCCTTTCGGGTACGGAAGTTATTTCCTTTTAAGCCTTATTGTTTCAGCCTCCTCACTCTTTCGGGGAGGCCTTTTTTATTTCTCATCAAGCACGGCCTGAAGCTCAGCCTTTATCCGGTTCTGGCGGCGGATTTTCCCCAGACGCGCTGTCGCATACGCTTCCTCCTCCTGAGAAATATGCTCTGTCACATACCCTTCCGTGTCATACCGGCAGGCACCGGCTTTCATGGCACACAGATAGCTTTCTGAACGGGTGATGGCCTTCAGCGCCCTGCGCAGTTTTTTATGCGAGAGCGGGATATTCCGCTGTGCCACGTCTTCCAGTAACACGTCCCGGATACCGCAGGCCAGAAGCCGGGGCGTGTCAGCGTCAAATAATCCCGGCCACCAGGGCTTCAGGGTATGCACTGCCTCATCCAGCGTGGGCAGGTTCAGATAAATGGACAGCGCCTGTCTGGCCTGCGCTTTTTTTGCCGCCAGCTCTGCTTCCCGGGCCGCTTTCTCCGCCAGCTTCTGCTTTTTCACCTTCCATTTTGGTGGCGTGGTGACATTGATGATGGTTTTCCGGCTGCGGACAGGCGTCTCCCCTTCCGTTTTCCGCTTCAGTGTCAGTACCGGTCGCTTCTGCTCTGTCATGCTGTGTTCTGCCTCTGACGAATCATCCTCTTGCGGCCAAAGATACCACACCCGTCACAGCGCCAGAACGCCCAGCACAGCCAGATGACAGGCATAGAACGTCGGGAAAAAATCCCCGGGCCAGAAACGGGGTAATGATTTTCCTGCACACGACACCAGACCAACGGTCAGCACCGTCATCACAAGGCCGGCCACCGCCGCTGCATCACTGGTGGCAAGGTTAAGCGCCGGAATAACAGCCAGCAGGCAGGCGACCAGCGCCAGACGTTCCGTTCTGTCTTCCGCCCGGTACAGCCGGTGACTGACCGCCAGCATCAGCAGCCCGGCAATACCGTAACTGGTGCCGGACAAAGGTCCCCACAATGCCATCAGGAGTATGGCCGCTGCAGTACGCCACAGGCTGCGCGTTTCACACCACGTCAGCACCTGTGCCGCCACTGCAAAGGCAAACAGGATATTCCCCTCATACCAGGGAAAGCCGGCAAAGTAATACCAGAACTGGGCAATCACCGCCCATCCCCACAGCCGGTTAATGGCCACCTGCCGGATATGCGCATGGCGGGACAGATTCAGCCCCCACACCAGGGCAAAAAGCGGAAAGGCCCCACGCCCGGCCAGAAACATCCACGTCTGGTCCAGATGCAGAATGCGGTTTGCATGGTCCAGCACCATCAGCACCAGTGCCACCGTTTTGATGATATCCCGCTGTCCGGGTGACCAGACCAGCAACGACTGCAACCAGGTATCGGTCCGTGCAGCCAGTGAATCGTTACGTGTCGTGTTCTCTGTTGTCATCAGCGTGTGTCTTCCTGTATCAGTCTCCGCCCAGGGTTTTCTCTTTCTGCAGGTCACGAACCATATCCCGCTCCATCTGCTGCAGTCGCTCCTGCAACAGATTTTCCCGGGCAACCTCCCGGACCGCTTCCCGCTCCCGTTGTGGTTCACGCAGCACACTCTCCGGCAGTGCGGCTTCCCGTTCAGTTATGGCAGCCCGGTCACGCTCCTGCCCGACAATTTCCCTGACAGCCTGCTCTGTTTTACTGTCCGGCAGGTCAGGTTTGTTCTCTGCCATTTTACGGACAATTTCATCTGCGCGGCGTTCCGTTTCACGGCGTATGGCCTCTTCTGCCTGCCGCTGTGCCAGTACCTCTGCCGTGACCGGTTCACCGTTTCCCGCTCCCGGCTGGACGCTGTTGTCCGGGATATCTCCCCACACACGGCCACCGGTGATGGCACCGGGATTCCACGGACGACCTTCACCGGCGATTCTTACCACCACACCGCTGTCGGGGTTATCACGGGCAATCCGGACGCCATCCTGCATGTTATCCGCCAGCAGGCTCTCGCCGTTACGGCTGCCCTGCAGGGCCACAAACTGTGCATCTTCACTGCCCTTCACCCGGCCTTCACCACTGAATCCCCGCAGCCCGTTTCCGTCATCCGTGGTCAGTGGGTTCAGCCAGATACCTGCTGACTTGCCGTTACGGTCAAACGCCGGCAGTGCCACATACGGCTGCGGATATTTGCGCCCCGGTGCAATAAACCGTGCAGGACTGTCTCCCCCGGCAAGCCCCGCCTGACGAAGAACGGCACGGCCTGCCGCCACGTCCCGCAGCTCCCGTGCCGTACTGAACAGCCGCTCTGCATGCATGACCTCCCGGTCCGGTTTCGGCTCAAACACATCGTGGGCAGTTCCTTTCTGTACGGCATTGTTAATGGCATCCGTCCAGCCCTGACGGTTATCGGTGTACACCTGCACATGCTGTTTCATACGCGACAGGGCCACGTAGGCTGACTCAAAGCCGGCCATCAGTTTCCGGTTACCTTCCGTGCCTTCAAGCGCGATGGCAAAGGTTTCACTCGCCCCCTGCGCACCGTGAGCGGTGATGGCATAGGCCAGGTCAATATGTTGCTCTGCCTGCTCCTGGCCGGGGCGAATCACCCGGGTCTGCTGTCCGTCCGACAGCGTGACACTGTCACCGGAAACCGCTGTCACCGTCCAGACGCTGTTGGCCACATAACCGCGCTCCCGGTCACTCTTCGTGAAGCGCATCCGGTCACCGGTCCCCACCCGGATGGTGTCCGGGGTGTACAGTGTGACGCCTTCAGCCACCGCCTCCCGGGGCGAAATCAGCCGCGTGTTACCTTCCGCATCCTCCAGGGTTATCAGCCCGTCATCCTTACTGATACCGGCAATCCGGTGATACACATTATCCACCAGGACAAGTACGTCCCGATGAGTCTCCCAGGTGGAAAGACGACGCAGTTCTCCGTCACGTATATTCGCTGTGTTCAGGACAGGCACCATGACCTGCTCTTTCCCCAGCTCACCGGCCTTTTCCCGTGCATCATGAATCATACTGTTCAGTACGCGCCTGTCTTCATTCAGGTGCGTGACAATCAGCGTCTGCTCCCGTGCTTCCGGTGTTCTGCCGGTATAGTCGCGGACAATGGCTTCATACAGTGTCATGGGGACATCAGGAAAAGCCTCGCCTTTCAGCATCGCCTTCTGCTGCGCTTCTGCCAGTTTCGCTTCCTGGCTGTGACTGAACTCCGTCACGGAGTGCTCCGGTGCCCATGCGCCCTCCAGACGTGGCACCTGAGACGGTTTCACACTCTCAAGCCCGGACAGCGCCCTTTCCACATCCCGGTTAATCAGGCTGTATACCGCCTCCCGCAGTTCCGGCGTCTGACGCACAATCTCCTTCATGATGGCCACATCAGCAGCACTGCGCGTCTGCTGGAGACGGAAAGGCTGACCGGGCGCGATGGCCTGCAGCTGGTCCGTGTCACCACTGGCCACAGCCCGACCGCCACCGGCCGCAATCAGGGCATATGCCCGTGCCATGTCGGTATTGCCCACCATTGAGCTCTCATCGAGCAGGAACAGCGTGTTGCTGAAATCCGGTGTTTCTCCGCTGTGCTGCTGCAGCTGCGTGTCATGCAGAAAGGACGCCAGTGTCTGTGCATCCACGCCGGCGCTGCGCATCTCCCCGACCGCACGGTGTGTGGGCCCCAGCCCCACGACACGGGGACGTTCACTCTCCGGCAGCATGTTCACGGCTGACATTACCGCCCGGAACTGTGTGGTCTTACCCACACCGGCATAGCCCTGTACCACCGTGAAACGGTCGGACGTTTCCAGTATCATGCGGGTGGCGGCGCGCTGTCCTGATGTCAGTTTCTCCATGAGTTCGCCAGGTACTCTCTCCATCAGCGGCGTGACCGCCTCCTTACCTTCGAGAATATGGCGAAGAATGCTCTTTTCTGCCTCATACGACGCACGGGAAACCAGCAGGCCTGTGCCATAGCCTTTTGCCACATCCACATACAGTAAGTCACCGCGTTTTATCTGCGCATTGATTTCCCCTCCCAGGTCAGTAAAACTGGCTCCTTCTGCAGCAAACGACTTCGCCTCTGTCAGCAGGTCCACCATGCTGAAGGCCAGGTTTTTACTTTCCAGCACCGGAAGGGCCAGATGAATGGCCTGCTGTGCCGGCGTGTGAAGCCCGGCTTTCTGCAGACTGATAGCGGTTTCCAGCAATGTCTCACCGGCACGCGCCTTTATCTGCTCAGAAACCACCGTAAAGGACGGATGGCGGGCGAGTTTTTCCGCAGTACGGGTTTTATCCAGTGAGGAATACAGCCGGACATCACGACCGCTGCGGGCCAGACCGTTCAGGGTGGCGTTGTCCATTGCCATCTGTGTGACGGAGGCAAAAACCTTCGCACTGTCGCTGACGGAATGCCCGGGCGTTTCCACCCAGCCATTCTCCAGCTTCAGTGCCGTGAATGGTGAGTCGCTCACAGGCAGGGAGGCCGGTTCAGCCCGCCCCGGCACAACAACCGTCATCGCGTCTTCACTGACGGACGACACCTGCAGGCGGTCACCGCCGGAGACGCGGAGTCCGGGAATTTTCCCTGTCACCCTCAGTCGCTCGCCATCTGCCACCGGCATTTTTTCCGGCCGGAACAACGACCAGCTGCTGTCCAGCGAGGAAATACGCACCACCTGCGTTTCACCCTGTGCATCCCGCAGGGTCAGGCTGTGACTCTGCGCCGTCACCCGGTCTATCACATAGCGGTCATGACTGCGTGTCTCCGGGTTCCACTGCTCCATCACCATCCCCGGGCGGTACATATCCCGCAGATAACGGCTCCGGCTGTCCAGCCAGACCGGTGACAGTGCCGTCATGGTCACCTCCTGATGTCCGAGCACGCCCTGTGTTTTCAGCTCACTGCGAATGGCCTGTGTCAGTATGGCCTGTTCCCGTACCCCGCTGACCTGTGCCACGCTCTCTTCTCCGGCTTTCACGCTGGCCGCAAAATCTCCGGCCAGCCGGGCATAGCGGACATTACGGTCCGGTTCACTGATGATGGTGGCCGGTCGCTGTTCTCCCCCCTGCCAGCGATATGTGTTCACCCCGGCATCCTTCATGGCCATCAGCGCACTGCCTGTACCGGTTCGCTGCCCGCTGTCGGTTATCAGGACCTGTACGTTATGACGTGCGGCACCGTCCAGCAGGGTTAACGTCTCTTTCAGGGAGAGTTTTTCGCCCTGGTCAACGATAACGGTACTGCCCGGCGTGAAAGCCATGCCTTCCAGCAGCTGACGACGTCCGGTTATCAGCTCACCGGACAGCCGTTCATCCTGCTTCAGGTTCATCTGCGAGCGACGGTCAGCAGCGATAATCTGCACCTCCCGCCCCTGCTCCCGGGACATCATGACCAGTTCAGCCACCCGCTCACGCTGCCCGGCTGCACCGCCCTGCCCGGACACAATGGCCAGCGACGGACGGTCCTGTGCCAGAACACTGACCGCATCGCTGTAACCAGCCGTCCGGGGGACACTTTTCTCCGGATGTACGGTCACCCGGTTCTGTTTCATGATATCGCGACTGAGTGCCCGGACTGACAGTTCATCGAGCACATGAATCCCGGACGTGAACAGCCCCTTCTCACGATCGAGGGGGATAAGCTGCTCACGGCTGATGGCCTCATCGATACCGGCGCGGGCCCGCTCAATCACACCATTTTCCGGCGGCAGTATGCCGACCGTCCTGGCCAGCACGTCTGTGTACGTGAACTGCACTTTTCGTTCACTTAATCCGGCAATGGCCTGTGTCACCGCCTGCTGCACATCCGGCCCGTCCGGTGAAGCAGGCCCGGGTATCTGCGTGCGGGTCTCCGCCCGTTGATCCGCCGCGTCACGATACGCCCGGATGTCGAACCCGGTTTCCTTCAGCGTCTGCATCCATTCAGCCATTCTGACTTCAGGATCGACGTGCTGTTTGGATTTTCGCGTATCCAGTGCCGCCACATCCCGGGATTTCAACGAGGCGTCCTCCCCTACGGCCTCCCGGATAGCCTGTGAGCGTCCGGAGAAGGCCTCCACCGGTACGCCCGGCATTTCCCACATACCGTGCTTACCGACCACTTCAGTTTCATAGCCCAGCGCCTCAACCTGCTCTTTCAGTTTTTCCCGGTAGAGCCTGCCAAAGGCAATCTGATTAGCGTACACATTCTCAATGAACCCCGTTTTCCCCACTTTGTCACTGCTCAGTGTCTTCCATTCGCCGTTATGCTGCGTGACATTAGCCACCACCGCATGCGTGTGTAACTGTGGTTCCTGATCGCGACTGGTGTCGTGGTTAAACAGTGCCATCACCAGATTACCGGTCAGCACCGTTTCTGACTGTCCGTCCGTCATCACCCGTGTGGAGGCCAGCGCCTCCACCTGACGAACAGCAAAGTCCACGGCCTGGTTATGTGCATCAATCAGGCGCTTATCGCCACCTAACATGGCCATCATGGAGACACTTTTGGGGGCGGAGAAGGTCAGGTCGTAGCCGGGACGATGCCTGTTACTGCCATCCTGCATGCGGCTTAGATCCGCTCCGTCCGGCAGCCTTCCCTCCAGAAGACGGGTAAAAACATCCTTATCGACACTGCCCTGCAGTCCCAGCTGTTCAGCCCCCCTGCCGGCCCAGCGTTCTCCCATGCTGCCCAGCACATAGTAATTATCCTTGTCGGTATAATAGTTACCGGCACTTCCGGCCGATCTGACCTGCGCGATACTCATCATCAGAAATCATCTCCCGGCTCAACATCCTCCCCGCGCTCCCGGTGCACATTAATGTTCACCTCTTCACGACGCTGCATCTGCTGCTGGATGTCCGGATGATTTTCCTGTTGCCATGCCTCATAAGCGGCCATATCCACCACTTCACCGGATTCACTGATCCCGGGTGGCAGTTGCTGTTCCATCTCTTCTTCCGGTTTCATTTTCAGCTCCTGCTCGATCCCCCCTGCCGGAACATTCACACCTGAATCTGACTTCTTATCGTTGATGGCAGGAGACACCGGCTGTTGCGGCTGTTGCGGCTGTTGCGGCTGTTGCGGCTGTTGCGGCTGTTGCGGCTGTTGCGGCTGTTCAGCCTGAGTCACGTCTTCTCCGGAAACAACTTCCGGCACATCCGGTTCGAAGAGGCTGGCCATCTGACGACCTTCTGCTTCCCTTGCGGCAAGTACGGCGCTCAGGCGGTTCTCCATTTCCGGGTTGATGTCACGCGGAATAAACTCAGGGGCAACCTTCGGACGTGCCTGATATTTCAGTGAGAGTTTTACTGCCGGATACGGTCCGGGCAGGGTGACATAACAGGTCAAATCCGGCAGAGACTGAATGTCGGAATAACTGACCAGCGTCTGGCGCTCCATATCCTTACCGGTCGATACCCCGTCACGTACCGGATCAGCACCGTAGGAGTACTGCTCGCTGGCTTTCAGGTGCTCTTTCTCACCAATCTCACCGGCAGCGAACTCTGCAATCTTATGGCTGGGAGAACGGAAAAAGGCACGGGTGTTCATGACGTCAAACAGCGTGGCAGCCGCTTTCTCACCGTAGATATCTTCCAGCTGGGCATAGGACTGGATACCAAACACATAACAGCCACCGAACTTACGGGCTTCCGGCAGGATCTCCACCAGGTCCGGCAGTTTGTGTAACGTGGGTAGCTCATCACAGAAAAACCACACACGACGGTTACGGTTTTCTCCCATTGCCAGCAGACCACGAATGGCAATGGACAGCCACATGGAGATCACCGGCTTCAGGGAGGCATGGGTGTCGGCATTCGACGAGATAAACAGCCAGCCGTTTTTCTGATCTTCCCGGACACCCCGCATCCAGTCACGGATGGTAAAAGACTCACCGTTATGCTCAATCCCCTGCAGGTAACGGATGGCTTTCACGTAGTTGGTCAGCACAGCACGGATGGAAATCGCCGTTTTCTCAATTTTCTCTTCCACCAGGTTGGCCGCCGGTGAATTACGCAGGAAGGTACGCAGTTTTTCGATTTTGATGGAAAGCAGTGTGTCCACCAGTTTGCTGTAGCTGCGGTTGGGGTCATTACGCATCAGGTACGCCGCTTCCGCAAAAATGGTACGTCCTGAACCCTGCCAGAACGGCTCCTCTTTTGTGCCCATCGGGATCAGAGTATTTGCGGTATTATCAAAATCCGGCTGTGTCAGGCACTCCTTCCACAAATCCCAGGCGGCACAGCGGGCATCCAGCGGATTCAGGATTTTATCGATGGAGGGATCATAGTAACTTTTAACAAATTCCCCTGAACGGTCATAAATCACCACCATATCTCCACGCTGACGGGCGTAGTTGGCCAGACGACGGATAACTTCCGACTTACCGGCCCCGACCGTGCCGTGCAGACAGAAGTTCTGGATTTCGGAATCCCGGATAATCGGCAGGTCGCCAATCCGTATATCGGAGTCCTTGCCGTCTTTTTTCAGCATCCGGGCAACGTCTTTCGGATTGTCTGTCAGCTGACGACCACCTGTGACTTCATTTTCGCTCTGTTGTTTACCCTGACGCCCCAGAATCCAGGAGACAACAAAGAAGGTAATCAGGCAAATAACCAGTGCCACAACTGTAGCCAGAACGAATGCGAACCATAGCTGCTCTCCGCACCAGATCATATATTTATCATGCAGTACCTGAGCAGCGTTCATCTGGAAGGTTTTGCCGTAATACTGGATCTCATAGACCGGCTGGGACCTGATTAAATCCCGCATCCCTTCCAGCGTGGTACACCACCAGTAAATGCAGCCATTCACGAATGTCTGCCAGCTGATTTTTATCCATACAATCAGACCAACGAGGATCCAGAAAAAAATAAACAGGCAGTAAAGCATGATATTGGCGATCTGGCTGAACATGCGGATACGCATGGACGCAATCTGACCGCCCTGGGTCATATCCTTTGCGTTAAAACTCATGATGAAACTCCGGGAAAATCGGGAACAGGGCAGAAAAGGATGATGTGGGATTAATTCACAGAAACAGACCAGGTGTACCCTGTATGCCGGTGGTGATACCCGCCTGCAGTCCTGCCGGAAGAGACCTTCTCTGTAACAATGTCAGTCAGGCGCAATACTTCAGACCAGTCACTCCCATGCGGAAACTGGATCTGAATAAAAAGGCGTACCCGTTCACGATGATCCAGAACTGTATCCGGTTCATAAAGCAGACCACTGTCAGGAGAAACACGGGACGTTTTATTGATGAGATCATACTTATCGGCAGGAGACTGCGATGAAAGCGCCCAGGTAATATTTTCGCCCTGATGACCATCAATACGACTGCTCCCCGGCGTCCAGGCAATTTCCTGTGCACCGGATACGATGATCTCCCTGGAAACTTCAGCCAGCTTTTTGGGTGTACAGAATACCGGTGCCAGCACACACAGGGACAACAAATTGCAGCTGACCACTTCCGGTTTAAGAAAATTACCCCCGGATTTTTCAGGGTAAGATATTTTTTCCAGTACTCTGGTTATTTCCTTATATCTGAGTGAATGAATAACGTGAATAACAAGCATCATGAGAAACAAAATAACAATAAGTCCTCCAGTAACCAGTAAAAGGTCAGCATCAATATTGTTATTACTGTACAAATAATGCTTAGTGGTCGCTGTATTATCCTGTATCACCGTGGGGTATTCAGTTACAGGCTTCTCAGTAAATTGATTATTCTCACCAACATATTCAGCGATATTGTCTGATGTCATAATGACTTTCTCCGGAAGATCCCGGCTTCGCCGGCAACACTTCACGGTCGCACAAAGAATTTGCACAACCGCTCAGTGTTTTCATATTTATTTCGGAAACGCCGGGAGGTGACAAAATTTATTTTGTTACGTCCCGGGGTTGGACAACGAGCAACGCGAGGCGTCAGCAAGGAGGCCGGTCAGATCAGCCTCCTGACGAGGTTCAGAGAATATTTGCGATTGATTTGGCCAGCTGATCTTCGAGAACAGGCTTCGCCTCTTCAAATTTCAGGTTAACCTTGTTCGCATTTGAGACTACACGGGTCTGGTATTTATGCTGGTTACCTGTTTCAGTACTGGTCTGAATTTTCGCACCGGATGTTCCCTGACGCAGGGCGGCAACATTATCCGTTCTGACGCTGGATTTTGTCCGTTCAGCTATCTGCACATCGGTAATCATGGTGTAATTGGTGTCTTCCACCATCGCATCTGCGGCCATACCGACAAGGCCCGCAGCAATTCCCACACCGAGGGTGGCACCGGCTGAACTGGAGTTATAACCTGTGATCCCGCTTCCCAGAGCTGCGCCAACTGCAGCCCCCTCATATCCTTTACTGAGCCAGCTCTGAGACTCCCGCAGGTCCATCTTATCGGCCTTCAGCACATTCGCCTGGATCCAGTACCAGGCGTTATCCGGAGAAGTCACCACCTGATACCCTTTTGCTTTCACAGCATCAGCAATTTTGCCCTGCAGCCCACTCATGTCTTTATCAGACGTGTTTTTGATCTGCAGAAATACCGTGCGTTCACTGGCGGGTTCAAGCCAGATGGTCTCACTCATCTGAGTCTTCGCCTCAAGGTTACGCTTCTTGATTGCTGTGCTCATCGCACCACACCCTGAAAGGGCCAGAGTGGAACTGATCAGGGTAATCATCATTAATTTTTTTGTTTTCATCATATATTTACTCTCTAATATTCTTTATTTTACTCTTGGTTACTTCTTGCTTTTGACGTAACTATTGATTGCATCAATAACACCAACAAATTGATATCTACCGATATCTAATTGAATCAAGAATGCCATAATAACTGTTACTAATATCACACCAAAACCGTATATAATAAACCCTAAAAAAGATAATAGAAATACGACCCCCATATACACGATATAATATACTTTAAGTTTTGATGATATAACACTCATGACTGATGATGTTTTTAGAAATTTTTCTGGCAAGGATAAGTATAACATTCTAATGTTTGCCATAATAATCATGACAATGAGCCCAAGCCATCCTCCGACTAACACAGCAGTGAATGTTTCACTTGTCTTTTGTGTTATTAGAAACGACATTAGTAAGGGACAAAAAAATCATCCATCCCATGATGATAAGACCAGGTTTTAATCCCTGCCATAGAGACGGGATTCTAATATCTCCTGAGTCAATATGTTTCTTTAACACCTCCAACTCACTACTGATAATTTGTTGTGTAATCATGATCTCTCCATACCCTACTCAACATGTTACAATTATTCTTTATTCTGGTAGCTTTTCGCTTTCTCTAAAAGTTCTTTCGGACTATCAGCTCCAGGTATTCTTTCCTGAACCAGCTTTTCTTCATTATATTTATTATTCTGAGATAATGCCTCTGTTTTATGGTGATTTTGCAGTTCAGAATACTGCCCTCTTACAATATTTTCATCGCCGCGAATACTGTTCTGAGTATCTCCGATATTGCCCCGATATTCTGTGACCATATTATCAACCTGATGTTTTACATCATTACGGATATTACTGTCCTGCGTTCTTTGCTCGATAATGGACTGATGCCCCTGATGGTCAGCAATAATATCCTGACTGCCACCACCCGAAGGTACGCTCTCCATTCCTTTACCGATATCGCCACGGGATTCACGCCAGGCATTATCGACACCGGGCTGTACCTGTTCCTGAACAAAAGACCATGCCATCGCCCGACGGCGTTCTGCAATCTCCGGTGAACTGGTATTTGTCAGAATAGCTTCTGCATCCTGCGGTGCGCGTTTCATCACATACTGTGCAAACTGTTGCGACAGATCTTCACTCATCTGCCCGCTCATGCTTTCAGTACGGGATGCCATTTCCGCATATTCATGGCTGCGGGTCATATTCGTCGTGTACTGGTCGTAACTCTGTTTCGCTGAGTTCAGGGCTGCAGACAACTGGTCCACCCGGGAATCAGCATTATTGTCAGTATGGCTGCCGGACTCACTGACCTTGCGACTGGTAAAGTAATCGCTGGCCTCTTTAAAGTCTTGTGTAGCCCTGGCATCGATATCATGACGGGCATCATGGCTGGCCCGTGAGCCACTACTGGCCTCATGAGCATCATCATCGCTCCAGTCAATACTGGCTCGCCCACCCACTTTAGCTCCGACATCAACACGAACACCAAAAAGACTGGGTTTTGCATCTAATCCGGCATGCGCATCTCCATACCATCCTGCAGAACCTCTCGTACTTCTTGATGCCAGTTCTCTCGTCGCCTGGTCATTACTGATATTATGCGCCTTCGCATAGCTTTCCACTGCACTGCGCATTCGGCTGGCCATCATGGAGTCCTGTGCGCTCATCGTGCTGTCAGCACCACCTGTGACAGAATCACTGCTCCCCCGGTTAGAACCAAACTGGCTGAGCGTGTTCCACGCACTGGCAATACTGCTGCTGAAACCGTGCAGGGCGCTTTCAGCTCTGTTCGACGCCTCCCGGGCCATTTCCTGTTGTGCTGCTGCAATCTGACGCGTTGCATTGATACCGACCGGTAACCGGGACATCGCCCCGCTCGCATCCATCACCATATTACCGTCACGGGTCTGTGTGGCGGTTGCACCACTGCCGGTCTGGTAGGTCATCTGACCAAACGACGTGGTGCTGTTGGTACTCCAGCTGAAGCCGTTCACGTTCTCCGTCTGCATATTGCCGTAGGAGTAATTACCGTCCACCACACTGCCTGCCGCACTGGCAGTCGGGCTGATGGAGGAAGAGGCAAAGTGGCTGTACACACTGGAGAATCCGGCACCAAGGCCTTTTACCATCATCCATGACAACGGAGGTATCATGGCAGAGATATATCCGGCTGTGGACGCCAGGTCTGAGTATTTCAGCTGTATCTGAGAGAGTTCAGAGAGCACCACCGGAGCCCCGTTCTGCTTCGCATAGAATGTCATGGCACTGTTCAGGATGGCATACAGCAACGGCCAGGTCTGGAACCACATCAGGGCAAACACATAACCTCTCAGTACAGACAGCGTCAGTTTGTTGAAGACAGCTGCCAGTACCAGAAGCGGGAAGATACCAATGGTAATGCCCACCAGAATGGTCTGTACCATCGGCAGGTTTCGCATCAGGACATGACCAATGGCTACATGCGCCAGACGCTGTTTCTCCATCGATGAGGTGGTGGCCAGACTGACCAGGCTGGCGGTGTCACCATTGCGGGCCGCATTGCGTATTACCGTGAAGGAGATCGGTGAGTAACATCGATGGAGATCGGTTCGTGTCACTTTCACAGAACCGTTTTTAAATTACCTTCACTGATCTCCTTCGGTCAACGGAGATTGTATT